>WNFX01000329.1_pt1 | contig 50103 bp, 31 predicted proteins | sample 5400111 | NCBI WGS metagenome assembly WNFX01 (sample SAMN13153363, study PRJNA577476) | soil metagenome | isolation source: 40 cm soil or saprolite under grassland replicate 1 | place: USA:California | collected 2016-06-15
AGATGTTCCGTTGTATGCGCATTGCATGACCCAGAGCCAACCCTGCCAGCAGAAAGAGAATAACAGCTCCTTCTGTCTCATCCAGAGGCACGTCGAAGAACCCAATAACTATATTTGCTAGTATAGCAAGTGTCGCGGCTAGCAGGAGGACTTGCTGTTTGCGTGCAGCAAAGTGATAGGCTCGCCAGCAGGAATACATAATACTGAGCAGGAGTAATATACCAACAATGAGCCAGAAAATACCACTCTCCATAGCCCACTCGAGGTATTGTTCATGTACACTAACACCACCGTGTGGATTCAACCGTGCCCCCAGGCTGACAACTAACTGAGCATAGTACTTGGGGAACTGCCATAGGCCAATACCGATCCACGGATGAGTAGTGACAAGTCTGATCGCTTCCTGCCACAGGAAAAGTCGGTTAGAAGACGAAGTGGGATCATGCGTAAAAAGCGGCAGTATCTTATTGGAAAACGCGGCTATCGTTACACTTGCCAATGCCAATACAACTAAAAGCGATTTGAAACGGCGCGTAAGAGTGAACGAGACAATGACCGCAACGCAGGCTGCAATAGCCACACTACGTGTGCCTGAGCCGACGATTGCTAGCGATGTTGCAATCGTCATGCATGCCCCTGTGATCCGATCACGACGGCGCTCACTAAGGAGCCAGCAAGCCAGAGCAACAGCAAAGAGATTAATCAGATACATGCCGAACCCCACCGCTCCACCAAATGGTCCAGGTAATCGTCCCTCTGATTGAGCTGGATCACTGAGCACCAGCATAGACGGAAGGTGAAAACGCATTGCCTGCGCCAATACGATGAGATAGAGGGGAATGTTGCTAAGTAGAACAGCAACTAGAAATGACGAGCCGTCTTTGATATGCTTTATCAGGAACGTTCCACAGAAGAAAGCCAGAACTATCAATAACACCTCGTAAAATCGTTTGTCTGCTGTATAAGCATTCACGCCCGTCGAGAACTCTGGCACATGAATGAAGGAGATGAAAGCAATAGCTAAAAACAGCAGAGCCAGCAGGTGAGGTAAGCGCAACCGCAACTGTGGGCGCCACAAGATAATGACCAGAAGGCAGAGCCACAATCCAGCTTCCACTGGTCGCATATTGTGACCAGGTAATGGCAATAACAACGATGGCAATCCCGCACCTATGAAAACTACATGCAAAGCCAGGCGCGGTTTCCATATCGCGCCGATACACACAGCCAGACCAATTATCAGTGCCACGGCAATAACTGGCGATGGACCAACTGTGCAGCCCAGGATAACGAGCAGGAGCAATACACCAAATATGATAAATAGTACTCTCTGCTTCCGTATCGGTACTGGTTGTGCAAATTGCCTCGCGATTGTTGGCAATAAGTTGTCCTGGATCTCGTAGCTCATTTTGGGTTCTCACCATTATAATGTTCTAGCCCGAGGGCCCCTGACCCTAAACTGGATAGCCTTCGATTACGCAATGGCGCGCGTGTAGATGGGGTAATAGCCACGGGGGGATTATATGCCCCTCCATCTGTAAGGGCCTGTCCTGTCGACCCATCTCGTTGGCTTGTTTGCGATGACGCTAAAAGAGTATTGGACCACACGGTCTGCGCTGTTAACAAGGCGTCTATAGGCTCTTCCAAAGCGGCCTTCCTTGCAGGTACGGTCTTCTGGTTCCGATCATCGATATAGAAGTAAGGTCGATGTCTGGCAGTCTGGCGATTTACAACCACACCAAGCATGGGTGAACCAAGTTCCTGGAATGCCGCTCCTGCCTTAGTCACCGTCTCGTTTCTTTCTTTCCCTGCATCGACAACTAATATACTATAGTCAGTGACAGACGCCAGCGCGATAGCGTCAACTCCCTCGTTTAGAACAGGTGCATCGAAAATGATGATATCCACCGTATCCGTTGATACCATGCTAAGCATGTTCTGAGTTTTTCCTAGTAGCCGATCCGTTAGCGCCCGCAACCTCTGCAAGTACTGTACAATCTGCATATGAGTAGCTGTCGAGCCAACCGGTAAGAGCCAGAGATTAGGAATGCTCGTCCGCCAGAAGTTGAGTTGCGGCTGCATCGTTCCGCCAAAGGATTGATAGCCATCGGTCAGACTATTGGTAAATCCCCCAGTATTGGGACAATGGAAGATCTCATGTAGCGACGGGCGATGGAGATTCGCGTCAACGAGTAGCACACGCTTCCCCGAGCGAGCCAACGAAATGGCAAGATTGGTAGCGGTTGTAGTAACACCAGCACCCATACGTAAGCCGGTAACCAATAGCACATGCTGGCCATGATGCAGCGCACTGAAACTGGTACCTATCGCCATTGCTGTAAAGGTTTGCTCGATCGCCTCATCGTTTGCTTCGGACGGATCTGCTATATTGGCAAGCAGGAGCGGACGTTTACTGAACGGCACACTCCCCAGAGGTTCTAACTGTGCCAATCTGACTACATCCTCCGGAGTCTGAATGGACGAGTCCAACCAGTCGAGCAGCAGTGCAAGCACGATCATCAGCAACAGTCCCAGTGTTGCTGCGATAATGGTATTGAGCAATATATGCGGGCTACTCAATTGGTCTGGGGGAGTCGCTGTTTGGGCTACGATTAATGCATTGTTCGCCTGGTTTTCTTGCAATTGAATCTTTTGCTGGCTTGTTAACAAAGTACTGTAGTTTGCTTGATAGGTAGCGAGAGTATTGTTTTCACGCGCTATTGCATCAGGCGGAGCGCCGGATTTCTGGAGTGCAGTGAGTTGTGACTGGATCTGGCCTATAGCAGCGTTAGTCGTAAGCAAATCCTGAGAGATTTTGGCATCCTGGCTCTTCAGCGATGCTGCCACCTTGTCCACCTGCACCTGGATGAAGACTCTCACCACTGTATTAGCGATATCTGCAGCCAACAGAGGGTTATTTGCCTGTGCTCGCACCTCAATAATCTGCGTGCTTGCCTGCGGCGATGCGCTTACTGCTGATTGGAGTTGGGTAAGACTCACGCCCGGAACCTTTTGGGTGACCGTTTGTAAAACATCAGTACTGGTGATCAGCACCGAATAACCCACTGCAAGAGCCTGATCGCTAAATATATCATTACCACCAGTGGAAGTGTTAGTGGGAATCAATGGCCCGTTCACCTGTATCAACGCCGTAGCTTGATAGACTGGCCTCAGGATAAATTTACTGATACCAAAAGTCGCACCACTGCAAATAAGTATCCCAAGCAACATAAGCAGTAACCAACGCTGCATGACCCGGGCATAATGTCGTAATTGTTGCATATCTCTTCTATCGCTTTCTCTTCTTCTAATAGGCTCCTACACCGCGTATTACAACTGGGATGGTTTTCAGGAGAATAAAGATATCCATCCAGAATGAGTGCTCCATTACGTAGATGCAGTCGAGAATGGCCCGTTGTTCATAATCAATCATTGACCGTCCGCTCACCTGCCAGAGGCCAGTTAGTCCAGGTTTCACACTCTGACGTAGCTCGATCAGTTCCCCGAAACGCTCTACTTCGGAGAATTGAATGGCTCGTGGCCCAACCAGACTTACCTCACCACGTAGCACATTGAGCAGTTGTGGCAACTCGTCAATGCTCGTTTGTCGAAGAATGCGTCCCACGCGCGTAACACGGGGATCGTTCTCCAGTTTGCCACTTTTCTTCCATGCTTCTAATAATTCAGGATGTCGTGCTAAATAGGCATCAGCATCTGTTACCATACTGCGGAGTTTGTAAGTGATGAAGGGTCGACCATACTGACCAATACGTACATGTTGATAAAAAATGGGACCATGGTCCTCCCATAAAACTAACAGCCCGATGATAGGCAATAATAATGTCAATACAGTAAGTCCAACTAGCGCACCACAAACATCTAACCCTCGTTTAGCAACCTGGTAGAAGCGGGATATCCGAAGCTCTTCAATGCGTTCGTCATATCTCTGAATACTTCCATTCGACTGCTCGAGGACACTCCCTGTAGAAGTACCCTTCATTAGATTGCTAAATTTAGATACACCACTCAAACCATTTTTAGTCTGGGTATCAAGCATAAACCACTCCTAAACGAGACTATACTATCAGATTGCTAACGTTTCACCTATATTTGCCTTGTCCATTGCTTGAGCATAAATAATATTGAGTTGCCCAAGGATAGACTCCCAGTTATGATGCGTGGCAATGTATTCCAACCCACCTTCCGCCAGTTTATTCCACAGAGCATGATCATCTAATAAATGCAGCACGGCGGTGGTAAATGCTTCAGGCTCGTCAGCGACTAACAGATCACGACCTGCTAGTGCTTGTAAGCCAGCACTAGCACTCGAGCTGGCCACTACTGGTGTACCCAGTGCCATTGCTTCAAGCACTTTGTTTTGTATCCCTACTGCATAAGGAAGGGGGCTAACTGCGACCTGGGCTCGTGCGATATAAGGCCGTAAGTCAGGCACATAACCAGTGACCTGTATACGCGCATCACGTGCCAGGCGACGCACCCTGGATGGAGGATTGCTGCCTGCGATGATAAGTTGGACATTCGGCCGCTGTTTCCAGATATGTGGCATAATGCGTTCTACCAGGTTAATGACACCTGCTACATTGGCATGAAAACTCATCTTTCCAGAAAAAATAAGTGTTTCTCGCAGCCGAGATCCTGTATATCGTTGAAAGTACTGTTGATCAATGCCATGGGGAATCACGGCGATCTCTGCAATTCCCTTTCCCGGTATAAAATCCAGATTCTTTCCTTGTTCTAACAAGGCCTGCCGGTCACGCTCTGATGTTACCAGCACATGCTGGAACCGTCGGATCTGGTCACGTTCATAAGCACGGGTGCGCTGTGCCTCACGCTGTCCGATCAAGCGCAGCATAGATGTAGCTCCAAAGTGCGCGCCTTGTTCATACAGTTGGCTGATACAATCAACTGCATCCCAGACTACTGGTGTGGCAAGAGAGGTGGGCAGTGCACCCAGGGCTCGTACAAACTCTACATGAATCAAATCGAAATGCCCAGATAGAAGCTGTTCGCTAATTGCAGCTCGTAATCCTGGTGCCGCTCCAAATGCAACTTGAAGAGGTAATTCGCTGCCAAATACACATAAACTGCGTAGATACTGCTGAAAGCGCTTTTCTTGTACCGCGATAATAGTGATACCTTTACGCTGGAGGGCCCACATGTCAGCCATATCTCTTTCACCTGCGCACAATGCAAGCACAGTTACTGTATGCTCCTTAGCCAGTTGGCTTACAAAGCCGTAAGAGCGAATACGAATGCGTGATATAGGATAGGGCGTGACAAAAAGTATACGTGCCATAATCGCGCCTCGCTTGTCTACTACTAGTACTCGTTACAAAGTTAACCTCTAGACCCAGAAGTCAACTACTTCCTTGGCAAGATCCTGGGAGATTTTCAACACCGAAGCCTGAATAGATGGATAGGAGCAAAGTGTGCTTCGCCACCTCTTCAGTCTCAAGCAACTACGCATCATTGAGGAGATTGCTTTCCATTTGCTGCTTGGCTTTCATAAAATATATGAAAATATATCTATGAATTCTCCAATAAAAAATAAGTTACTTAGCCGCACAAACCAAATCTTTTTCAAGTATGCTTGTACTTTACCGGGTTGTTCGCTCTTGTGCAAGTCTCTAGTGCTCCTAAATGGCTACAAAGTACTGCTTTTTATAAATTTTTTTTATTATAGTTTACTACTACATTTTGGTAGCAATCGAATTACTTTGACTCAAAACTGGTAAGTTCATGCTCGCACGTAAAAACTTAAGCTTGTTATGATTCTAGCGTTTTTATTATTGTCAAGTAATTGCAAAATGGTTGTGATACTATTGAGATTTTCATCGCGTAGTTACGCTTTTATCACGAAACTATCTTGTGGCATTTAAATATTGCTCATTTGCTAAAGAAACGATTAGTGGATGATTGCTTGATCTTTAAGTTTCTTTCTGCTCAATGACACTATCGGTCGCTTGCTCTTGTATCGCCTGGAGAACGGTCTCGCGTTCCTTCCTTATTGCTTGACTGGTACTCCAGGCGCAACACTCCACAAGCCGAAAACACCGTTGGTAGATTGGCCATTTTGATCGATCGCGTAAAATTCTCCCGTGAGATTGCCATTCGCTTGTACAGCTCCTGTAAAATAGAGCGGCGCACTGTTATTGCTGGCAGCAATGGTGAAGTAGATATGTTTTGAGGTATCGAGGAAACCACTGTAAGGTGCGTTTATATGCATTGCGCTGAAGGAGCCAGAAATATGTCCACCATTTTGTAGCATGTGTGTGAGTGTCATTGGAGAGGGGACATTTGCTTGCAGATCGTCAATCGTGCCAGAATATGACGCGGCCAGCCGGGGATAGGAATTTTGCGTGGAAGTTGCCGTATTGGCCGGGTCCGGATGAGCAGTGGGAGAAAGAACAGGTTGAGGAAGGGTACCGACTGAGCTGTTTGTCGGCGGCATGAGCAGGTGATTCCTCCCGATAATAGGAAATCTCCAGAGACTCGCTCCAATTCCTACAATCATCAACAATGCAAGAATGGCAAGGAGTGACAGACGCTTTCGCGGGTGCCTGTCAGGCAACTGCTTCTCTTGTGGCTGCTGGGAAAATGTTTTACCAGAGGTTCCAGGAGTGGAAGGCGAGCCGACTATTGAGTTGAGCGCCTCAGAAATGTGTGGCTGCTGTCCTGAATCATGCTGTAAAGCCTGCCAGAACTCGTGGACTGTAGCGAAACGCAGTGTCATTTTTATTGCCATCGATTGCTGGATGACTCTGGAGACATGCAGTGGAATAGTTGGGACAAGCTCATTGACTGGCTTCAAAGGGTCAGAATTTCCATTGCTGATCTGCGTCATTCTATCGATAGCATCAGGCGGAATTTCACCGGTCAGTAAGGTATAGAGCGTTGCTCCCAGCCCATAGATATCGGTGCGCGCGTTGGTCCCCATCGTATAGTGCTCGGGTGCTCCGTAACCAGGTGATCCGTAGCGTACCGCACTGGTCGTTCTATGCGTGTCATACTCCTTGGCAATACCAAAGTCTACCAGCATAGTCTTCCCCTCTGCGATAGGCACGATAATATTTGAGGGTTTGATATCCCGGTGAATGATCGGAGGATCCTGTTGATGGAGATACCCAATGGCATCCACGACAGGAGCAAGAATAGCAGTGGTTATCGCAAACGAAAAGCGCTTATCGGGTTGAATACGACGCAACATTTCCAGGTTTGGACCTTCTACATAATCCATGAGCATATACAAGCGGTTATGCTCTTCATTATCAATGATATTATGGACTCGAGGGAGAGCCGGGTGAACGAGACGCTCAAGCACGCTCCATTCGAAAGTAAAACGCTCTTTTGCCTCTTTATTCGTGGCGATCACCTCTTTGAGCGCGAAAAAACTATCTTCATGCTGCTGATCCTGTACTAAATATACAGCGCTAAAACCGCCCGTGCCAATTAAATCAATGACAAGGTAACGGTCGCCTATGACCGCTCCTGGAGAAAGCGCTTCTGTCTCGTGCATATTACTCCACACCCTCTTAACTTCTTTAAGCGAATATTCCATTATAAATGGGTAACGGTATTAGCACTCCAATTAAGATAAGGGCTGACCATCGTGGCTAGCCCTTACCGAATTCCTTATTTCGGGAACGTACAAGCAATCTAAATGTAACACAAACTAGTACTTATCCTTTCAAACATTTCTACAATCTGTGTGTTCATGAAAAAAAAGCAAACAGCAGCACACCGAGTGATAAGAGAAGTACCCCCAGGCAGCAGAGAAGGAGAACGGTAAAGCCCCATAGATAAGAGAAGAAACCTATTTCAATCGTTAAAATAACAAGTAAGCCAGCCAGGATGCTTAGCGCTTCCCGGTTTTTAGAACGGGGAGCAGTTTGCACTTCCTGCAAAGGTTTAGTACCACTGCTCTCAGCAGCTTGCTCAGGAGCGAAAGTTTTAGGCAGATGTGCCGAGGTAACAAGGGACATCTGTTGCGTGTTATGGGCCATTAATATCTGCCAGAATTCCTCGGCTGTCTTAAATCTGTCAGCAATTCTGATCGACATAGCTCGCTGAAGCGCCTCGGCCACCGCCAGGGGAACTACTGGCATAAGTACGTTTGCAGGCTTAAGAGGATCAACACCTATACTCAAAATCTCTGCAGCCCGGGAGGGTGCATCAATTGGTACTGATCCGGTCAACAGCGCGTAGAGTGTAGCTCCCAGGCCATAAATATCAGTTGAAGGATTGGTACCCATCCTGTATTGTTCAAGTGCGGCATAACCAGGCGAACGACGGTTCAACATGGTTGTTGCAGTACCCGGTACATACTCTTTCGCTGAACCAAAATCGGCCAGCATCGCTTTACCTCGTCCTGGTGGCACGATGATATTCGCAGGTTTGATATCTCGATGCACGATAGGCGGGTCTTTCGTGTGCAAATATGTCAGCGCATCCACAATAGGAGCCATTAAGACCAGGATTAAGGGCAAAGAAAAACACTTTCCTGGTTGTTCTCCCCGTAAAGCCTCCAGGTTCCGTCCCTCGATATAGTCCATGAGCAAATATACCCTCTTGAGTTTGTCATTTTCGAACACGTGATGCACACGAGGCAATGACTTATGATTCAGGCGCTTGAGGACCTCGCCTTCAAAGGCAAAGCGCTCGCGGTCGTCTTTATTCGGGTTAATCACCTCTTTAAGAGCAAACAACTTGCGCGTTCTATCCCGTTCCCTCACCAGATAGACGGCCCCAAACTCCCCTCTCCCAAGGACACCTTCTATTACATATCGATTACCCTGAGGGTCTGGCACGGTAACTCCCTTAGGTAAAATGAACTGCTCTTGCTGCATTTCAAACCTCTTACCAGGATCACAGTAATTAAAAACCTCTCCATATCAGGATGAAGTGCTACGACGCCAATGAGGCGGCTTTAAAGCCGTATTGACCATGCGGATGCACCTCCAGGCACCTGGGCATTCAGTAACTACATTAACTTCTCTCATGCTGAACCTCAAAAAGTAAGATCTCTCTACAGTAGAGTAATGAACTGTTATTGCTGAGAAAAACAGTTTCATAGAAAAAAGTAAGACGGAACATCTGAACGCATTCGCTTCATGTTAGAACATCTTTCGTGTGCACGCAAGTAGTAGTACTTTAGTCCAGATAGCGACTTAGAATATCTTTCGTGTGCACGCAAGTAGTAGTACTTTAGTCCAGATAGCGACTTAGAATATCTTTCGGTGTGCACCTAAATAGTAGTACTTTAGTCCAGATAGCGTCAATACCCAGAAGTGAGACAGCGGCCACTTCGGCTCTGTCTTAAAATTTACGAAAGATCCAAATTAGCAGCGCCACTCGATATTGCTATCCTAAAAACTAGCTCTTCCATATTACCCTCTGTACTAACCGCAGTGGGCAAACCATCATGCGTTATCTCATGGCTCAACCAGATCACAGCGCTACTATCGATAAGCTTATCCATGCGCTATGGCCTGGAGATGAGATGGATATAGCCCTTCATAAGTTACGCATAGCCGCCAGCGCCCTTCGTCGTTCACTCAATGATGGCTACGATTGCGATTCCGGTGGCGGATATCTCTTAACAGATCTAAGTGAACGTATCGGAGAAACGATGGATGTCATTTTACGGGCCGCTCGACAGGTGATCAAGCCGGAACTGGTACTCGACCCTCCTGAGCCTGAAGTCTATGTCCTGGCTGGGAAAAAGCTGCTTGTGGTCACCATGAAGCGGTTATTAATGCCGTGGTCCACCGGGATTATAGTAGGCGCGTGAAAGGGTTCGTGTCTTTTATTATCCTGATCGGGTCGAAGTGCATAGCCCAGGTCTCCTGTTGCCTGGAATAACGGTTGAGCAGATGCAGCGAGGCGAGGTGCAGTCGAAGCTGCGCAATCCTGTGCTTGCGGGGTTACTAAGCACTATTCCTGGGTATATGGAGCAGATCGGCAGTGGGGTCCGGTTTATGTTAGATGAAACGAAGCGGCTGGATCTCCCAGCTCCACAGTTTCGCGAGATGGATGAGGTGATGGTGACCTTCCAAAAGGCACTGGCTTTACGTGCTCCTGAGCCGCGATTGCCGTATCAAGGAGAAACGCTCTGGGAAGAGCAGGAGGCTGCTCCTACTGACATAGTGGTGCAGGATCGCCGTGCAAAGCCGGGTAGAAAAGAGGCTGGTTCAGGCGTTGCACTATGTGCAAGAACATGGGTTTATCACCAATGGCGTCTACCGGCAATTGACCGGTGTCACCGATAGAACGGCGCATCGGGATTTGGAACGGTTAGTAGAGCGGGGGAGGTTAAAGGGCAGCGGTCAGAGGGCCGCCCGGCGCTATGTGCTGGCGTAGTGTCACAGGAGAGATGCTCCTCATGTGGGTGAAAAGGAAGGAAGCGCCTGTTGGTCGCATGGGCAATCGCTACAAGAGTACTACGCATGCGAAAGGGCCTGGGATGAAAGCAATTTTCTTCCATCCCAGGCCCTTTTGTTTGCCTGCTAGCTGTGCTGGGCGGCACTATCTGCTTTTTCAAATGGCTGTCTCCATGGTTTGGGCTGACAGGAGAGTTGACAGGGAAACCGGGAGACAACAGACGATTTTCAACGACTCTCATGGAAACTGAGGTGGGAAATTGAGCGTAGAGTGGACGTGAGTGGACTCCAGAAGACGGGTCATGCCGGTGGAGAGAAGCGGCCTCCTTTGTCCTTGGATGATCTCTGATGATCGCGCACGTGCTCAATTGCAGCGGGTTTGCTCGCCAGATATCTTTGTCGGTCGCTCTTGAACGCCGTAATTGTCGTACGATTTGTTGTAAGGTACCCATGCTTATCTTTCGGATTCAGGGCCGCATATAATTTCTCAATGAAGCGAATGGAGCAACGCGCTTTATGGTAGCTCATAGCGCCGTGCTCGCTTCTGACCGATGCCCTTGAGCCTTCCCCGCTCTATTAACGCCTCCAGGTCTCGATGGGCCGTTCGATCTGAAACGCCCGTGAGTTCCCTATAGATCGCATTTGTGATGAAACCATGCTCATTGACGTGTTGCACTGCTTTAATCAACCTCTGCTCTTGTTCTAGTGGTTGCTCCTGTAAGGTGATCTTGCTTGGCTCTAACTCGTCCTTGCCCCACAACGTTTCCGTGATGGGTGGTTGCGGCGGGAGCTGCGGTGTCGCGAGAGCGGGCGCAGCGCGAAAGGTGACCACAAACTCATTCATTTCCCGAAACTCAGGCACGGGAAGACCCATCCTTTTTGTTTCATCGAGCATAAAGCGAATCCCGCTGCCAATCCGTTCCATATACCCAGGAACATCCCGTAGCAAGCTTGCTAGAACCGGATTACGGAGTTTGGATTGCACCATGCCTCGTTCCATCTGCTCGACCGTGATGCCCGGTAACAGCAGACCAGGGTTATGCACCTCGACCCGATCGGCATAATAAAAGATGCGCACACTCTCGCCACGCTTGCTGTAGTCGCGATGGACGACCGCGTTGATCACTGCCTCGCGTAATGCCTCAGCCGAATGCTCTGGAATATCAATGCGCTTGAACCCTTCCACGCGCGCTCCCACCGCAATATACCTATTCAGAAATGCCTCCGCACCATCAATGACTTCTTGCAATGTTCCGGTGATAATTTTGCGGTCTGCATAGCGGCTTGCTCCCACGGCATCACGAAAGAGAACACGCACCACCTCACTTTGTAGAATGTGCTTCTGAGGCTCACGACCAAAAAACAACATGCCTGCATTCGTTGGTATCATCTCACCACTACTAGTCACCGTTGCACACTCCATGCCGAGTAACACCTGCTCGACATTCTCGAAACGACCAGGGTGTCGCTCTCTGGTCGAACGCTGGTGAAGATAGGCCTCGACTTCACCCATATCGAGATCCTGCATCGTGGCCCGGCGTGCAGGCAGGAGCTCCCAATCCTGCAATCCCCGATCATTGGCCAACTCGAGCAACTCAGCCATACTTAACGGGAAGGTGTGCGTTCCCCTCCGCACCCAAATTACGCCGCCGGATTGATAGACAGCTCCTCTATTTGGAGGGACAGTAGCAACCACCACGTGTTTCCCATCGATCACATAGACCTCCGGCTCGGGAGGGTCAAGGACGAGCACAGGCTTTATGTTCATGCGAGCAGCCCGCAAAATGGTATCGACTGTCATGGCCATACGTTCATCTGGCACTCCAACGATCTTCTGCTCGGCATCCTCGACCCCGATAATTACGACGCCCCCTTGCGCATTCGCCATCCCGCACAGCCTTTCTGCCATATCAACGGGTCGAGGGGCAGCTACCTTCAACTCGACTGTTGATGTCTCTCCACCTCTAATCAGCCGCCTGAGGACTTGCTCGCTGAGCCTTGCCATACATTCTCCTTATGATACCTGAAGCACTTCTGAAGGAGTGCTATTGTAACAGAAACGGCAGTGTTCGTATAGCATATGGCGGTTAGCTGTGGCGGATATGGCGGTTAACTGTGGCGAAGGAGGACATCACGCGCGTGTTCATTACGCTTAAAAAATTTATCTCATCACAAGTAGTGCATCCCTGGCGGATAGCGATGGCGGAAGGATGGCGGATATGGCGGATAGTGGTGGCGGAAGGATGTCTGATAAATAAGAGAAAACATATTCAGCCGCAGAAAAATACTGTCCTTGGGGAACGCTGCCGTCGCGACACGCGCCATTTCTTGAGGGATGGAATCAAGAGGTGCTGGTTTGAGTGACATGTCTTTCTCCTCCTTGCATGCAGAGAGTCTCTTCTCTCGTCTCTGAACAAATCTTTTCTTGGTATACGAGGAGGAGAGGATTCGTCAACAGTATCCAGGTGCGAGAGAACCACCTGGCGGGTGGTTGACATGAGATTCTACCTCTCATCAGGCGAACTGCACGGGGTTATGCACCGAAGTTTCGTCTCATGATTTCCCTGATCTCGCCGACGATCTCCTCGAATGCTTTATCCCGGCTACGCCACTCGGACACAGGCACGTTGTTTCTGGGCAGCACAACGAGTTGTCCAAGCGGGGTATGCTGCAAGTCACCGGTCGGGCGAAGCAGGATCGGAATAAGGCGGGCCTTTCCCTCATCTTGCATCCTCAATGCTCGCTCTACCTGGTCCTTGTAGAGCCCGTCGGGAGCCAGAAGATCCGGACTGATCAGAAGCAGGATAATCTGAGAGCGCTCGATGTAGTCGTTCACTTCGGCCTGCGGACGGCCCGCCTCAACATTAAGCGCTCGCCATTCTCTGATCCGTTCCTGCCTTCTCAGAGTCGCGAGCTGCTTCTCAAGTTCCTTCCGCAGGTTTTCGTCCTCAGAGGCATACACGTAAAACAGGTTGATCTCTCGCTGTTTCTCTACTGACGAGAGCCCTCCTTCCGACGGCTTAAGAGGAGATGCGGGCATGGCCTCCAATTTCCAGTGGATCGGGTATGGAGCTACCTCGCTCTCTATCGTGACTCTCTCGCCGAAGAAAGATTTGGCGAGTCCGATCTTATAGCTGACCATTCCGTCTACCATCTGCATGCCACGGGGTACTTGTAAGACGATAAGTGCGTGCCTGGTTCCTGGATGGACCTCCCTCTGCTGCTTACTTGCCTGGTACTTCCAGTAGAAGCTCTTCTCGCCCTCCCCGAAAGCGGTGATCCATGGGTGCAGAGCCTCGAAGTGGATGCGTAGTCCATCCTGTTGTACGTTCGCCTCGACCTCTCTGATTTGCATATCGGCAGAGACGGCGTAGTATGTGGTGTTGTCTATAGGGCTGGTCACGTTTCTCGGAAACAGGTCGAACGCGCTGGCATCTGGAGTAGTCAGTTCGACGAAAAACGTCATGCTCTGATAGTAATTGTTGCCTTTGGCTTGGTGTAGCGTAAAGGGCATGACGACGAGGTAGAAATCCCATGCTGTGCTATTGACCATCTGTGGCATCAGCCTCCCTGCCCCTGTCAAAGGTGAAAGCGCATAGATCCGAGATTTCTGCGGGTCCAACGTGATCCTCCCTTCCAGTATCTTTTTTTGCGGCAGAGGCTTGCCCCGCGATATTTCTACGCTCACGATATCGAGCGTGATGGAGGTCGCCGTGGTTTCCAGCGGCTCACTGCTCAGGAATATGTGATCTTCGTACTGCATGCTTTCGACTCCACATTCAATAAAATTACATCTATTAGAGTAACGGGTATTTCTTCATCTTTGTCAAATCGCCTCGACTCCAGGCAGATCCTGATCTCCCACTTTTTAAAAGCATTTTAATATTCTATAGTCGCCTCAGGCGTTGGGAGCGTTGCAGAGCATGCGTTGATCAAATGTTCTGCGTTGAGCTTTTTGCGCGTGTATACCGCTTCCTCTATCGCACGGGGGATAATACGTTGAGCCAGGTCTGAGTAGGTATAGCGATGTTGCTGTTCGTCAAAACCTGGCAGTTCTTGTGGTTCGGTGAGATTAACCAGCTGGGCGATTGTCTGTTCCTCAATACCAGTGCCGATAAGGAGGCGACGAAAGACCTCTGCACGTTGTTGTGGAACCGGTCGATCGAAATGGTATGTTGCATATGCCCGGCGCAGAATAGCTGAGTCGAGAGCGTAGAGTAGGTTTGTGGCAAAAATGACGGCAATAGGGCGTCCTCGCAGACGGTCAATACGCTGAATGAGCGTGTTGACCCCGGCATCATCTTCGTGGTGAGTCTGGTTGCCGCCACGCGATTGGGCAAGGGCGTCTGCTTCATCGAACAGGATTATAACGGGAATCTGTTCTTGCTCCTGGCAGCGCTCTGCTTCATTGAACGCGCGCGAAATATTCTGGGTCAGTTCGCCAACGTGCCCTCCACCACGTATCTGCGCATTGACGACAAAAAGGGCTACCTCTGTCTGGATGCGCAACGCGACGCGGCTACCCACACTACGAGCCAGGGCCGTCTTCCCCGAGCCAACCTCGCCTTCTAGGATGAAGAGAGGATAACGATCACGCAAGGTCTGCATCAAGGCGGCAGGCCATTGTTGAGCGTATTGATTGGTGATCCACTCAGTCAGGTACGTAGGGTGGAGCAAGAGATTGAGCTTACGTACCATGTCCACTTTTATATTATCAAGCCCAACAAGAGACGAGAACGTTTTTTCCATACGCTCATTGGGGTAACGTATTACCTCAGCCAGGAAGGTCGCTAACTGTTGCCCATCACCTTTGGAACGTGGGTGATAGCGGGCAAGAAATTTTGTGGTGGTATCGGCCTGCGTGGCAAGAAGCGGCTCTGTATTGGTCAGACGCGCCCGTACCTGGTAGGAACCCACCAGCAGGAGCGCTTCGCGACCTACCCAGATGCTCTCACCAGTAGCAAAACGACGCGTGAGTTCCTGCGCAACAAATTCCTCAAGAGCACTGTAAAAATCTTCTTCTGTGCTCTCTTCAGTCATACTGGTGTAGGTCCAGAGTAGTTCATGTGCGACTTGCGCGGGTGTGTCTGACTGTACCATATGCTTGCCACTCACTTTCTCTTCTTCATATGCGTATATCGCTGCATAGGAAAGAGTTCCCATGCAGCGTTTTAAAAGATTAATGACCAAGCATCTGCTGCTTACGAGACTTCATATAAGGAGTTCTCGACTTTTTCACTTCAGGCTCCGGATGTTCTTGCTGGATCATGCGCATCTTCTCTACAACAGGATCACTGGTATTATGAGAGATATCGGTACGATTGGCGTCCTGGGAGACCTGTACATCTCCTTCCGGCGAGAGAACAACGCTGTATCCGATTGGCCCATTGAAAGCTTCCAGTTCGATGGAGCCTCCTACGACACTCTGACGTAGTTGTGGATATCCCATCTCCTCCAGAATGCTTTTCAGAGATTCCGCCAGTTCAGCCTGCGTCTTGTTCTGCATAAGAGATGGTTGGAAGTCTTTTTGTTTCAGCGTCTCGATGCTAAAGTTTTCGGCTGGAATACGCTGAAGTTTCTCCATTGCGTCGTCATCAAGAATAAAGAGGCCCTTCTCTTGTAAAGCAGTAAAGATCTTCTGTGCATCTTTTAGACATGCACTTCCACTATAGCCTGCAAAGTCGTAGTTGACCTGTCCATTGCGCGAAACATCAAAGGTGATGAGGCGGTCGTTACGCTCTCCTGTCCCTGTCCCTGCCGATGGCATGACTTCAACACGTGTCACATCACCGTTTGCCTGGATAGCTGGCTGTTCTCCATGTTCAGAAAGGAAGCCCAGCTCTGCCAGTGTGCTCTGGATGGTTGCGGCGACTTTCTGCTGCTGGCTCTTCTTGACCTCGCGGAAGATGTCTCCCTTTAGCAGTTCGACACGCTGCATCAGGCGTATAAGCTGCTTTTGCGTGTAGGTACTTTGTTGCAATTTGTTGGCTTCGCTCAGTGTTTTGGAGACGCGATCGGCGAGGGTGGCCAGTGTTTGCCTGTCTACAAGGGTGATAGCTTCGGCTTCTTTGACCATCGTTTCAAGTGTGGCAAGGATGCCGAGCTGTGTGTTCATCTGCTGACGTGTCTCCTGCCAGAGAGCGAGTGAGGCGGCTGAGACGCCCTCTAGAAGCGGCTTGACCTCTTGCCGCGCAGCACGCGCCAGTTCAAGCGCATGTGCTGGAAGGGCTTCGAGCTGATCTCTGGCTTTAAGAACCTTTTGTTCAAGCTGGCGGCGCTGTTCCACATGGCTGGAATCTCGGCCAGAACCCATCTCTTGCAGCATCGTATCGATGGCATTGAGCTGCGTTGAGATGCTGACAAGAAGCTGCTGGGCCTGACGAATAGTGCGTGTACGGCGTGCATGGGTCTCGTTTACAGTATTCCAGGCCGCATCTAATTTTTGCAAGGCGGCTTGCATTATCGCAGGGGTACCATGCAGGGCACGTTCTGCCTCTGTAATAAGCTCGGCTGGTAGGATACCGCGTCCGGCCTTTATTTCTGCACGTAAGCGGGCGGCTAACAGGTTTCTCTCGCTATCTACCTGCTGTGCGGCACGCTGAGCGTCATCGATAACAACGCGTGCTCGTGCGATGGTGGCAAAGAGCGCCTGCTGATCGATAGTGGCGGGCATGCTGTCATCGGCGGCTTCGTATGCGCTGGCACTCAGGTATTCGAGTTGCGAGGTAAGTTGGGTGCTCATCCCTCGCACATTGGCGAGGTTCTCGGCGCGTGCCGACTCGATCAGATTGGTCCACTCTTTGCAGGTCTGTTGATAGTTCTCTTCTATTTTATCGCCGCACCACATCACGCCTTTTGCGATAAGAACGCCCGTGCCGACGGCGGCGACACCAACAACGGCGACGGCGAGTAGTGGCGCTGCCGCAACACCGACGACTCCAATGCCCACAGCACCAGATCCTACAGTACTCATCTCTTTTCTCCTTTTCTATGATGCTCAATCGCCAGTATTCATACCCTGTAGTTGACGTTTAATACTTTGAATTGCCTGTTCAAGCGCCGGGCCGTCGATCTTTCCATGCTGCTGAATCTTCCCGTACACACCATCTTGAGGCAGTGTGGGGATGATCGAGTGGAAGTTGCAGGCTTGCAGCGCCAGCAGGCTCTGGTGCTCGTACTCAAGACGATTATAGTTCGGCTTGAAATCACTGATGCCCGCCTGAAGATGGCGCGATTCAATGACAGGCAGCGTATCGGAGTCGGGATGCTCGTCATATTTCTCCTCGTACGCTATCTCAATGGAGCGGCGGACGATGATCTCGATGGCGGCACCTGTCAGGCCCATGTCTGAGGTAATCTTTGCAACAGTGAGAAATTTATCCAGGTCCTCTTGCGTTGGATCGGGACGGCCTGTCGCGTCCTTCCTTTCGCTTTGCTTGAGATCATCGCCATAGGCTACTTTAATATTGCCTCCACTCTGTTTCATAATCGTGCTGAGAATGGTGGCGAAGATACGGCAAGATTCGTGCAGATCGGGTGTTAGCAGAGGAACGACGCGATCGAAGCGTCGCAAGAGTGCGGCGTCGATGATATCAGCACGGTTGGTTGCAGCTACCCATAGGATGCGTCCGCGGTTATCGGCGTTGCTCATCTCTTCGAGGATACGGGCAAACATTCTGGCACCGACGCCACTATCGCCGCTCTGCCCGGTGTCGCGCCTGACCATTGCCTGGTCAATCTCGTCGATAAAGACGACGACCGGGTAGAGATCCTTGAGCAGATTCAGGACCAGTTCCAGGTTACGCTCCGAGCTACCAACCCACTTCTCCTGAATATTGCGCATCTTTACAAGATTGAAGCCACTCTCTTTGGCAAGCGCCTCCGCGATGATCGTTTTACCAGTGCCCGGCGGGCCCGCGAGCAAGAGGCCACTGGGGACAAGCGGCGAGTAGCGACCTGAGAGCATCAGGACCGTGCGCTTGCGTAGATATTGTTTGAGCTTTTCCAGCCCGCCGATCTCGTTGAAACCGCGTACAGGTGGGACGATTTCGAGGAGCTGAGCGCTCTGAGCTTCGATCACCTCGGCTTTGGCTTGTTGTACGTCTTCGGTCCGCATGATTGGCTCGCTTTCCAGCAACTCAGGCTGATACTTACGGCGTTTGCGAAATTCAACGACTGTACGGCGATTGATATTATCGATGTCCATCAGGCGCATTCCTTGCGTTGCACGCGCGAGGAGATGGGCCTGTTCACGTGGAGAGGGGCCGAAGTGTGGGTCGAGCCTGACGAGCCTGGGCCTACCTCTGGTCATAGAGAAGAAAATGTAGGCTTCTCGTTCTCCTTCCGTGGGCAACGGCACGCGAATCGCCCGGCAGCCGCTTCCCTCGGCGTAGACGTTGGCTGGCAGGTGGCCAATGTTATTGGTCAGCAGGATGATAATGTTCATCGTTTTGCGAATCAACGGATCAAGCGCCCAGCGTTGTATGACTTCGAGCGCCTGCAACTGCTCTTGTTCGCCCTGCCCTTCTCCCAGATGGTAAGGAATCAGTTTTTCGGCGTAGTCCAAAATCACGGCGATGGGCGTTTCGGGTCGGTTCTGACCAGAAATCTGAACGCTTCCTTCTGCGTAATGAGGCTGTCTTAGCACGTGACCGAGCAATTTGAAGTTTTCTGCGATACCCTCTGCTATCTCTATCTCCTGCCCCTCTTGCGGCTGACCACGCTGCCGACGTGCCTGTGGTCTAATTTTTAGCGTTTTTGAGGCGTTGTCAAGCAGTTGCCATGCCATACTGCGGGGTGTCCCATCCTGCTCCAGGAGTTGTGCAGTGCTACCTGTTGGGCCTGTACCAAAGAGGGGCCTGTCGTCGGCTATGAGGCCGCCTGCCAGCGAATAGGTGTAGACCGCCTGGCAATGCAGGCTCGTGAAGAGGAAGCGGTGCAGGTACTCGCGCATGCTCAATGGCTGGTCGATAACACCGACGACGTCGCCCATGCGCTCATATTCGCCCTTGCCGATGCTTTTTCTCTCGCTGGTGTCGATGGCGAAGTCTGTGATGTTAAAATGCAGGACGAACTGGCGGGCAATACGTCCCTCGTAAAACGTGCTCAGATCCTCTACCCACGAGGGAGGTACACCCTCTTCGGGGGGTGTCTGTGCTGTCATGTAGTTATAGCCCACGAAGCGTTTTCCTCTCTTCTATCCACACTTTGAGACATGATCAACAGAGATGTTCAAGCCAGCTTCGTTGCAGCGTTGGAGAAACTCCTCGACGCGCTGTTGTGGCCCTTTGAACTGGATGGTTCCATCGGGCCAGAGACGCACAATGAAACGGTCAATCTCTTCAGGGGCATTGACGAACTCGCCCTCCGTCAGTTCTGGAATGAGTCGCCCAGTACTATAGAATGGTTTTTGCATACTATTGTTCATCCTCTCCGGTTAGAGATCGTAATTATCACCTGCCGATGTTCTATATTCTTCTGGAAGGTCTTCAGTTAGAGAACGTATTATACCCTGTAATCTGTTAATCTCCCCTTCAAGGCGCTCAATGGTATTGTTCAGGTGCGCCTCTCTGGCACTCGCATCGCGCTTTTCCTTACGCAGCGCTGCCAACTCCTGTTCGTTAGAGTGGGTCTGAGCGGGTCGCTCCTGCAGTTCTTGCTGCGCTAAATCCAGATGCGTCTGTAAGCTGGCAACCTTCTTTGTTAGCTGATCGACATTCTCCTGAGCGTGTTCGGCCCCTCGTCGTGCTCGTGCGGCCTCCGTCTTCAATTGTTCGATATGTGGACGTAGAGTGATAAGCTCGTTATGCTCTTTATCGTAAAATACCTTGAGGCGACGGTTTTCGTTCTCTAGAGCGTAGGTGCGAACTTTAAGTGCTTCAAGGTCTTTACGCTCTTTTTCAAGCTTACTGCGCATTTGCGAGATCGTCTCTACAGCGGCGTCCAGTTCGCTTTGTATTGTTCTTGGGGGTGCGCTACTACAGTCGTCGATCTTCCCTTGTAACCGTATGACGACTCCATTGAAGGCGTCGGCCATACTCAGACGACCCAGCAGAGCAGCGAGCTGCCTGGGGTTACTACTAGTGTCCACGTGTGGAAAGCGCTTCTTGATTTGATTAACGATCTCTTGCAAAGCGGCCTTGTCCTGATCATAACCAGGCGCTCTATATGCTGCTTCCCTAACAGCAGTGATATCCAGATCCATCTGCTTGATTACATCGTTGTCCGGATGAATATAGATTTTAATTACCTGTTTCTGGATACTCATTCACCTCTCCCTTTCATCTCTCTACCCATGAGTTAGAAACCGGGAGAGCGCAACTCGCGCCGTTCCACCACGGTTGCACTGTTGACAGTCATAGTGCCCTCGCGATAGCGAATGAGCGTTGTTGCGTCGTATTTTGCCTGTTTGGGTACCCAGTCGAAGCAGTATTCAGGCCGTCGTACGAGGCGGCGGCGCTCGTTTGCCGATGGATTCCAGTCGATGAGCAGCGCAAAGCGGGCGTCAAGCCAGACATTTGTGGGTAGAGCCAGGGAGCCTCCACGTTGTTGTACGCTAGATGACGACAAGCTGCGTTGCGGCGTCCGTGTGTTCGAGTTGACGACGTACATGGCGTGGTAGCGTAGAGGAAAGGCCCCTGAATTTGGATCGCGCTGTGGCTCGCTGAGCAAGAGGTGGATACCTGTAATGATGCCTTCGCGCAACATATGTGCCAGATCTTCATAGAGCATCTCGATGGCCTCGCTGCTGCTAAGGTTATGCTCGCTGGGAATATCCAGTTCCTCTACAAGGTTAATATTCGTCTCGCGAACGAAATTTTTGAGGTCATCGGTAAAGTAGCGTGCGATCTGATCGCTCTGCGTTACCGTACGTGGAGTGACCTGCGCTATCACCGTCTGATTGGTATCTGCATAGGCTTCGGTCTGTGAGCCTGAAGTGGTCATGTTCCTACTCCTTTTTTCACACTAGTGATTATCCTGGTTGCCTGCATTCCCTGGCGCGCCGATGGGACGTGGGGGCCAGATGCGACTGAGCGGCCATACACGTCGTAGCACGGCTAGTGGTCCTGCCTGACGATCAATATTTATGTTGAGTTGATCCTGAGCTGTACGCTGAGTCGCCGCGCGTGAGCGGCGGAAGAAGGCTATAACTCCGACGATGAGCAGGATGCCCTGTACGCAAAGCAAAGGCCATGCGTTATCCGATGGTGGCCAGAAGTTGGTCTTAAAGATCCATTCCGCGAAGAAGCCACAGAGTGCGAGAAAGGCATACACGAGAAGTCCAGTGCGACGATCTTCTGGAATGAGTTGTTGAGAAAAACTGCAATGTGCGAGAAAGACGATAATGCACAAAAATGCAAAGGAGAGCGGCGTGGATTGATCGCGCCACCACATGACGATGATAAGCAGCAGTGCTATGCAGCCCTGTACAATGAGAAGGGCACGCACTGGCCCAAATTGTGAAAACGAGCGTAAGACATTGCCAAAACTGCTACGCTTTGATGCAGGTAGCTCGACCTGCTTGATGCCTATACTCAGTGTAAGCAACCAGAATCCCAGAAAGATGATCCAGATCGCAGGTACCTGTACGACCGATGGCAGGCGCGTATAATTGCAGACCGGAGGCTGAACACCACCAGTCTGGCGACAGAGCATCACGTTCCATAACAGGATCAGTAGCATCACAACAATGCTACTGAGGAAGGCCGAGAGAAGCCACCAACGCGGATACCAGCCACCTCGTGGCCCCACAATATCCGGAATATTGCGATTAGCTGGCAGTGCCGGGTTGTTTGCACCTGGACCCGGTGCGGCATTAGCTGCACGGTCTGGTATAGCGCCCAGGTGTGGATTTTGCATCATATTTCTATCCCTCCTACTGTGTGCTTCGACGGATACTGATTATCTCGTCTTCGTCATCCAATACACTGCCTGCTGCATCATCCAGGCCACCACTTTCTGTAAAGTCCATTTTGATATCGCTATCTTCTGGCGCAGGTGCTGTGACCACGTCAACTTTATGAGGGAAGAGTGTATTTACGGCGAGCGCGGGTGGAAGACCGCCACGGAAGAAAGCGGCGATGAGCACCCATTCGTGTGCATAAGAAATATGCACCGGGTGGGCATCGTTTGGAATGTAACGCGTGCCTCTACTGATATCTGGCGCACGTCCGCAGATAAACCTGAATTGCGGCTCTCGCACTCCAACCCGCGCCCTATACAGTGGGTTCTCCGCGCGGTCGAGCGCTTCCCGCCAGATATCTTCTTTGTCGAGGGCGAGCTGCAGATCAACAAGAGGACCTTTAAAGTAGGGTTGCGTTACGTTGGTGGCAAATCTGTAGATCTGCTCCAATGCTCGTTGGGCGCTCATCTCCATAATACTCTCATTTTGTCCGCGAAACATTTTGATCAATTGCTTTTTCATGTCCTGAGGAGCCTGATGCCATTCCGCTACCGGTTCTTTTACGCGCAATTTAGTGACCTGACCCGCGAAGTCTTCTAATGTATTCTTTTTATCTCTTTGCAGCCGTTCTCCATTTGCTATAAAAATGTCGCGCACGCCGCCGGGGCTATTGAAGAGCCTGTGTTGCGTCTGTGTCGCACGCCTTTCCAGGTCGCTCTGAATATCTTTTATAAAGGATTGCAGGTCTTCCAATTTATCGCGCATGCTTTGCACTCTCCTGCGCAGTGGACCCATAAACACGGTGCGGCAGAGATCTTCTCTTTGTTCACATAAATGAGCATAGTAGCGACGATAAAATGTAAGGAGATCCTCTTTTGCCTCTTCTACCTTTTTCTGATGGCTGAGACGAAAGAGCAGATGCAGTATGCCTACCATAAGTAGGGCTATCCCTGCGCTCATAGCAATGCCAGGCAGGGTAGCAGGCACGCCGGAGGCCAGCATTGCCAGGACGAGCGAGAGTATAAATGGGAGCGCAACGGCGCTCTGTGTTGAAATTTCGGGAATCTGATCCTGAAGCCAGTGAATACGCTGTTCTAGCTGGTTTGCCAGTCGCTCTTCACGCAACGGTAGATGTTGATGAGAGCCGCCTATCGTTGTATTGGTACCGATAATTCCGCTACCACCCGCGCTTGCCGCAGTACTGGCCGCTATACCAGCGCCACGTCCACCCATAGTGGGACCAGCCTGCGCGGGTCCGCCTGCCACGCCGTCGATAATATTGGTATCATCGTCGTCCACCGTCCAGGGACCCCTGGCCGCATGCTCAACCTCGTTTAAATACTCTTCGTAATCGCGCTCATGTGCTTCGCGCCAGTGACTCTGGCGGTCAGCGATTCTGCTGAGCTTAGCGTCAAGCTCATTTACATAGATGGTCGCCTGCTCAAAGCCGCTATCGTCGCCCGACCAGAGTCTATCCACCACGAGCCTGATATTATTGCTCACACGGTCACTGGCCGCTTCCCATGCAGCTCTGGCCGCCCTCTCCCAATCTCTGTATGCCTCTATGGCTTTGCCTGCCTGCTGATAGACGAGCTTCGTCCAGGCATCGAAGCGGGGGCGGCGCAGACGTTTATATTCCCGCTCGACCTCTTTTGACCAGAATAACTCGAAGAGAGAGAGCGTCTCTTCTTCTAAATTTTTATGCAGTCGGGCCTGGTCGTCACCAGAGGCGCGTTGCTCTTGTAGCGCGGTGTTGCTGGCGGGCAGGTCCTCTTTGGACTGACGGGCTTGACGTATGAGAATATTCAGGTTGGGCCATTTGCACTCTTCAATGATTTCGATCTTGCCACTGCCCCGTTTCTCCCCGTTGGCGAGCGGGCGTTCTTCACTGTCGATGATCCAGCTCTCAATGTCTCGCGCGACTCCCCTGGCGCGTTGTTGTAGCTCCCGGCGCTTGTTCTCGGAGATGGTTTGCACCTGCAGGTCGCACAGCCACTGGCCCATAAGAGCTACTCCCAGACGGGCACTGCAATACTCCAGTAGTGCCGCACGTGGAAAGGAGATCAGGCTGGTGCTCAGACTGCCAACGTTCTCATAGGTATTAAAGGGTGAGCCAAGACGCATCATCTCCTCGAAGAAGGGCTCGGTTGTAAGTCCGGTTGCGATCAATGTAAAGAGCGCCTCTGCTGCCGCATGATACGATTCGAATTCCTTGACAAAGGTGGGCACGGGATAGGTGAGCATATCTTCGTAAAGATAGCAGTAGTTTGCTAAATCCCGTTGAGACCAGTCGGAGATGCCGCCAGCTGAAGTCGGTGCTGCTGTCTCCTCGACAATCGGACCTGTCTTGCCGATGGCCCTGAGTGGCCCTGTATGTTGCATCATCTTGAAGGCGCTGAGCACATAACAGATCAACGTATTGAAGCCACTTTTCTCCAGGCGATGATGCACAACCTGCAAGACATGGGCCAGCCAGTGCTCGGTCGCATCGCCGACAATATAGATCTGGGTTCTTGGATTAGGAACGGGGTAGCCTGCCGCTATGATCTCCAGGATACGTTTGTTTGCCTGCACGTCTTTTAGCGCATCCTCTATAAGCCTTGCCAGCGTATCTTCCTGTTGCACTGATGCACCTTCGACAAACTGTGGCCCCAGTGGAAAGGGCGTGGCCTGATCTGAACCTGCGTCAACTTCTAACAACGCAATGCTCTGGTAAAGGACGCTATCAAGTTGAGCGAAACAGGCAATATCCTGAAGTTGCTCACGAATATGCCTGCCGCTCTCTCCAACAAAAATGACGAGACCAGGGCGGAACCGCAGATTAATATGAGCTCTCATAGCCTATGCCTCACCTGCCACGTATAGAAATGCATCCTCATAACTCGTAGTTATCTCCTCCCGGCCTGAAAGGTGGCTTCGATACCGAATAGTGCTGCTGATTATTGTCGGCAGGTGTTTTTTGTACAGAGTGTGGTCGCCGCACCACCAGATCAACGAGCGGCTGGCCATAGCCAAGAGCGTTTTTGTCTGTGATCAGCCGTTCGGCTTCGCCAGAACTATGAACGGGCATTGAGCCTGCTCCATGACTCTCTTTCCAGGTCCTTTGATAGTCCTGATAGTATTCCATCGCGCTATTTTGTTCCAGGTAGAAGTCTCTCACCGTACTCAGGCTTATCGCGTGCTGCCCATAGGAGATTTGTAAGCGGTGGGGATCGTTTGCCTTGTTCAAGATCGGCGTCTGGCCGCGCATTGTCAAAGGGCCGAGCTGGTCCAATGTCTGGAACAGCAGCGTCTCTTGCCTTCCATCGTGCCAGTGGATGCCCATATAGACAGAGGTATCGAGCGTCGAGAGTCCTTCCTGCCACAGTTCGGCCTCGAAAGCGACTAGACTGGTCATCAAGCCGCGCATATGCGAGAGGTGCTCTAATAGATAGTTGCGGATCTGCTCGCTACGGGGTTGATCGCGGCGCGGGGTTGGTGCGGCCTTCTCAAGCAGTTCAAAAAGATTGGTATCTTGAAATTGCTGCACATAATAATCGTGGAAGAAGTCAACGACGCGATCCGCCAGCCTCCCTGCGGTCTGACGATCGATGGAGAGCAGGTTATCGCCGGATGCAGCCGATTGTCGGGCCAGGTAGCGCACACATTCGGGCACAAATGCCTGAATGTCGGGAGCGCGCTTCTCCTCGACCGCCTTATCTCCTCCTGTTGCCCACTGATAGAGGCGCTCAACAGCGACGCTGCGATCATCCTGTGTGCGCAATGTATGCAGATCAAAGATGTGGCGCTGGTGTGGGTGTGGATATTCTAATCTTCCATGCCAGGCCATGCTGCCCATACCCTTTTCGCGCAATTCTTTGGCACGCTCGTCTGCACCTGCGCTACGGAACCAGGATAACGACTGTGTAAGCGCCTCCTGTACGCGGTTATTTAAATCCTGCAAGAGTTTTTCTAGCAGACGTCGGCGGATTGCTCTGGCATGCAGGGCCAGCCGCTCGCTATATGCTTCCGTTACCGCACCGGAGTAGTCGCGTGTAAATCTGCGCAAAAGAGCTGCCGACGACTGATGTGTGAGCTTGTCTTCGAGTTCACGCGGACGAGACGGTACTTTCGGCACCTCCTTCTCCTTCAGGTCATTGAGCACGAAGGTGTACTCCTGTTGCAATCCTCGCAGGTATTGTATACGCTGGTCGATCAGGCTCACTCCCTGCGTATCTAGCTGGGGGGTGTCCTTGATCAGACTCAGTTCATCTCGTTCTTTGATGTCGATGATCTCTTTGATCTGCGCCTCGGTCGCACGTTCGTAACGTTCCAGTTTGGCCCAAAGGAGATCTAATTGATCCTGGGCGACATCCTCAAACTCACTGCGCCCGAACTGGGCTACTTTGACGGTCAATGGATCGCTGGCATTTGCGTCAAAGCGCGCAACGTTCTTCCATTCCTTCAGCCATCCGCTTTTCTCTGGTTCACCAATGGTGAGCGGGGCTGGCTGATAGCTGGCGAGCAGTGGTAGGAGATACGAGGCCGAGACCTGGGCAAACGCTGTGGCGGTCTCTTCCACAGGAAAACGTACCTCCAGGGGACACGAGGTGCCGAACATTGTGGGCAGCCCGCGATCATCGGTCGATCCAAGCGTACGGCGGTCGACCCATTTGGAGTGCTCTAGGAAGCCTACGCCGGACGCATCGGTGGTGCGCTGGAAGAGGTCCAGCCCAACGATACGAGCGGTATCACCGGCGTCGTCCATCGAGGCATGTCCGACCAGGTAGACCTCGTTGGCTATCGGGTCGTTGCTTAGGCGATGCATCCTGCCACGCATATATTTCGCGTACCCGCCTACTGGATCAGGGGCAGCTGCACGGCTGTATGCCAGAACCTCCAGTAACGAGGCGATGGCATTGCTCTTACGCCAGCGCAGATCGTTCAAATTAGCACCGCTGATCGGTTCAGGCAACATACAGATCAGATTCAGGCGCTGCTTGTACTGACGGTGCGTGAGAATATCGCGCACCATGATTGCGATGTCCGCCAGAATGCCGCTCCCGGTCCCTCCACCAAGAAATGCGACAATATTGGCCTGCACCTCCTGCACCTTCGAGACGTTCTGATCGGTGCTCAGGCGCGATAAAGAGACGAGAGCACGGTCCAGCACATCATAGATGTATTGATAATTGAAGCAGGCCGCAACGTGCCCGTTGTTGCGTATACCGCCCGCACCGTTTGCGAAATACTGGGGCACTTTCTGTTGAATGAATGTATGTTGGTCGATATAACCGTCAGGCGCTGCATTCTGCTGAGCGTTGCTGGACATCCCATTCTGTTGGTCGGTATAAGTGCTGAGGGCTGCGTTGGAGATGCCCGCCGGGACGGCGATCCGCAACGGGTACTCCTGGAATATATTGTTATGTTGCCGCCGAAACTCGATAAGTGGGGCTGGCGGATCGTCGGTGTCGATGTAAACAAGCGTGACGCGACGCTGATCGCCGGGCTGGAGTGTGAGCATATGCCGCATCATTTCAAGACCAGCCAGCGCAGACGTGCTGCCAAGCAATACGACCAGGTTGGGTGTTAGAATACGGGGGGCCGCAACGGTAAGAGGGCGCTCGTACTCCAACAATGGTTCGTCTCCATGTATATGTGCCATGCTTTATTTTCCCTTGTTAGTCTGTAACTGGTATATAACTATTCCACTTTTGACATTTTTTTCTGTTCATAAAGATGGCTCTACCAATCATCATATTCATCATCTCTCACCGCACGTCGGCTACCAGCATGTCTTTTTTGCCTCTTGCTGGATGTGCGCGAGTGATAACCATACCCATCTTCGTCCAGGTTTGAGCGTGTGTAGCCGGATTTTTGCTCTGCTTTGATCAGATACGTTGCCGGTTCACTTCCATCCTCCTCGTCGTCACGCTCTGATACTGGACGATAGCGCATTTCTCGTACCTCTTGAAATGTCTGACGTACGGTGCCTCCGTTACCATATTGCCAGTCGGCCCCCGCGCGTCCCTCGGCCCGTACTTCGATGCCGCCGCCGTGCCGGAAGCGGAAGATCAGACCTCTGGGCATAGCCGCCTGCTTCGATGTGACCAGGTTGGGCTGAAAGAAACTCTGCCCCAGCCCCCGCCTGGCTTGCTTGAAGCTGTACGTGCGGGTGATTTCACCGCCTAGACTACGCGTCCAGCCTCCAAAGGGATGCGGCATCAGGAAAAACCTGATCAGATTGCCCAGGCAGAACAGGATGAGCAGATAGAGGACCGTGATGAGCAAGGCCCACAACGATTGCGGCAGTGTTGCAGGCACGACGCTCACATTGATGCTGCGCTGCGACGTGCCAAAGTCGCCGTGACTGTCCTTAAAGCTGCCACTGGTGTGGAACGTGATCGTATACAGGCCGCTCTGCTGGGTCAGAAATTGCAGGTGGAAGCGCCCCTTCCCATCGTCTGTTACCTGTACCGGAATCGTTTCCTTTGCTCCCTGGCGCATCGCCTCGGCTGTGACCTGAGCATTACTGTAAGGCTGTTGATCCAGGATAATAGTGCCCTCTAGCCTGACTATCTGGCGGGCTGGTAGATTTTGCAGTGGCCAGTGGCTCAGCCATTCGACAAATCCTACCGGGAGTCCGTAGATGGCCTGAATGATAGGATGCCATTGTACGGCATTCGCGCTGATCGCTCCGCTTTCTACGGGCTGTTGCGTCTGCGGTGAAAGCAAGAGGGGCGTCGGGAAGTTCTCAATGCGCACAGATCTCGTCTGGCTACTGATCGGTATCGCGCCGCTCACGGTGCTGGCATTAATTTTTATTTCATACGCGCCCGCTGGACTTCCAGGTGGTATCGTGATGCTGCCTGTATACGTGCCGGGAGTTGTCTTGTCATCGAGCGTAATTGGTGGGCCATTGTATTGTCCCAGCCCTCCCGTGTAAGAGACAACGGCGTTCAGGGCGAAGGAATGATCGATAATGGGTTGTCCCTGGTGAGTGAGGTTTGTGCGGATCGTGAACTGCTGACCAAGTTCCAGGGCCGCGTCCTGAGACAGCGTACGCCCATTCTGCGACAGGCCGATGTCTGAGAGCTGGATATTGGAGAGCTTCAGGCTTCTCATAAGAAACTGCCCCGGTCCCGTCACGTCAACTTCCCACGTGCCCGCTTGAGGTTGCTGAATAGAGAAGATCTGATAATGTGGGTCAGATGCCGATACAACCCCTCCTTGCGCCTGTACACTATTCCCCTGTGGATCTTTCAGCACTATGCTCGTATTCGGCTGATCCTTGACCACCACAATATCCAGGCTATCGGTGTAGTCGGTCACGGAGAAGTTGCGATTATTCGGGCTGGCTGTCAGAGGAATATCCTCATTAGGCGTACGATGGTTGCGTTGCGCGAAGATGTCGATAAAGAAGGGAGTAATATTGAATGGCGATGGTTGCCCTTTGATATCGCCGTTCGCATCATCATAGAACTTGCCTGCTGTAGCGTTGGAGACGTTGCTGAGAAAATCATGGAACGTGTGGAACTGCGACGTGGTATCCTGAATGGTATCGTCGCTTCCCAGCGCGACAGTATCGATAGGCCAGTTATGTTGCTTGAATTGTGGTAGGAGATTGTTGGTGATGGCATTGATCTGTGCCCCTGTGTCGGGAGCAGGTGCGCCATCCGTGAGCAGAATTACTGATCCAGGTATTTCGTTCTTCAACGCCGTTTTTTGCAACATCTGCAATGCCTGATTGAGTGCGTCATAGGTCGGTGTGCTATTATCCGGCTGGCAATTATTGCTGTTCTGTTTAATCGCTGCACGTAATGCCTGCTTTGTTGAGACAGTACTCATCTCGACGGGATCGGCCCAGGACTCTGCACGCTGAAAATTGGTCTGGGAGTCGGTCCCGTCAGCATCTTTATGGTCGAGACCGATTACGCCGATGAAGTTACCCGGTCCGCTCAGATCGATATAAGCATTGGCGGCTGAACAGCGTAAACCGTCAGGGTCGTTTGTCGCCATTGAGCCTGACATGTCCAGCACGATGACCGTGATCGTTTTCTGTGGCGCGTCTGTACGCTGCATCGCGGCTGTCCTGTGTGCCAAGGCAAGATGTGGAACCAGCAGCGAAAAAGACACAATCAATCCGGCACCCAGGAGCGTCAGCAAAAAGAAACGAGAGAGGGACAATAATTTCATAAGATACTACCTCTCTAATAAGACTACACATATGGTGCGGTGACGATACCCAGCGCAGTTCCACAACTCGTACAGCGACCGTCATCGCTTACTGCATGCATAGTTATATGATGAACAAATCTTTCAACAGCCAGCGTGCCACATGAAGGGCAGAACGTATGTGCCGTTTCAGGCGCGGCTGCGTTATCGGTATAGATAAATTTTAGCCCTGCCTGCAGCCCGATAGTGCGAGCACGCATCAGGGTCGCAGGCGGCGTGGGCGCAATATGCGTCATATGGGCATAAGGAACGTATGTAGTGAGATGCCAGGGCATGTTCTCACCCAGCTGCACGAGAATCTGTTCCGCGAGGCGAGCCAGGTGCTCATCGCTATCATTTAATGTCGGCATCAGATTGGTCACGGTTTCAACATGCGTGCCAAACTCTTGTTGTATGGCATGCGCGATGGGCAAAATATCGCCGATCTGAGCCGTATTCGCTACCTGCTGATAAAATTTTGGCTCCATACTCTTGATGTCTACGCGATACACATCTATATAAGGCCCAAGCAGGTCTAGCGCCTCCCGCGTCATAAAACCGTTCGTGACAAAGACAGTGTAAAGCCCAGCTTCACGTGCAAGGCGAGCACTATCATACACATACATAGGAAGAATCGAGGGCTCGTTAAACGACCATGTGATTCCATCACATCTCTCTGCAAGGGCAAGCTCAATGGCTCGCTCCGGAAGCATGTTGGGCACCGTGAACGCACCTGCACGCCCTACATCGCGAAAAGCAAGCTCCCAGTTCTGGCAGAAGGCGCACCGCAGATTGCAACCCAGCCCTCCCAGTCCCAGTGTACGTGAGCCTGGTCGGTAGTGATAGACTGGTCGATTCTCAATGGGTGAGACGCTGGCCTCACCGATCACTCCATAAGCCGTGCTGTAGAGCGTATCGCGCCAGTTCACTACTGCGGTGCAAAATCCTGTGCTGCCTTCGTGCAAGAGACAACGACGTGAGCATGCCAGACAACGCGTCCCCCGCTCCTCTACCTGCCAGAGAGTAGGATGGAATGGCCGACACGTTGGCGGATGCACCTCTGGCTCAGGAAAACGTTGTTTCAGATCTGCTTTCACGTTCATATGCCTCTCTCGTTTGCAACACTGACTACAACCTGGAAAATACTATTTCCTTTAAAAAGAATTTCTCTGCTATATCCACATTGCCCCTCTACTCACGCATTTTTAGCAAGCAAGCTCTATCCATACCTGTCCTTTGTAGCTTTTCACGTCTTATGTCTCCTTGTGTTTCGCCGCATCAGTATAACAGAAAGAACTTTGCCTGAACAATTCTTATGTATTCTATCAAGTATATAGCTTTAAAGTACTACATCGGACTTCTTCTATTTGTGATCGTGTTTGCTACACACTTTCTGTCTCCTTCCTGCTTTCTTTTTTCGCAGGCTGTTTTTTCTGTTCGCGTTGGCGAGCCCATCTTTTTTTTGCCGCCTGTTTTTTTTGTTCGCGTTCGCGCACGTTCCATAAATCGGGATAATCTTTTCGCAGTGTTTCCTTCATTTTCTGCACATACGCTGTAGCAGGAGAGTATGGTAGCATCTGTTCGTAAATCTTGTATGCCTTCTCGTAACCATCAAAAGCCTGATTATAGTAGTATTTTTGCGCTTCAAAACCGTTTACTGCTGTACTTCTACTATCCTCGAGCTGTTGCAGGTGGAGATCTGCCAGATTGCGATACATAACGGCTACTTGAGGATGACCTTCCCCAAGAATATTTCCGCATAGCCTTAACGCCCAGGTATAATGCCCTTCGGCTATTTCGTATTTCTCTTGAATCCTCCGATCAAAGTAACTACGCGCAAGGTTTGCACGACAGATGCCGGTCTCTGGAAAAGAAGTTTGTCGTGCGTCTTCCTCTCGCTCACAGATGTCCAACGCTTTCTTGTACATCTCATCCGCCTTATCATTCTGCCCAAGGAAGTGATAAGTGTAGGCTAGCCTCTTGAGTATGTTGACCCTGGCAAAAGGCTCCCCTGGCTCTTCGGAGGATCCAATCTGCTCCTCCCAGATCTGTGAAGATGCCACGAGTTCTTCGGAAGCCTCAATCTGCTCTTTCCAGACTCCCCAGACGGCATTATGCAAAGTCTTTGCTTCCTCGATATCACCCTTCGCCTCACAGATAATGGCAAGGTTGCTACGTGCCAGTGCGATATTCAGAGCATTAGCTTTTGTTTGCTGCTGAATTTGTAGTGCCTGCTGAGAATAATTTTTGGCCTTATTCAGGTCGTTCTGCGCAAAATAAAGTTCTGCCAGATTGTTCATGCTGGTTGCGACCTGGATGCTCACTTCAGACAATAGTTCCTTGTAAAGTTCCAATCCCTTTTCGAGATATATTCTGGCACCTTCGTAATCAGCCATCTCGCGCAGATAGCAGCCATAACGGTCATACAGGCGAGCCACTCCTATCGTTTTGAGAGCAAATCTGGCAATAAGCTTTTCACAAGCCTTTACATGCGGTACGTATTGTTGCAACGCTGTATTTCGTTGATCGTTGCTTCTGGAAAAGCCAGACTGGTTGCGGCAACCACATATTTCGCCAGTTCTGCACACCTGGGACTCCCTATAGTGCTACAGAGAAAATCTTGCACATGTGGATTTATAATGAGTAGCTTGTCCTCGCGTTCAAAGAGAGAAAATTTCAGCACCTTCCCTAACGTGTTAGGAAACCAGATAGCATCTCTGGCGATTGCTTGATAGAGTGGATCGAGCTGCAACGCTTGCTGGATAATAGTTATTGGAATAGCCGAACGACCGAGCAGAGAGCATAGCAACAATGTTTCGGCAGCCTCGGGCGCCTGAGCTTGTAGCTTCTCAAAAGAAAGATACCAGGGATAGATCACCACCCTCTCACCATCATCTGTATGTAGATCTGCATACATCTCTTTAAGGCGGTGGTTTTCTCCTTTATAAAGCTCTATATAATTGCGCAAACGCCTATCACCAGGGCAGTCTTTACCTCCGTATACGTAATTCATATATTTGCCTGCGATCCCAAGGGCATCGGGAAGATTTCCCAGCAAGTCTGACATCTCAAGGGCATCGCAACATTGTTGATCTGACGCCTGTTCAAGAGGTGCCTTTCCGTCGAGTATTCCAGTAAGGCGCAGTAGAAAGAGTGCTCCCTCCTCCTTGCTCATAGAGGAAACCTTGATTGACTTTACTGGGGTAGTAGTGCTGTCCTTGAGTTGTCCTTCACTGGTTGTCAATAAGATATGGCCTTGCTCATACGCGGGACCAAAGAAACTCACGTACTTGGGATCATTACAGTCATCGAGTATAAGCAACCAGTTAAAAGATCTACGTTGCAGCCATTCTAAAAATTCCTGGCGTAACATTGGCTCAGACATTAATGGCTGGTGCGACATTGAAACGGTGTCCTGTTTTTCTGCTAATTTCAGGCAATCGCCAATCTTGCTCAGATCTTCCTCATACGTCTTATCAGAAGATAGACGCAGCCAAAGTACATAACGATACTGCTCTCGCTGCTGCTGAACATACGCCCGCACTATCTGTGTTTTGCCACTGCCCTTGAGTCCATGTAGAACCACAATCTGTGGTTTCGTCTGGAATGCAGTCCGTATCCTGGTCAATATATCCTGACGGCCCGTGAAATATGGATGTGGAGGCGGAATGTTTACATCGGTCTCTACCTGCCTGTCAAGAAACCTGGCTTCTGCAGGTGGACCTTCCACTGGTCCCATGACATGACTGAGAAATACTTCGCTGGCCATTGGTTCTGATATGTCTACCAGATCAATTAACTTGAGCCTCAATTTGACCGATAGCTTTTTAAGTTCATCGAGTGATTGTCTATGCACACAAAGCAAAGCATGCCGCTCTCTCAAAAATCGCCTGAGAAACAAGTTGCGCGACTCCCTCGTTCGATGCATTTTTTTAAACTTATGATAGCCAGCATTCTTCTTCGCCTTCTCCAAAAAGCTGTTTGTTACAATTGAATAGACCTGCCTAGCTTCACGTCGTTCTTCTTTTATTGCCTCGCTTAAGTCCTTGCTCCCATCCCACATGTAAGGTCGCACAGTACGTCCTGCTTGCTTTAACTTGTCCTTAAAGCCGCTATAATGTCCTTCATCATACTTATTCTTGAGGAAAAGAATCGAAACATCAGTCTGTCTTTTTAGATCGTCCCCGCTTCCTCCCACACCCTTTCCCGTATTTCTGTTGAAAACCTGCCAGGGATACAGCCAGGCTATACAGCTCACCATAGTACCGACAGAGTTAGCAAGTGTTGCCGCCATCACATCTTTTATCACATTAGTACAATAGAGTACAATGACAGTCACGTTAATAATAAAGCCCAGGATAGCTAAAAATAAGCGCAGTGTACCATGCTGTTTCCCTTCTTCAGGCTCTTGCTGTATTTGCTGTTGGGACGCTTGCTGTGTTTGCATTACAGGTTCTTCCTCCTACTGGTACTTTCCTTCCAGCCCAACACGTTATTGCTCTCACTCTACTTGACGATTCTATCTGGCGATGGTGAAAAACCAGACCAGCCCTACAACTCCATTCGTTTGTTTGCTCTTGCCTGCGCGAAGAAGGTCCTGTTTTTTTTCAGGAAATATGCCTCTCTCGTCATACTAGATGGAGTGTTCTTGCGCAGTTAAGATAAACTCTGAAACAACACGATCTTCGCAAACAGGTAAGAGCAGTAAAAACATCTGGTCAGAGAATAACATAACTGAGGGCTTAAGTGGTAGCTTCCCATGACTAATGGTTACACTGGACAAGCAAAGAGAAATATTCATTATTGCCAGTGTTCACAGCAAAAAAGTACTTTTCTATTTACATAAGGAAATAGATATGTTCCTATGTAGCTATACTACTGTTTATACGATAAAAACTTTCTTACTGAAATCTGCAATGTAGCTAGAAGAGAGGACGCGTTAATGGCAAACTATGAGCTAGAAGAGAGCGAACTGGTTGACCTCCTTGAGGCATTTCTCCAGGCAGAGACAGAAGAGGCCTATCATATGCTGGAGGTGCAAGGGGATGCCCTTCTCTCCGACGCTGCATTTATACTGTTACGCAATCAGATCAGCGAACTGACCACTGTAGTTGATACTCTCAAACAGAAACTAAGTTTTCTTGAAGAGATGCGACCGCTGTGGGAAAGAGCCAGGCAGCAATATACTCAACAGAACGGTGCTCCTACGTATACTCATGAATCAGCCATTCCTGAACAGGAATATACGCCTTTAGGTGATGAGCAGGTCGAGCAATTACAACAGCAAATCTCAAATGAGCAGTTTATAAACATTATTCAGCACTTACAGAATATGAGCGATATGGATCAGTTGCAACTCATGCGCATAGTAGGAGAAGCTGAGCAGTTCAACGATGTCCAGAAGACACTCTTTCAACAGGCGCTTCAACAGATGAAGCAAATGGGCACTGACCAGATCACACAATTAGCGGGAATGGTCAAAGACATGCCGTTTGAGCAGTTTAAAGGAATGGCTCAATCTTTCTATCAAACCACTTCCGAGACCGACACTTCTATTCCCGCCTGGATGCCAAAGATGGGCGAGCAGTCTTTCCACGATGCTTTATCAGGAGTACCGCGCCAGGACATCGAGCAGGCCATCGAAGAATATACACGCGTACTCTCAACGCTCAACCGCGACGAGGCAGCAATAGAATGGGCAAAGGCGCTGTACTTCCGTGCAAGTGCGTACTTTCTGCGCACAAGTGGAAAACGCGAGGAGAACATTCATCAGGCGATTACAGATCTTAACGCGGCTCTCACTGTCTTTAAACGTGAAACGATGCCTGTCCAATGGGCCGCTGTCGTCCTTGCCCGCGCTGGTGCTTACCAAGACCCTGTAACAGGGAATCGCAGACAACATCTCGAACTGGCCCTCGCCGACTTCGAGGCCATCATACCCGTTCTTGAACGCGAGCAACAGCAGCAGATGTTGTCTCTGGCAAAGGCTGGGCAAGCCAGCGTAAAGGCGGCGCTGGGACACGATGGAGAAGCTATATACGAGTTCAATACTGCTTTCGCAGATCTGCCGCAGGAAGCCACAATACAAGAGGCTATGATTGCTCTAGGGCGTGCAACTTCTTATATCAATAGCAAGTCGGGAGACAAAGCACATAATACAGAAAAGGCTATTGCGGATTTCAATACAGCACTGAAGTTTTTCAAGCGCGATACCATGCCCTTACAATGGGCTGCCGCTCTGAGTGGTCGGGGCAATGCGTACCTCGAACGTGAGGAAGGAGATCGGCAGGAGAATGCGCAGCAGGCGCTGGATGATTTTAATGCGGTGCTTGCAGTTATCTCCCGTGAGCAGTTACTGGACGGGTGGATCAGTTGTAAAATGGGGCGAGCTATGGCTTGCCAGGTATTAGCGACGTTGATGGGTGACGGCGGACAGCTACTTGAACAGGCAATTAAAGATTGTGACGATATTTTGCAGGTGCTGAAGCGTGAAAGCAACGAAGAAGGGTGGGCACAGGTCTTCCTGACGCGTGCAATGGCATACGCTCAACGCAATGCAGGGAACACGGCAGATAATATCGAACGGGCCCTCTCCGATGCTACTACTGCCCTGACGGTGATGACCTGTGAGCGCACACCGTACGAATGGGCGCAGTTGCACGCCATCCGAGGGAATGCCTATCTCCGCCGACCCACAGGGGCACGCGAGAAAAATATCGAGCAGGCGATCACCAATTTTGATGCTGCCCTCACCGTCTTTAAGCAGAACACCTACCCTTCTGAATGGGCGCAGACACTATCGAACCGCAACATGGCCTACCACGAGCAGGGAACTGGCAAGCGGCCTGTTGAGCAGATGCTGGCTGACTATAAAGCCGCTTTATCTGTGCTGAACCCAGAAAAGGCACCTGTAGAGTGGGCCAGCGTCCATATCAACTGTGGCAATGTTTACCTGACTATGCCAGCACTCGACCGCCGTGAAAATGCTGTGTACGCTCGTGAGCATTTCACATCGGCTTTACAGGTGCTCACGCGCGAAAAAACGCCGCTCCACTGGGCACGTGTGCAGGTTAATCTGGGAATATTGGAACGTCACCTTCTGCCGCAAAACCTGCTCGTTGCTACGTGGAGCGGCGGCGGTTATGTGGAAGCAATCGGCCAGGGCTTTGGTGAACTGGCAGACGAGATCGCAGAAAAGAATCGCGCTATAGAGGAGTCGATTACCAGATTTACCAGTGCCCTGACCGTGTTTACAAAAGAAAATGCGCCCTACGAGTGGGCGGCTGCCCACAGAGAACGCGCCACTTCTTACTGCATGCACACACGTGGAGACCACAAGCAGCAACTATCATACGCCATTGCGGACTACGAAGCTGCCTTAGCAGTGATGACCCGCGAGAGTAATCCTCTAGATTGGGCTATGTTGCATTTCAATCGTGCTCAAATCTTCCTCGCTCATACACTGGAGGGTGCGCAAAAAGATGCCTTGCAAGCCCTACGGGATCTGGATGCTGCGTTAACAGTCTGCACTGCCGAGTCCGCGCCTGCTCACTATCGTCGCATCCAGGTTTCACGCGCACTGATGCTGGAACGTTTGCAGCGCTGGAGCGGTGCGCACGAGGCGTGGTCTAATGCTCGCCGGGTACAGCGCGACCTTGTGGCGGCGGCCCCGGATGAGCACAGCCGCTCCGAACTCATTACCTCTGTAACGCATGCAGATATGTACCTGCGAGATGCACAGGTCCTGTTGCATTATGAAAAGCCGGAGCTTGCAGAGGTCGCCATCGCTCTGGAGGAGGGACGTGCCCAGAGCCTGCGCGTAGCTCTTGATCTGGACAGTATCGACCCCAAAAAGATAACAGACCTCCCGACTCGAAAGCGTGCCGAAGCCTTCCTCAGCGCCCGCAACTTGTGGCGTAAGCGCCAACACGAGATGCATAGCCCCCTACCCACAACGCTCGGTCCTATAGAGGCAAGCGAGCTACAGAGGCAAGGTGTGGAAAACTTACGTGCTGCCTACGAGAATTTCCAGCAGACATGCGCCGCTATCCGCCAGCATGATAATCCCGACTTTATGACGCCCGTGCCGACATTAGAGGAGATCGCACGTTGTGTCTCCACGCCCGGCGAGGCCCTGATTTACTTGACGACAGGTTCATACCTGGCTGTCGGTGCCAGCCAGGTAGATCTTCTGTATAAGCTGACAGACGGTATGGAGGGTGGTATGGCTATTATCGTGACGCGTACGATCAGTGGAGAACCACACGTACAGCACGTTGCACTTCCTAAACTTACCAGTACGGCTGTCTCTCTCCTTATCAATAAAAATACGTCGGGGGCCAACTCGCTGCCTATATTTCTAGAGCAGGCGGTGCAGAAACTGGGCGAGTTGGGATTAAACGATCTCGTTGCCGCACTCTCTCAACTGGCTGTGAGTAAGCTCACGCTGGTGGCGTATGGTCGCCTCAACCTGTTTCCTTTGTCCGCTGTACAAATACGCCGCCCGGATGGCAGTACGTGCTTTATGGGCGATCTCTTTGAGATCACCTTTGCGCCCAGTGCACGGGCGGCGGCGAGTGCTCAGCAAAGGATGATGGAGAGAACGAGGCAGCCCGTAACCAAGGAACGTCCAGCCCTCCTGGTAACAGGAAATCCACAACCGAGCGTTAAAGAGCCGCTCCTTTTTGCGGAAGCTGAAGCCAACACTATCCGCAAGATAGCCCTGGCGCATGGTCTCCCATCTGCCCATGTGCGTTACCTGCAATCAGAGGAGGCGACAAAAGAAAAAGTTGTAGCCAACCTGACAAAAGTACGTGATGCCCATCTTGCCGTTCATGGAGTGTACGAAATCGAGCATCCCCGTCAATCGCATCTGATCCTGGCGGGCGATGAACGCATAGAGGAGAGGGAACGTACTATCTCTCTCGATGAAGCCTTACAAGGAAACATCGATCTCTCTAATCTGCGCCTGCTGATTCTTTCGGCCTGTGAAACCTCTATCACCGATATGCGCTCGGTCCCCAATGAGGTAGTAGGACTGTCGGCGGGCTTTTTGCAGGCTGGTGCTGCGTGTGTCATCGCCTCCTTGTGGTCAGTAAATGACCGCGCAACCTCTCTGCTGATGATGCGCTTTGCCCAGCTCTACCTGGACCCTCAAGGCACCTGGTCGCCCGCCCGCGCACTCGCAGAGGCACAACGCTGGCTGCGCGAAGAGGCTACCAACCGCCTGCTCGAAGACTACAATCCCTTATCCTCTCTCTCGCCAATTGAAGAGAGAGGGGCTCACGACTTCTCCTCTACGACAAAAGATACGCCAGATGAGTACGATCCCAATGCACTCCCCTACTCCGACCCATATTATTGGGCCGCGTTCGTCGTGACGGGCTCACATGCTCGCTCACTCCATGAAGTGCAAGGGGGAAACATTGAAAAGCGCTTCACCAACTCACAAGAGCACACTCCAACTCTCACAACGGAAGGCACTACTGACAATCTCACGACACCAGTTGAGGCCAGAAAGCCAGAAAGTGCGACCGACGCGCTATCCGATCCCAAAAGCGAGGAGGTTCTTGACGCATTGCTCGCGATAGGAGATTGGGGACAGTTCGTCAAGATGGTCCAGAGCGAACAGGAGGTACTGCTCACAGAGAACGTACTGACCTCGCTACGCCGCAGAATCGCTCTGGCGCGGTCAGAACACATCGTCGGCAAGGTAGAACTTCTGGAGACCTACCTGCATATGCTAGAAAATACCCGTTCTCGTGGCTTTAACACTGCCTGTCAGCATCTGGTAACCGAGTTGCGGACCGCGACCGAGGCGGTCCAGCTTATTATGATGGCACCTGCCGCAGATGAGATATGCAAACAGTTCGAGGAGCATCGTGAGGTGATGCTCTCGCGCATGACGTTCGCGCTCCTGTACCAGGCAACCAGTAATTTGGGAAATAGCACAGAGGTCGTCAGGCTTAGCGAGCAACGGCTGCAATTCCTGGACACGTTGCGCAAAGAATATATTGCTCAGAAGGAAAAAGAAAAAAAGCAGGCTGCTCATAATGCTACGTCCGAGGAGACAAAAACGCCGCCACCGAACCCAAAGCGGGCTCAGCTTTTTGATCCTTCAGATGCCGACCTTGTGCGTTGCGCGCAGACATTTCTTCCCGCTGGACAGGAACTCCAGATGCTCCTGCCACTTCTGCGTGAGTGCGACCGCCTGACACGTGTAGAGGAGATGCCCCGCCGCATAGCTCTGCTCACGCAGGCTATCGGACACGTAAAACGTGAGAACGCCCCACTCCTCTGGGCCATCTTACATAGCAGACGCGCAGCAACACACTATAGAAATGCTGCTATGGCGGACGCGCTTCAGAATCAGGAACTGGCCTTGAGAGATTATAACACAGCCCTTACTATCCTCAAGCCCGATAACTTACCTCGAACCTGGATGCAGGCGATGCAGGGACGTGCTACCTGTCTTGTAGATAGTGGATCAGGCGATCAACTCAGCAATGTCGAGCAGGCCATCAGCGATCTCAACACAGCCCTTGTGCACATCTCACGCGAGAGCGATCCCACTGGCTGGGCACAGATTCATGTGAGTCGTGGTACTGCCTATCGACGCAGGCTCACAGGTGATCTTGCACAAAATACGCAACGCGCCCTTGAAGAGTTTGAGCTGGCCCTTACAGTGCTTACGCGTAGTCGTCTCCCTTTGCAGTGGGCCGTTACCACGATGATGCGTGGAGAGGCGCATGCTAATGCACTTATAGGAGATCGAGCCCAACATATGGAGCGGGCCCTTGTAGATTATAATGACGCGCTCACTGTACTGACCCGTACCCAGGCACCTCTACAATGGGCTGCAACCCTTATACAGCGTGCTAACCTCTATACCAATCGCAGCGCGGGCGATAGAGCGCAAAACCTCGAACAGGCCATCGCCGATTACAATGCAGCCATGAGCGTGTTTACTCAGGCAACGATGCCACAACCCTGGTCGGAAGCCATGAAAGGGCGCGGCGTTGCCTACGCCTCTCGTATAGAAGGGAAGCAACGAGAAAACCAGGAGCAGGCTCTCTCCGATCTAAATGCCGCGCTGACTATCTGCACTCGTGAGCGTATGCCCGCTAACTGGGCAATAGCGATGATGGAACGTGGCATTATCTATCAGCAACGTAGCGCGGGCGATCCACAGGCCAACCAGGAGCAGGCCCTCTCCGATTATAACGCCGCGCTCTCGATCATCACACGCCAGCAGTTTCCATTACAATGGGCATCGCTTCTGTGGCAGAGGGGCAATATATACCAGGAGCGGAATGCGGAAGACCGGAGCAGAAATATAGAACTGGCCTTGCGTGATTATGATCAAGCCGCCGCCGTCGTGGCTGAGCAGACAAACCCTACACTGTACGCTGGACTTCTTACCAGTCGCGGGGAGGCGTATAGAAAGCGTATCGCTGGTGATTATAAAGAGAACCTGCAAAAAGCTATCGCAGATTTTACCTCGGCCCTGACCGTCGCAACACGCGAAAGCATGCTCACACAATGGGCCTCGGCACACATGGAACGTGGACTGGCCTATATGGATGAACGCCTTCAGGAGCGAGAGAAAAATATAGAGCAGGCCCTGCGTGACTTTGACGACGCTCTCTCTTACTTTGATCGTCAGAGTACATCTGATGACTGGCTCAGGCTGATCCTTGTGAAGGGCACTGCCTATATGGCGCGCTCCGAGGGAGATCGAGGGCAGAACATAGAAAAGGCGATTGCTAATCTGGATACGACCCTGACCATGTTGAGCACCGAGAAGTATCCCAACGAGTGGGCCAAAACGCGGAGTTTGCGAGCTGTCGCTTACCTGTCACGTGTCATAGGAGATCGCAAGCGAAATCTGGAGCAGGCGCTTGCTGATTGCAACGCCGCACTTACTGTCTTATCACCAGAGACAACATACGAGCAGTGGTCACAGGTGGTAACGATGCGAGCTCAAGTGTATGCAATGCTGGGTGGAAATATTCCCTATGGACATGCTCCAGATGAAAGACAGAAGGCTTACATAACCGGAGCTGTTCAGGATTTTGAGGCTGCTCTTACAATGCTCTCTCCTGAACGTGATAAGACAACATGGGCCCTTACTCATGCTGCACTGGCACGACTGCATATCCTGGTGTTTACAAACAATCAAGAGCTGCGCTTACAACGTGCGCTGGCTGGACACGAGACCGCGCTATCCGTTCTCTCGCCGGAATATACGCCTTATGAGTGGGCTCTGATTTTAAGTCTGCGTGGCAACCTTTATATGACTGGCTATATCTTTTTTGAGCCGCGCGAGGAGTGGGCGCAACGTGGTCTTTCAGACCTTGAAACCGCTAGCTCGATATTGACGGCCGGAGCGATACCAATGGCTTATAGTGGCATTCAGATGCAGAAAGCGTTCGTTTTCCAGAAAATGGGGCGCTGGATCGAGGCTCATCAGGCGCTGGAGAAGGCACGTGAGTCACAGCGAGACCAGGTAAAAGTTGCCATGACCGATACCACACGTGCTGCACTCATCGCCAACCTTGCTCAGGGTGATATCTATCTGCGTGATGCCGTTTGTATGCTGCACTTTGAGCAACCAGACCTTGCAGGAGCCGTTATCGCATTAGAGGAGGGACGCGCTCAAAACCTGCGCGTAGCCCTTGACCTGGACAGCATTGTCCCTGAGCAGGGGCAAGATGCAGCCGCAAAAGAACGCATTGAGAGCTTTATTGCTGCACGCAACCTGTGGCACGAGAAGCAGCAACAGATGACGCAACCCTTCCCGCCAGAGACCAGCAAAGCAGGTATCGCGCTGCTAAAAGAACGCTATACGCATGAGCTTGACGAGGCCTACGTGACATTTATTCAGGCACGCGATGCCATTCGACAGCAGGATGATCCCGACTTCATGACTCCTCTTCCCACCTTAGAGAACATCGCGCGAGCTGTACCTGAGCCGGGAGAGGCGCTCGTCTATCTTGTCGCAGACGAAGAAGGCATGGCGTTGATAGTAATGCGTGATGCAAGCGGAACTCTTTGTGTACGGCACCTTTCACTCCCTCAACTAAACCATCAGACACTTGCTCAGTTATTTGAGCAAGATCAGGCAAAATCCACGCGTATCAACGTTGCTGCAACGGTAGAGACACCGGGCGAAGCAGGCATCAATGCGCTGGCAACCCTGCTCCACAAGGAACACATCCATAGGCTCATTCTAGTACCTTATGGACGGCTTGGACTCTTCCCTTTGTCGGCAGTCAAGGTAGAGCTTCCTGATGGAGAGAAACGCTACCTGGGCAACCTTTTCGAGGTGACGTTTGCTCCCAGCGCACGAGCGGCTGAGATTGCACGTCAGCGTGCCGAAAAGAAAGAAAACAAACGTAAGACATTACTGCTGGCCGGAAACCCACAGCCGAGCGTCGCTGCACCTCTCACCTTTGCCGCTGCCGAGTCCAACACTATCCGCCGTATTGTACAGAAATACGCAATTCCAGCTGATGAGATAGAGTACCTGGCACCGGAAGAGATTACCAAAGAGAGACTGGTAAAGGCTTTAAGGCACGCAAAAGAGGCACACCTGGCTCTGCACGGTATCTACCACATCGACAGGCCTTTAGACTCTCAGTTGCTTCTCGCCGGAACTGGCCCTGATGAAGAGGAGCGCACAATCTCGTTGAAAGAGGTACTAGAGGGCAAAATTTCTATCGCGGGTCTTCGACTACTGACGCTCTCGGCCTGTGAGACTTCGGTGATCGATGTCCAGAGCGTTCCCAATGAAGTTATAGGTCTGGCAGCAGGTTTTCTGCAAGCAGGGGCAGCTGGAGTGATCGCATCGCTCTGGCCTGTAAGTGATCGTGCTTCGTTCCTGCTGATGACGCGCTTCGCCCTTTTGTACTTCGATCCTCAAACAAGCCGGTCGCCCGCACGTGCATTGGCTGAGGCGCAACGCTGGTTACGTGCAGAAGCCACCAATAGTGTACTTGAGAACTACGATCCTTTGCAATATTTCCCTTCATCGTCAACAACGAAAGAAACATCTCCGCATTCTCTATCTCATACATCACGTCATCTTTTGCCAGAAAAGGATACGAGTTACGCTGATACGGCACCTGATGCACTGCCTTACGCCGATCCATTGTATTGGGCTGCGTTTATTGTTACTGGCTATTAATAGTTGTTTGAGAGGAGCGACGTAACTAATGCTTATGGAATCTTAGAGAGAAGTGAACAGTTTTTTCGGGTGGAGAGGCCAGGAACCGTGGATGTGTCTTGCCCAAATACACACGAGAGGTTGCATGGCTCCTCAAACGCTTATCAGGGCTCTGGAAGCGCATTGTCAATACCAGTTCACAATTGATCAAATTCACCAGGTTGCTTTCTGACCCTCATGACAGCAACGTTTCACCAACAGAACTTTTGACCCCCACGACAACAACAGAGCACTAACCAGAGTTGACCCTGACGACAACATTCTTGCGCCAACGTCGATTTGACCCCTCCTTTCTCGAAAACCAGCCTTTTCTCCGCTCACTCCGAGCGAGCAGGCCCAGGATTTGCACCCAGACGATCCTTCATCCGATAGCTGCGGCCATTGATGGAAATCAATGCCGTCTAACATACTAAGTACCTTTCTCCACTAAGGCTGAAGTGAACAAGAAGCTGGTAACACATAAAAACGAAACGTGGTTCCTCGACGTAAACGATAGATCTGATGCCCTTCCTTGACACACCACCTGATCACTTGCTCCCACGTTTTTCGCTGGAGTTGACAGAACGATTTTACTGAGCTCATCCGTGGATCAAAGCTGGCCTGCCCTCCCAGACGCGCCTCCACCTCTGCTGTCCACTCAATCCACAAGGCTTTCTGCCCTCCCGCGTGTTTTCCTGACAACAAACCCAGCTTGTACCATTTCTGCACCGTCGTTTGATTGATTTCCAGGCGAGCCGCAGCTTCTGCGGTGGTCAGGTAGCCGTTCTCAGTGAGCCGAAGCGAAGGCGTGATGGTAAAGCCAGATGGGATGCTGTTGGAGAGGCGGAAATCCATCACACGACGGGCTGACCAGGGTCGTCCCTTCACCGTTTCCAGTCCCTCAGCATTGAGTGCTTCAGCGATCTGGGAATCTGGCAGGTCGCGTGCCAATTCAGTGATGCGGTAGAACAAGTGGGGAGCACTGTAGAGATATTTCGGCACTTCGACTGTGCTTGTTGCCCCGCCTTGCCAGCAGATTTCCGCTCGAATGACTTTGCCAGTCGCCTGTTTCTCCAAGGTAACTCGCTCAATGACGCAGCGCAAAAGATCTTTCTTCTCTTGATTGCCGACATGATCTTGATACCAGTAATCCCGCAGATGTGTGAGTACCTCTCGCATCTGCACCATGGTACTGCTCAGTTGCTGCTGTGTAGGCCGTTGGGCTTGATGAGCCTGTTTCGTGGTTTCTAACTCCACTAAACGCTCATTCCATTCGGTTTCCAGCGTTGCCGCAACTAATCGATTGGCTGGATCAACTGCCTCATAGCGACGGCGTGCCAGATCTGCCTGATAGGAGAGACGCTGAAGCTTTTCTTGCCAATGGCGATCAACGAGTATACCTGATCGCGGACCAGAAAAACCGGTCCGCGACCAGAAATCCATAGGGAAGGATTCCAGAAATCGGCGATGTTCTGCATCTTATACGCAAAAAGAGAAGATGATTACTCCATTGTACTTCAGAACGAGATTTCAGAATTCCTTCCTGGTTTTCCTCCTGGTCATTTTCTGCTGGCGATCTGGTTGAGTACCGCTGATTCTACTTGCCGATTTGCTACTCTTGTGTTCAGAGATGTTCGTGAAGCGGTCATCCATCCACCTCAAATGGAGGGGGGATCGCTGACGTAGAACCACATGGTGAAATTCTCAAGAAAGGAGCAACATGCTGGAACAGCACGACGAATCGGTTTCGTTATCATTACTCTGGACCATTCCACAGGTCGCCAAAGCCCTCAATCTGGGTAGAACGAAGGTCTATGAGCTGATCTGGAAGGAGGGACTGCCCGTCCAAAAGTTTGGGCGAGCGGTACGAATCTCCCCAATGGAACTGCGACGTTGGCTTGACGAGCGGGAGCGTCAATAATACTGCTACCCAAGAGAACCATGTGCAGGGATAGCACATGATCATTGTGGTCATTTGCTATCGTTTTAGAATCGTTCCGATTCTAAAATGCGCTGTTTTAGGGGAAAATTCTCTAAAACGGCGTGTATTCGCCCGAAATGTCGTCGTTTGCTATCGTTTTGTAATCATTTTGATAACACACAGAAAGAGGTTAAAGGAGTAGATGTTTATGGGAAAACACAGCAAGCATGGTCGTCGCGGTAATGGAGACGGGACGATCTATGAACGTCCAAATGGTACCTACGCAGCGACTTTCACCATCGAGGGGGGAAAGCGCAAAACTCTCTACGCGAAAACGTATAAAGAAGCACAGGAGAAGCTAAGGAAGGCCCTCTATGATCAACAACAAGGCACACTGATTACTGCTCCGCAGCAGACAGTGGCCCAGTTTTTAACAGATTGGCTAGAAAATACACAAAAACAAAGTGTTCGCCCTCGCACATATGAAAGGTACGAGGAGATTGTACGTCTTCATATTATTCCAGTGCTCGGTCGCCAAAAACTACAAAGTCTGTCACCTCAACAGGTGCAGACTTTCTACACGAAGAAACTGAAAGAAGGCCTGTCGGCACTGACGGTTATCAGTTTCCATAATCTTTTGCATAAAGCCCTGGACACAGCAGTAAAATGGAATCTTGTTGTAAGGAACGTGTGTAAAGCGGTTTCTCCGCCGCGTAGACAACGGTTCGAGGTGAAGCCACTCACATTAGAGCAGATACAAAAGTTGCTGGCAGTAGTGGAAGGCACCGCATGGAAGCTCTCTTTAAGTTGGCTCTCGCAACGGGCATGAGGCGTGGCGAATTGATGGGATTAAAGTGGCAGGACATCGATTTCGAGAAAGGAACATTACAGGTACGTCGAGTGCGTTCTCGCGTTCCAAGCAAAATGCCTGGCAAGGGCTATGTGGAAGCAGAGCCTAAAACCCAGAAGAGCCGACGCACAATTGTCATCGCTTCCTTTGTGCTTAAAGCTCTAAAAGAGCATCGTATACGTCAAACAGAAGAAAAGAAGAAGGCTGGAGGATACTGGCAAGAATATGACTATGTATTCTGTACATCTATTAGGAACGTACCTCAATCCGACCAGAGACTTGCTTGATCAACTGAAAGTCTTTTTGAAGAAGGCGGATTTGCCGGACATCCGTTTTCATGACTTACGTCATAGCGCGGCAACACTATTATTGAGCCTTGGAGTACACCCAAAGGTAGTTCAAGAAGTTCTTGGACACAGCCAAATTTCGATGACACTGGACATCTACTCGCATGTGATGCCGAGCATGCACGAGGATGCGATGAATAAGCTGAATGAAGCGATTGGAGAAAGTTCGTTAGAGAAGGACGAGCCAGAAGAAGGACAAAAAACATCCTAGAAACCCAAAGTGTGAACTGTCGTAAAAATTGTCGTAAGGTCGATCATTGTAGGTAAAAGAAAAACGCCCCAAGCCGCTTCTATCCTCACTTGAGACGCCGCAAAGAACCACTGAGGTGCCGGTGGAGAGATTCGAACCCTCGAACGCTGCTTGTATCACCTCAAACGGCTAGACTACTGGCTTCGCAATACATTGTACACGCTACTGCTGAGATTTGACAGGAATGTTGACAGGGAGTACAAGTTATCCCTGAAGTGCTTCATTGATCTTACTCATCGCCTCCTCTTGCATGGTCGGTAAAACGTGCGAGTAGATGTCCATCGTGATGTTGATCTGACTGTGTCCTAAAATCTCCTGGACAATCTTCGGATGCACCTTCATGCCGAGAAGCATGGTTGCGGAGCTATGGCGTAGATCATGGAAACGGATATCTGGCAGTCCCGCTTTTTCCAAGAGAGATTTGAGCACATCAAGGACATCTCGTGTTGGATTGAGGTGTGTACCGATAGAGGTACAGAACACGTAGTCATGATCCTGCCAGGCCGGGCCCGCTTTGAGCCTTGCCTCTCGCTGTCTGAGCCGATGTTGCTTGAGCGCTTCCACGGTAAACGCGGGAAGCACAATGCTGCGTCGTCCTTTGTCCGTCTTTGGCTCTGCTTCCTCAAATCCTTTGCCGGCAAGCTTGCTCGGAATCCTCGTAAGAATACGTCGTACCTGTAATGTCCCTTTTTCCAGGTCAAGATCTTGCCACTTGAGTGCAATCAGCTCTCCGCGTCTCATCCCGGTTGCCAGGGCAAGGATAAACAGCGCTTCCAGTCGATGCCCACGCGCAGCCACAAGGAGTTGATGAATTTGCTGCATGCTCAATGGCTGGATTTCAAAGCGCTTTCTCCTTGGGGGAGAGACCAGATCACAGGTATTGCGTGCCAGCAGATTCCAACGAACAGCGGTTTCCAGGGCTTTGTGCAACACGTTGTGAAAACTAATAACCGTCGTAGTCGAAAGGCCCTCCTCCAGTTTCTTTGTGTAAAACGATTGAAGATGTTGCGGTGAAAGTTTTTGGAGCTGATGATGTCCAATTCCTGGTACCAGATGCAAGCGTATAATCTCCTCATATCGCTCGTAGGTTCGAGCACGAATGCTTGATTTATGCACGTTCTCTAACCAATGCGTGAGAAACTGGTCAACTTTTTGTTGTGGCCCGGTGACGAGCATCCCTTTCTGCTGCTCATACAATGCTGTCTTGAGCTTTTCTTGCACCTCCTTTCTTGTTTTTCCGTAGAGAAACTTGCTCTTCCCGCCTTCAAGCGAGATTTCTGCTGTCCACCGACCGTCTTTACGCCGGTAAATGGAGCCTTCACCACGTCCGCGTTTTGCCATAAGGGCACTCCTTTTTTCGGGTGCCCAGCTATCAATCTAGCAGACACCCCTATCCTACCATATATTGCTTATGCTTTGAAACTGCAAGTACCTTTGGGAAGAAGCCGAGTTAGAGTTCGTGAGGGAGTAAACTAGAGCTTCAATCGCTGTACGTTTGCCTGTCTGATGACGCCTGTTCTGATTCTTCTTCTCCCTCGCCATCTATGATCTCGGGATGATATCTTGCTAGCCACTGGTTACAGGTGGTTCGGCGCACATGGGCGCGTTTAGCCAACGCACGCCCAGAAACGCGCTGCCTATCCGCTTGCAGTTCCTGATAGGCGCGCGCCAATTTAATCCTTTGCTCTTCCGAAGCGTCGCCTAGTTGTTCTTGTGCCTCCAACTCATCCTGATCGGCTTCGTCCTCTGCATCTTTCCGGAGAGCAGGGGGGACGATAGCGCTTGGATGTGCCCCAGGTGCTTCTTCCGTTGCTCGTGAGAGTGGTAAGGGCACGGTCTCCTGTTCTTCTACAATCATCGTATGCTCCTGCCGCGCGAGTGAAGCCATGAAGGAGGCGACCGTTTCTTTGATCAACCGTTGGATCTGTTCATCCGTCAGCCCGCCCTCGCGGCTCTCTGACCCCTTCGCATCCTCAACAGGGCGTGCGTTCTCAGGAGGAGATGGCTCATAGAGTTTCTTGAAGGAAACCCCTT
>WNFX01000236.1_pt1 | contig 50054 bp, 41 predicted proteins | sample 5400111 | NCBI WGS metagenome assembly WNFX01 (sample SAMN13153363, study PRJNA577476) | soil metagenome | isolation source: 40 cm soil or saprolite under grassland replicate 1 | place: USA:California | collected 2016-06-15
GTGACTTTTGCCGGCCATGGCAGACTCTTTCTCTCAGGGGGATTCCTTTCTCTGGGACTTTCAGTAGACCCCCTCCACACTCCTGAGAGCAAGAAAATAAACTCATCAATTTGATCCAGCAAAAGTTTGGAAGAGCCAGGAGTCAATGAGAGGGATATGGGAAAGCGCGTAGGGGTCCTTGCGCCCAATCCATTTCAAATAGCCCATGCTCCTGGGGAACACCCAGAAGCATGAAATGAGCAATTCCAGGAGAATACAAGACCCTCTCGCTTTGTCATCCTGAGCGCAGCGAAGGATCTCTCCCCGGGGAGAGATCCTTCGCTCGCGCTCAGGATGACACGCGTGAAGCGGCTTCGTTTGACTCGCAACACGTCTTCTTTGAAATGGATTGGCGTTTGTGCCCCACCACAATCTGCCTTGTCCCCTTGCCAAAGGGTTTCCAATCATAGCCACCGTAGATGGCTTCAATGCTGAAACCGCTTGCCAGGAACAGCAATTGCAGTTCACGTGGAAAGAACATGTGCATATCCAGCTTCGTCAAATAGCGTTCATTTTCCCCGGTCTCAAAGAACTTCTCATGCGTCCAGGTAATATGCTGCAATTGCTCAATCTGATCATACCTGCGGGTCGTATAGAGCAGCATGGTAAATTCGTCCTCTGGTGCCGTAATTTCATCTTCCAGATACACCTGTGAAGGGCGGTTGAGGGCATCGCTCAGATAATCGATATCTGGCAGAAAGATATCCACCACAAACCGTCCACCTTCCACTAGATGCTCATACGTATTTCTAAAAGCATCCAACTGCTGTTCTATTTCATACAGATGCGCCACCGAGTTAAACGGCAGAAGAATCAGATCAACCTCTCCCTTATGTTCCAATTGATACGTACACATATCGCCTTCATGCAGCGTCACCCTCTGCTGCACCGCTTCCGGCTCCCGCTCCAACTTACGTCGGTACGCGTTGAGCATCTCTGGCGCAATATCCAATCCCTCTAACTGAAAATTGCCAGGGCTGTGTAATAGCTCAATACCGATACGCCCACTCCCACAGGCCAGTTCCAGCACCCGTCGCGGCGTGTAGCGCATCACCAACTCACACCAGAAAGGAATATCCTGCTCCGATTGCTCCTGATATTCCAGATCATAATCATCGACCCGCTCGTAATACTCTCCCATATGATAAGGCATATATGGTGACGTACCTCTGGTTAGAAACCAGGGGCTTCTACGCCGTTGCCGACGTTGGACCCGTCCGGCCCGAAAGCTGTTGATACCCCAGGTGCAGGATGAGTTTGGCAGAATTGGTATCGCGGTCAAGTCCTGTGCCACACCCGCATGAGTGCCATCTGACCGACAAATCTTTTTTGACCACGGCTCCGCACCCTGAGCACAGTTGCGAGGTGTTTTTGGGGTTCACAAAGACGACGCCGCGCCCGGCCCATGCTGCCTTGGCGCTCACCATCTCGGTGAAGGTTGCCCATCCCGCATCGAGAATAGATGTGTTGAGTCCAGCTTTTGCCGCTGCTCCATTGGGAAGATACTGCCCCGTTGCCTCATCTTGTTTGGGGGCCGGTGCTTTTGTGAGGTTCTTGGCCTGTAAGTCTTCAAACACGATGACTTGATAGCTATTGACCAATTGACGCGAAGCTTTGTGATGAAAGTCGCGCCGCTGGTTGCGTACCTTGCGGTGGTGCTTGGCTAGTTGCTTCACCGCTTTCGCCCGCCTGTGGCTGCCTTTCTTTTTTCGTGAGACGGCTTGCTGTGCGCGGGCGAGCTTCTTTTCAGCACACCTGAAATAGCGGGGATGGTCGATGAACTCTCCGTTGGAGAGGGCCGCAAAGTGAGTCACGCCCAGGTCAATGCCGACGTCTTCATGACTCACTGGCAGGTGCTTCGTTTCCACTTCACAGGTGAACACGGCGTACCAATGCTGCCTCTCGCGCTTGATGGTGAGCGTCTTGATCTTGCCTGCCATTTCTCGGTGCAGTTTCACTTTCACTGTTCCGATCTTGCTGAGATGGAGCTTCCCTCGACCTTTGCCTCTCTTCTCGTCCGGCTCTTTCACCATCTCCAATTTCCAGCCCGCCCCATCGGGATAGGTGAAGCTGTCGTAACGATTGCGTCCTTGAAATCTTGGATGGCCCGGCTTTTCTCCATTTTTGACCCGACGAAAGAAGTTGTCATAGGCACGCTTGACGCGCAAAATCACATCTTGAAGAACATGAGAGGCAATATCCTGGTATTCTGGCCTGATCTCCTCTTTGATCTCGACTAAATCCCGTTTCTGTTCGTAGTACCCAATGGACTTGCCCGCCATGCGCCAGGCTTCCTTGCGTTCGGCAAGGGCTGCATTGTAGAGTTCCCTTGCTCGGTCAAGTACCCATTGCAGCTTTTCTGCTGTCGCCTTGCTTGCGTCAATGCGATATTTGTACGCTTTGATGCTCATGATTCGTCACTTTCCGGGTTCGGGAAACGGGCGTCCTGTGTACCCGTTTCCCCAATCTGCTTGGGTTTTCTTTTACGCCTCTTGGAAAACGGTCATACGTTTCTGGAAGAGTTGTTGGGGCCGCCTTACCCCTACTTAGAAAGGTAGGGGGATGCGGCGGCCCGATCCTCAAATTGCCTGTACCCCCGAAGCTGCTGAATGATCTCTGCCCCACCTCCTCACCGCCTCCACCACCAACCGATGCTCCACCCGCTTGATCCGCTCGTGCAAGCTCTCCTCCGTATCCCCCTCCTCAACCACTACCTCCTCGCGACAGATGACCGGTCCCGCATCGACCTCTGCCGTCACATAATGCACTGAACTTCCTGTCACCTTCACACCCGCATCCAGTGCCTGCCTTACTGCATGCAGACCACGAAACACTGGTATCGCTGTTCCATCCTGCGTTGTGTACGTACTTCCCATCCCATCATCGGGCAGCAATGCCGGATGCAGATTAATCACTCGCTGTGGGAACTGCTCCAGAAAGGTTCCACTTAAAATACGCATCCAACCGGCCAGTACAATCAAATCTACTTCAAAGAGTTGTAGCAGCTTGGTTAGCCGCTCTTCACTTTCCGGCATCTTTTTGGGCGCAATGCATTGGTGGGCCCTGCGTGCAGCCCCTACAGAGCGTGTCCACGGCAAATATATCACCGGCACTTTATGTCTCAAGGCCCGTTGCACACCCTGTGCTTGCCCATTATTGCTCACTACCAGCGCAATCTCAACGCCCGTCAGCGTACCATCTTCAATCGCATCGATAAGAGCTTGCAAGTTACTGCCACTGCCAGAGATCAGCACACCTAGGCGCAGCGTCTTTCCGTCCGGCCTATGCAGAGCAGACTTTTCACTGTGCATATCTTGTTCAAAGCTCTCATCTCTACGCTTGCTCATCCCTGCCGTACCTTCTCATCAGCCTTCGTTAACTCCGTCACCAACTGCTGCTTATAACTTATCAAGCGTGACATCAATTGTTCATCCGTGAGTGCTAGTATCTTTGCCGCCAGCAGTGCCGCTCCCTCCGCTTCCAGAATTGTCGGTGAGGCAATACCCGACGGTAAACGTAGCGACGACAACACATCCATTCCCCCGAAATGATCACTATACGGGGGGCAGGCAATCACCGGATAGCGTGTATTGGCATCCACGACCGCCGAGAGCGCATTCGACCGTCCCGCGATAGTGATATACACCAACGGCCCCTGTTGCTCATACTCCTGCAATATCTGCAACAAGCGTTGCGTCGCCTTGTGTGCCGAACACACCCGCATCTCACAGCTGATCTCTAAAGCTTTGAGTGTTTTGGCTACGGCTTGTGCATGCGATAGGTCGCCCTTACTGCCCATGATGATGATTACTTGTGATGGCATATAACGTTCCTTCCAATTCAGATCATGTGGAAACCATGCATGTAAATGCTTCCAACCCGGTTTATCTCAATGCTCCCAGTACCCGAAGGCGAAGGAGTCTGGCGAGTAGTCCCAATCAATCCAATACTCTCCAGGAAGCCCACGAACGTCTTGAAATCTTGCCATTCCGGTTGCGCCGGTTGTCTTGTTTCCAGCCATGCTCTATGCAATTCTTCAGTGACTGTTTGAACCTTCTTGCCTGCAAGAAAATCAAAAAAAGATCGCAATTCAGGGTACTCCTCACGTATCTCGTCACAACGCTCTTCGGCAGCTTTCATCAATCCTTCTTGTACAGATTCTGTACGAAGTAGGCGGTCTGTAATAAGTGCTTGTTGTTCCTGACTGGCTTGCAGTTCAGCTTTTGTAGCCTCCCTCAGAAAGACCTTCAGGCTATGCGGAAACGTGGTTGAGTTAGCATCGGTTAGCCAACTATATACTGATTGGTTTCCCCACAACAGTTGTATCGCTTGGTCAGCCTCTTCTGTATCAGCTTGATCGATACTCTCAATAGGTGAGATGCTATCGACTATCTTTTTGAACTTTTCTGATTGCAGCGACAGGCGTAATGCCAATCTCAAGAAATCTATCCAAGTCCATTGCAAGAGCAGGTCACGCCCTTTAAAGTAGCTTTTGTTCTCGAATGTAAGACGGTGCCAAACGTCTTCACGCAGGAATATCTTGAATTTTATGGCTGGAAACCCACGAAGCATAAAAACACATTGAAACAAACCAGTAAGAGCCTTTTTCCGCACTTCATCTTCAATATCTTTCTCTAAGTCATCATAAAGAAACCAGAAGGATTGATCTTTTTTCATCTTTTGGGTAGCTACGCTACCCAGGAGTTCTTTTACCTGGCTATCCAATGTGGGATCAATCACCATCTCTATCAAAGCGTCCGTGTGTTCTGCTCCCCAGAGGTCGGCTTCTTTGGGTATCTTGTTGAGAAGAGATTGTAAGGAGTTACGTTGCCTTTCCTCAGGCAGTTCCTGAAGATGATTTTCCATGTAGATTCGCAATAACAGATATGAGTGCCAGAAGCCTTCCCATGTCCCTCCACTGCGCCTTATAGCTTGATCGATCTGTTGAAAATCGCTCATCGTAGGACCAGGATGAAATCCACCATGTGCAGAGATGCAAGTGACGTTATTTAAGTGCCCACGTGTACGAGATAGCTTGCTTGCCATCTTCTTATGTTTCAGCAACAGCCAGTACAGGGTCGATTTCCCTGTGCCTTTACAACCACGAATGAGAAACGTTCCCCTATCCAGCAATTTCTCAAAGTCAGCAGTACGTTGAAAGAGGGTCTCAAGGTTGGCACCTGTTTTAGCATCTATTTCGGGGAAGGTGAGGCTTTCAATAATCTTACGACGCTCTGTACCCGTGAGCATCCTGCTAAGATAAATTGCATTCATATCTTCATCGATCACATTGGCTATGCCAGTATAGTATGGTAACAAATCCTCTACAGGGTAGGTGCTCGTCATAGCAACCTCTGGAATGTAGGGTATAACTATCGGCTCTGCTGTCTCGATTTGGGCTTCCTGATTGACACCTGAATTTTTACGTGCAGTTTGCAGTGCAGCCCATTGCTTTCTCACCATCTCCATACCACCCTCATTCACAAACGGCACCGGCGAAAAAACAAAAGAGATGGGGATCGTATTCATCAATGCTTCCAGCAACAGCCCAACTCCACGGCTATTTTGCTCATTAGGATAGAGAAAGAGAATGACTTTATCTGCAGCTCGTAATAGGGATAACGCTCCCCACTCGTTGATGCCAGTACGCGAGTCCACCAGAATAATGTCTGGCTGTAGTTGTTCAGTAATTTCTCGGTAGAAGAGAGACCACAAGTCCTCACCGCTTGTAGTAATACGAGAAGCTCGTAAGTCATCAATCTTAGCAAGATAGTCTAGATCAAGAGAGCTAGCTGGCACCAGAAAAAGTCGTCCAGGTGCATCGAGGATACGCACCTCACCAAAAATCTCGGTAATTGAGATTTCAGGTTCTACATCTTCTGGCATATAAGAACGTTCATAAAAGTAGTCTACAATGCCATATTTTGGCCATGGACTCACATCCAGAGCTGAACTCAGCCCCGGAGCCTCTAAATCTAAATCAACGGCCACTACCTTACGACCTCGCATAGCAAGAATTGCAGCAACATGTACAAGGGCCGTAGTACGTCCTACCCCTCCTTTGAAAGAGTAAAACACAACGGTATGAGGAATGCGTGGTTCTCGACGCTGCATTTTTGGCTGATCCTCGACATTTACAGCCCATTGAGCTAGATCTAACCAGTTGTAAACTGGCTTGTCTTCAGTAACTGGTGGACGCGATAGACGAATCGATTCAGCTTCATCAGGTGTATATAGAGATAGAAAACCTGTTGATGTGGGAGCATTAAGTTCATGAAGTAATTGACGAATCTGCTCTCGTCGCTCTTCTAAAGGTAACTTTGCAAAACGGTTACTCACAATTGTCATGTTCAATCGGCCTGAAGGCGAAAGGTCTAGATCAAACCATTCTTGAGGTCGCTGTATGTAGTGTTCTTCAATGTATTTTTTAAGAGGTGTTCGCCATGCAAGTTCCATATCTGTTCCTAATAACATTCATAATTTAGAGCTATTTGCTCGCAACCAACCTAGAAGGCCTTGATAGGACTTTCTCCATTGTTTATACTTCGCGTCATCAGGTTCTTTTCCCAGGTAACGCAGGTCTATAAAATGACCTTCTGGATTTTCAATCTCGTTAAGCCACTTTAGCACATGTGGAGCTCTCTGTACAAGAGACCAAAGCTTGTTATAACATCGTAGAGCGTTCTGATAGCTATGCCCTGGATTGGTAATAGTATGTCCAGGATCATTCTCCCCCGTTTTCCATTCCCATTTCGCTTCCTCAGGTAACGAAGTAAATATCAAATATTTGAGATAGCACTCGATAGCCACTCCCCCAAAGTGCATAGCCCCTGTACATCGTCCTGCCTCATGTAGCTTCTCGACATCGACAACACGCTGTAAAAATGCCATATGATAATCTTCCATTGTGCCCCACCCACAATATTTTATTTCATACTCAAAACTCTTGTAGGCGTGAGTCTTGCTGATGAGCATAATATCGCTCATATAGCCTATTGTCAATCTTCTACATAGAATTTCAGAGGCAATATGCTCATTTCCTATCTGATGTTTTTCAGTCCCCGCCACCCAATATCTTTTCTATAATGCATCCCCTCAAACCGAATACGTCCGGCAGCTTCATACGCTCTCTGCGCAGCCTCTTGCAATGTTCTTCCGCGTGCTACTGCACTCAATACGCGTCCACCAGCCGTCACTAACTGCCCATCCTTCATCGCTGTTCCTGCGTGAAATACCTGCACACCCTCTACACGCTTGGCTTCCTCAATCCCTACAATGGGTATGCCCGTCGCGTACTTCCCTGGATAGCCGCCCGACGCCAGCGTCAAACTCATAGCATATCCTTCATGCCACAATTCTTCTGGCTTTATGCTTACCTGCCCATCTTCCGCAAATGCCAGTACGTGCAGCACATCCGCCGACATCAGCAGCATTAATGCCTGTGTCTCTGGATCACCAAAGCGCGTATTGTGTTCCAGCACCATCGGTCCCCGTTCCGTTAACATGATGTTTGAGTAAAGCACACCGCTAAAATCAATGCCACGCGCCTGCAAAGCACGTAACGTTGGCTCGATAATCTGCTCAGTTAGGCGTCTTTCCTGCACCTCATCTACAAAAGGCAAGGGCGTAAACACTCCCATTCCACCTGTATTCAAACCCTGGTCATTGTCCAATGCACGTTTATGATCCTGGGTCAGCGTCAACGACAAAAACTGTGTTCCATAGCAAATAGCCGTTGAACCTATCTCATCTCCCTCTAAATAATCCTCGATCACCACCACATCACCGGCCTCACCAAATACACGCTCTATCATCATCTCGCGTACCGCCGCCTGTGCGGTTGCCATATCTAGCGCAACGATAGCCCCCTTACCAGCCGCGTTACCGCTCGCCTTCACTACTACCGGCGCACCATGTTCCTCCAGATAGGCTAGTGCCTCGTCAGCAGAAGTAAAAGTACGATGCTGAGCCGTTGGAATACCAGCCTCCTGCATTAACTTCTTCGCAAAGGCCTTGCTCCCCTCCAATGCCGCCCCAGCTGCTCCCGGTCCGAAAACCTTCAAGCCTCGCTCGCGAAACATATCCGCTATCCCCTCTACCAATGGTACTTCTGGCCCCACCACCGTCAAATCCACTCCATTCTTTTCAGCAAAATTTGCCAGTTCCGTAAGCTGCATCACGTTTAACGGCACACACTCTGCATACTCTGCCATCCCAGGATTCCCCGGTGCCGCATAGAGTTTGCTCACTCGTTTGCTCTGCGCCAGCTTCCAAACGAGTGCATGCTCACGTGCGCCTGAACCTATCACTAAAACACGCATCCAAACACCTCTGTAATATTTATGATACAATTCTGCCAGGTCCGGCGGGCAGCCAAGGGCCTCTGCCCCTACGCGATTACCCTATGCGCTTCTTGCCTCTGCTTTCACTGCCCTAGCCGTATTGCTATCTGTCGCTTGCTACCCGTCACTTTCTGTGCCGCGAGCGGATTGAACGGCCAGCCCTGTTTCTCCATGCAGCCATAACAGAACTTGCTATGCAGGTATCCTCTGGCCATTTCATCGTTGACTTCCTCACCTTCGAGGGGTACCAGCACACGACCCAGCCCTGCGACACTCAAATAGCCCAGACTATCTACTCCGATATAATCCGCTATCTCCTGCACACTTCGTCCAGCCGCAATCAATTCGTCCTCCTGTGGAATATCGATGCCAAAATAGCACGGATGGCGTAATGGTGGTGCGCTGGAACGCAAATGAATCTCTTTCGCTCCCTGGTGGCGCAGAGCCGCTACCAGCCTTTTCATGGTATTGCCACGCACTATCGAATCATCCACAATCACCAGCCGTGCTCCCTCAATCTTCGGCTTGACCATGTTGAACTTCAGGTCTACCTCCAATTCGCGCAGCCGCTGATCCGGCTTGATAAACGAGCGATCACTATAGCGATTCTTAATGATTGCCTGTCCATAGGGAATACCGGAGGCAGCAGCATAACCCAGAGCCGCCGGAATAGACGAATCTGGCACGGGTACCACCAGATCTGCCTCCACCGGATGTTCATGGGCTAACTCGCGCCCGAGTGCCTCGCGTACCGTATAGACATATTTTCCACTCAAGCGGCTAGTAGCGTCAGAAAAGTAGATGTACTCGAACACACACGTGGTTTGCCGTGGTGCCTGGGTGAGTAGCTCCGCGTGCATGCCCATTTCATCCAGCGTAATTAACTCCCCTGGTTCCACCTCACGTACATAGCTAGCTCCTACGCGATCCAGCGCACACGACTCCGAGGCCACCATCCAACTCTCGCCAATGCGTCCTATGCATAATGGACGCATACCCCACGGATCACGCATGGCATACAGCTTCCCCTGCGCCAGTATCACTAGACTATACGCTCCCCGCAAGCGTGGAAATACTTCGAGCATGCGCTCTCGCAAGCCGGGCCCCTCAGCATGAAGCAATAGCCACGCAATCGCCTCGCTATCCGTCGTTGAGTTCAACAACTCCTGCGGCAACTGCTCCCGCAAGGCGGGGCCGTTGACAAGATTGCCGTTGTGGGCTACGGCCAGAGCCGCATAGTGAGGTGACTCATCTCCTACCACAAACGGCCCTGCATTCTCAACGCAGCTTGAGCCAGTGGTCGAGTAGCGCACATGACCGATGCCACATTGTGTCTCCGGTAGCCCTGTTCCCGTATCGGAGAAAACCTCGCGTACTTTGCCCATGCCTACACGATGCACAATCTTTCCCTCACCATCGTAAACCGCCATTCCCGCGCTTTCCTGTCCACGATGCTGCAGTGCCGTCAATGCCAGTGTCAGATAACGACGTACATCAATATTCTTTTCGCCCTGTGTATAAATACCCACTATTCCACAGGCATCGTGTAGACGCTCCATACTCTTTCTCCTTATACCTGCAACTGGTGCGGTTCATTTTTTTGCACAGATGAGCCTGGAAAGACGGTAGGGGCGGCATTATGAAAGGTAACAAAATACTTACGGTCGTGGGAGAGGCGGCATTGATGACGCCCGTCCGCCTGTGAAGAGGACTGGCGTCATCAATGCCGCCTCTCCCACCATGGACCCATAGCCGGATTAATTTGTTAACTCTCATTATGACGCCGGTCAGCAAACGAACAGACCAGCTCAAGAGAGACGGACTGGCGTCATCAATGCCGCTCCTACCATGCGTCTCGGATTCCTGCAAAAAAATGAACCGCACCCACCTGCAACCTACAGCTTGCTTACCAACTCAGCGACTAGCGCATAGCGGTCGGCAATACCTTGCAAATCTTGCTCGGTCACGTTGGGAAGGTTGCGATATACCTGCTTGTCCAGCATACGGTTTTTATCGCCGCCGGGCCAGAGCCGCCAGCTATCATTATCGATCACATCCGCTACCACCAGATTGCCCCTGGTATCGCGCCCGAACTCAATTTTCAGATCAACCAACGTCACATCTACTTTGGCCCATGCCCGTTCCAACGTCACAAAGACACGTTGCCCTTGCTGGGCTATCCACGAAACTTCAGAGCTGGTCGCCAGTCCCATCTTGAGAATATCTTCTTCCCAGATTTGGGGATCGTGCCGCGCATCATCTTTGAGGAAGGTTTCGACCAGTACTGGCTCAAAGCGTGTGCCTTCACTCACTTCTGGATGTCGTTTCAGGTAAGAACCGGTAGCGATACGCCGCATCACCACCTCAATCGGCACCATCTCACATCGCCGTACCAGCAGCGTCGTGTCGTTGACCTGCTGGACAAAGTGTGTCTCAATCTTCTCTTGATTGAGCAAGCGGAAGACATTAGCTGTGGTGATCGTACTCCAACGCGCTTTGCCCGCCAGTTGATCGCGTCGTGTGCCATCACCCGCCGTAATCTGATCTTTACTCACCATATATGCCAGCGTCTCATCATTAGGATCAGCATACATAATTTTCGTTTTACCCTCGGCCAGCATCGGCCCGAAGTGTGGGGAATTTATCATAATGATGCTCCTTTTTTGTATATGGCGTAAATAACACCCTTACATCTCCAACAGCACACCCTTACCCTCGCGAATATAACCTACCGTGATCAATTCAGGAAACACACAGCGTGCTTCTAACGCCCCCTTGCGCGACAGCACCAGTACCATACCTACGCCCATGTTGAATGCACGGTACATTTCTGCCCGTTCCACCTGCCCCAGGTGTTCGATCAGCGTAAATAATGGTGGCACTTCCCAGTTACTCGTTTCAATCACTGCTTGCTTACCAGCAGGAAGAATACGTGAGATATTGCCCTCGAACCCACCACCTGTAATATGGGCCATCCCTTTAATGGTGCGCCCTCTATCTCCCAGATACTCGCGTATACGTTCTATTTCTCGCAAATAACATCTATGCGATCTCAGTAACACCTCTCCCAATGGTTCTCCCAACTCAGGAAAGACTTTTTCCAATGCATACGGCGCGAAGACACGTCGTGCCAGCGAATAGCCATTGGTATGCAGTCCACTGGATGGAAAACCAAGCAACACATCACCCACTTCAATTATATCGCCATTGATCACCTCATGCTGTTCCACCACACCCACAATCGTACCTGCCAGATCAAATGCTCCTGGTACATACACATCCGGCATCTCTGCTGTCTCACCACCCAGGAGGGCACAACCCACCTCGCGGCAGGCCTCCGCTACGCTCTGCACAATTGCCGCCGCCTGTATCGCTTCCAGTTTGCCCATAGCCAGGTAATCCATGAAAAACAAAGGTTTTGCTCCCTGGGTTAACAGGTCGTTGACCGAATGATTGACCAGATCATAACCAATCGTATCGAAACGTTCCATTTGTGCCGCGATCAATGTCTTCGTTCCCACTCCATCTGTCGAAGCCACTAGCGCAGGCCGACTCATGCGCTGTATCCCATCCAAGGCAAACACACCCGCAAATGCTCCCATCCCCGCCAGCACTTCTGGCCCTTGTGTAGCCCGTACCGCCTCTTTCATCAAATCTTTAGCACGCTCTGCCGCCGCAATATCCACCCCACTAGCCGCATACGCGGTTCCCAGACGGATGTTAGACGACATCTCTGTAGGAACGTGATTTATCGCGTCATTGGGGCCGGGTGGGGCCACTTGTGTGGATATCCCAAATTGTGTTCCCGTATTTGCACCATTTGTCGTTGGGGTGGGCGCGATAAATCGGGCCCCTACATTCAGCGTCCTCGCATACTCATAGGCATTGCGAAATATGAGCAAGCCATCCCCTTCGTCCCCACCATTGTGTCCGCATCTCTGAGGATGTTGCAACGACGACACATAGCGTTCGGGATGTGGCATCAATCCGAACACGTTGCCCTCTTTGTTGCACACCCCCGCAATATTGCCCACTGAGCCATTAGGATTATAGGGATAGGCAGCATCATTTCCCGTTGGTGCAGCATAGACTAACGGTATCTGTCCGTTCTTGCGCAATCGTACCAGCATTGTCTCATCCGCCAGTACAAACTGCCCCTCACCATGCGCCACCGGCAGCTCAAGTGGATGCCGTATCCACTGTGTAAACAAACAGGTACTGATCTCCACATTCAACCTCACCCAGCGGCACTCAAACTGCCCCGACTCATTGTCCGTCAGACTCACCACTACCCTCCCATTGAAAACGTCTGTTTCATGCCCAATATCCCCCACCTCCCCTGGCAACAATCCCGCCCTCACCAACACCTGAAACCCGTTGCATATTCCTAACACCAACCGCCCCTCATCCACAAATCGCCGCAGCTGCTCTCCCAGATGCACCGTCAAATTCTTCGCCAGCAGCGTCCCCGCCCCCAGATCATCCCCATAGGAAAAACCGCCCGGAATGACCAGGAATGTATAATCCAGTAAGTGTTCCGGCGACCTGATAAGCTGATTGATATGCACCAGCTCCGTCTCAAATCCCACCAGTCGGCACGCCTGGGCCGTCTCACGATCGCAATTAATGCCAGGCGCACGCAATACGAGAGCACGAGTCATACCGAACCTCCTTCCATGATAACAGCGGCGCGGGTATCCCCATCCTTCAGGTGGGGGAGGAAGCACCGCTCTCCTTTCTGATGCTCTCCAGAACCGGCAGTCGAGTAATCAACCAGCCCTGGGTAGGACGTGCTACGCGTACCAATTTGCGTGGCGTGACCTCCACTAGTTTCTTCCCACTGATGACGTCTTTGATGACGAATGCTCCCTTCTCCCGCCGTCCCGCGATGTAACCCACCTCTCCTTTGGCCTTGACCAGTTCGTAGAGCTTGAACCCGCGTACTTTGTGCGGGGCCCAACACTTGTGCTCACTGTGCAGGCCATTGAAACGCTGATAGTGGCCCCGCCCGAGACAGCGGATCTGATGGACTATCTCCAATGGCTTGACCACCTCGCCGATCGCGCAAGCAATCGCCACGGCGTCGTTGGTGTGGGATTTGGGCAGGTCAAGCCCCTGGATGCGTTTGTATTTCGTCTCGTAGCCGTACGTGATGCTCACCTGCCTCTCTCCGAAGATCGCTTGCAGGTCATGAACCACCCTGCTCTTGAGTGAAGACACATGAGCGGCATCCTTCAACGGAACCCGCGCCTTTGCCTGCACGTCCGGGAAGCCAAACTCCGCTGCGGTTTGCTGACCTTTGCGCTGGTTACAAGGACGGCACGCCAACGTCAAGTTCGATGCTCTCTGCGACCCTCCACGAGATTTGGGAAGCATATGGTCGATTTCTAAAGGAACCCCTTGGGCCCCACAATACACGCACGTTCGCTGAAACTTCCTCAGGATATATTCACGCAACAAGTAACCCTCACGCTCGCCCTGCTGGTACTCGATCCCAGCGATGTCCGGGTTGTGCATCTTTTGGGTGTCAAAACTGCCGACTTCGACCGTGACCCGGCCAACAGGCAAGAACGAGGCGATGAAGCGCACGGCCTTGACGGTCGCCTCTGATTTGGATTGCAGAGAAGGGGGCAACCACCCATCAGGTCGGCGTCGATTGTCATACCGCGCTTCACGATAGCGTGTTTTGCGCCCCCGTCGATTGCGCCGATACTGGCGTCGTTGCCTCAGCTTCTCCGTGATGTCATCACGCAGATGGACCTCGGCCTGGAATACCACCTCGCCGTTGGTGGTTGCAGCGATACCTACGTCTTTGGAGCCGGTGTCAACGCCGACCTTGGCCGGTTGCACATGCTCCTGGGTAGCAAAGCGCAACCGAATGGTGAAAGGGTCTCGGCGCACGACACGGGCACGTTTTGCCTGAAGCCACACCCTCGCACGGCGTGGCGTGGTGGGCATCAAGGGCTTTCCTTCTTTCGATAGCACAAACACCTTCATCAGGTAAGGCTCCTCTCTTGCGAGAATGAGTGAAAACGATCCCCTCGACGGTGATAGCACCCGGTACTTTCCTCTGACCACCGTTCCTCGACCGCAGTTCTTTAAGTCAGAGGTTGCAGAGCCAGGAACTGGGGCAGCATCCCTGGGTGCGAACTTCAACGCTTGGTGCTATCGCTCACCTCTTCAGCACCAGCCACGACGCTCGTTTTCTCGGCGCGACTGGCTCGCAGGTGTCGTCTGGTCAATCCGGCTTGCCAGGGGCCAACCCCTCACAAGCCTCCCCATGCAATGGGGAGGTCATTGACGCGTCTTGCAGCTCCGCTACACTGACATAAATCAGTTCATCAAGGTCATGGATATGAACATATCCAGTATCAGTTACATTGCCAATATGTTTTATATCCCACACGTTGTGAGCATGCATATGTTTCTCAAAGTTCTCCCACTTGTCTGGTGCGACCTCCACAATAAAACGCGAGGCCGACTCACTGAACAGCCGCACTATATTACCCACGTTACGGAATATATCTTGTGGCGGAAGATTTCCCAGATCAACGCGTACTCCCAATGAGCCAGCTATCGCCATTTCAGCCAGGGCCACCGCCAATCCACCCTCCGAGAGATCATGACACGAGCACACCAGCCCTTTGCGTATCGCCGATCCTACCGCCCTCATAATGTCATGAGCAAGCGAAATATCTACCTGTGGAACCACCGTATATGGGAAGAAATGCTCAAACATCGCCTGTCCTACCACCTCCGCATAATGTGAGCTGGCCAACTCATCGTCTGTACTCCCAACCAGATACAGCAAATTCCCCGCAGCTTTCAGCGACATATCTACCGTCTGCCTGACATCCTCAATCACGCCCACCGCTGAAATCAACAGCGTCGGAATCACCGGCCAGCGTTTCCTATCAGTCCGAAACTCATTATTCAAACTATCCTTGCCGGAAATAAATGGCACGCCAAAACCGATGGCTGCATCATGACATCCCTTCACCGCCCGTACCAGCATCCCCAACTGCTCAGGATCAGTGGGATTACCCCAGCAGAAATTGTCCAGAATAGCCGCCCGTTCAATATCTCCTCCCACTGCCGTCAAATTGCGTAACGCCTCATCGACCGCGTTCACCGCCATATGATACGGATCTATCTTACCGTACAGAGGATTGATGCCATTGGATAGCACTATACCCATGGTTGTCGGTTCATTCAGGATTGGCTGCAAGACTGCTGCGTCCCCTGGCCCGTTCCCAGACCGGCCCACCAGAGGCTTGAGTACCGTTGCTCCCTGTACCTCGTGATCGTAGCGACGCACCACCGCCTCTTTCGAGGCAATAGTGGGATGACGCAGCAAAGCTAGGAGGGTAGGTGTATAATGTGTTACTCCCTTATTATCCCGTAGATAAGTCCCAGTATACGCAAGAGGCACTTTATGCCATTCATGTTCTTTCCGTGTCCACAGCGCATCAAGCGTTCTACCCGGCCTGCCATTGTGCAAGAACTCCATATGCAGGCTAGCAACGAGTTGCCCCTGATAGGTGACGGTCAACTTGCGGTCATTGGTAAAGCTGCCAATGATGCTTGTCTCGACCTCCTCAATCTCACACAACTCTAGCAACTCCTCTAGATGCTGCGGTGGCACTGCCAGCACCATACGTTCCTGCGCCTCCGAGAGCCAGATTTCCCACGGGGCCAATCCTTGATACTTCAATGGAGCCTTCTCTAACTCAACATAGACTCCCGTTTCCGCGCCCATTTCACCAATGGCGGATGAGAAGCCACCCGCGCCACAATCGGTAATTGCCGAGTATAATCCTCTATCTCGTGCCTGCCCAATCACGTCGGCCACTTTCTTCTCGGTAATCGGTGCGCCAATCTGTACCGCACTGCCTGCCTGGGCCGTAATCTCCCTGCTCATCTCAGCGGATGAGAAGGTTGCGCCATGAATGCCATCGCGTCCAGTTCTCCCACCCAGCACCACAATACGATCACCCGCTTGTACCCTTCTGGGATGACTGCCATGCGGCAAGATGCCCAGACAGCCACAGAAGACCAGGGGATTGTAGATATATCCTTCGTTATAAAGGATCGCCCCATTGACGGTGGGAATACCCATCTTATTGCCATAATCACGCACGCCATTGACCACTCCACTCGCGATCCGTCTGGGCGCAAGCACTCCTGCTGGCAAATCCTCAACTGGCGTATCCAATGGCCCAAAGCATAGTACATCGGTACACGCAATCGGTTGGGCCGAAACGCCCAACACGTCGCGAATAACACCGCCCACTCCCGTGTTTGCGCCGCCAAACGGCTCGATGGCCGACGGATGATTGTGGGTCTCCACCTTAAAGGCAATATCCTCGGTCTCCGTGAAACGGATAATGCCTGCATTATCACTGAAGGCCGAGACAACCCATGGCTGCTTCACCTGCTCGGTTGCCCGCATCACATACTGCTTCAGCAAGCCAGCAATCGTCTCTTCTTTCAGCACTGCTCCATTGCTATCCTGTTCACGATAACGGATGGTGGCCTTGAAGGTTTTATGCGAACAGTGTTCCGACCACGTCTGCGCCAGCGTTTCCAACTCCACATCGGTTGGTTCGCGTCCCTGCTTTCGATAGTGCTGCTGAATAGCTCGCATCTCCTCCAAATTGAGCGACAGTAGCCCTTTGCGGCTCACCTCCAACAATTGCTCATCATTCATATCACTAATGGGAATATCAGCCGCTCGCATGCTGCCTACAGGCAAAGGGTTTCGCGTAGGGGCGGGGGTGGTGGCGGATGTGGGGCGGGGGCCCTTGTGGCCGCCCGTAGCTGGGGTATCGCTCTCCCTCTGCTCGACAACACCTACCTGAGCAAGATGAAGCTCATACTGTTGAATAACAGGATTGTACAACAGCGATTCGGCAATCGTCCTTACCTCGGCTTCACTTAAACGCCCATCTAGCACATAACGTTTGCCCGTTTCTACCCGCTCTAACCCACGCATGCCCAACATAGCTGCACCCGCCAGCACACTTTCTGCCAGCGTATCCGTCACACCTGGCAGAAAAAACACATCTACGATAGGATATACAGAAGGGGTATCCGTAATGGATACCCCTTCATATGTAGCTTGCTGTACTACAGTATCAACCAGCAACTGTGTGGTCAACTGATCAAGCTGTAAAGGTGTGAGCTTCCCGCTCAAACGGTAGAGTTGAGCCGTGCGTAGAAAAAGAGAGTGCCCTGTATCTGCGGAAATTCTCTTTAGCGAGGGTAACTGTTGCTCTGGTAAATAAGCTATTTCACGTATCAGTCGCTGAGCCTGTACATCGTACCGCTCATGCGTTGCTTGCACCTCGATTTGAAAAAATGTCACTTTCCTTTGTCCCAAAATTATCGCTATGTGCTCGAGCACGCGCCAACTTATAAATCCATTCAATGGAACAGGTTCATTGTAGCACGTTTCTTACGGGAATGGCAAATACTACCTTTCAGACCGACTGACCGAAGGTAGCCCCGAGAGCGGCGTTGTCGGTCTGGTTTTCAAGGATAGAAACTCTTGTATTAACTTCTCGGCTCCCTCCACATCATTTCCCTCAATCCACACAATGCGCTTATCCCGACGGAACCACGTCAACTGTCGGCGTGTAAAATCATGAATCGCATATTTCAATCGTTCAACCATCTCTGCCTCACTAGCAAAATCCCCTCGCAGCCAGCGGCTGATAAAGCGATATTCTAGTCCCAATGCCTCCAACCGCTCATGGCTCACACCCTCGTCCAGCAAACGCTGTACCTCCTCCACCATTCCCTGCCGCATACGTTCATCAACTCTCAAATCAATGCGCCGGTACAGCACCTCACGCGGCCAATGGATGCCCAGCAGTAGGCTCGTGTACAGGGGAGCAGCCACTTTGCGCTGCTCCGAAAATGGTCGCCCCGAAATCAAACATACCTCCAGTGCACGCATGACCCGTCGTCGATTATTACGATCAATGACCGCCGCACTGTGGGGATCAAGCTCCTCTAATTGCTTTAGCAAATCTTCCAGGGAACGCGCCTCAAGCTCCGCTCGCAAGTCTGGTTGTGGTGCAATCGCCGGTATCTCTAAATTGTCTACCACCGCCTGAATATAGTGCGGCGACCCTCCGACCAGAAAGGGGTGATGTCCCCTTGCCAGAATAGCATCAATAGCTGCAATTGCCTGCCGTTGAAACTGTGCTACTGTATACACCTCACGTACATCGGCCACATCCAAGAGGTGATGCGGTACCAATGCCTGTTCCTCTGCCGTCACCTTCGCCGTCCCAATATCCAGCCCACGGTACACCTGCCGCGAATCCGCCGAAACAATCTCCCCACCAAAACGCTGGGCCAGACCGATACCCAAGGTGCTCTTACCTGATGCCGTTGGGCCCAGCACTACCACCAGACGTGGACGCTCTTCCTGATCTTTCATCATGCTTCCCTGATCTTCATCAAAACCTCCGCCTCTGGATACCCCTGCCTTTAGCTATGGGGTCCCTGACAAAATACAACTCAAAACAATCAAATTGCTTCTCCCATCACACCACAAACGTCCCGACCACCGCAGCCGTATATAGTAGGGATGACCCCATAGGCGTTCACTTCAGCCTGTCATCCCTTCGCTTCTCGAGAGGCGCAGGCTCTGAGCGCGAGCTTTGGATCGGCGCTCGGCCCCGCGAGAGATCCAAGGCTCGCGCTCAGGATGACAAAGCGAGATGGTCTCGTCTTTGAAATGGATTGACCCTTGCGGTCATCATACGGGGATGGCCATCATGGGATAGGGGGCGACTTCATCTGATGATCAACCCACAATGCCAACGATGCAACGATACCGCCACCGAACACGATGCTAAAGAGAGTGGTCACAGGTAAGCCAACCGCCAGCATAAAACCAAGCCCACCACCGACTGCCATGGCTAACGCAATGACGACCCAGCGTGCATAGCCAACGGCCCACTGCACACCCGTTATGATCTGCTTGCTGATTGGCGGATGCGTTCCCACAGTGCTTGCCAGAGCCACGATCAAGAGCATGATCATCAATTGCAAGACAGGGGCATCCAAGCGCAGCAAGTTCTGCCACGTAAACTCGCTTACGCTCAATGCGAGCAGAGCTGTACACAGTCCGGTACAAAGGCTGTTGCTCGTCTCTTCTTTACTCCATGTACCTTTCCAATTGATGACCAGCGCACCAAGCACGGCCATGGGCAGCATACCGAGCAGCACAGCAATAAACCAGGGATGAGGCGGTAGGGGTGTAATATGTGCTAAGGCGAGTATTTCCACTAAGACACTATAGCACAAACTGGCCGTCATAAATGCGGCAAAGACGGTTAAAACCCAGTGCATCCACAACCTCTGACGTATCGTCGCTCGCAATGGCTCCCAAGTACTTCCTCCAGGATATTTTGCCTTGTATTTGCTATACTTCGGCTTATTGAGACTATTCGCGCTACTCCCATCAAGTACATCATCCGACTCTCCCCCACTGACAGCCAACGTATCCTCATCGTCGTATAGTAGGGGCGACCCTTGCGGTCGCCCTCCCCCCTGCGGTCGCCCTGTCCCTTGCACCTGACCCTTGCGACTCTGGACGTTTATGCTTGGCGTAGGAATAGTACTGACACTTATTCTGCCGACTACATCGGCTTCCACTTTAACCTCACCATCCTGTTCTTCATCGTCCTCGTCGGGGATGATCAGAATTGTACCGGAATAGTGGATATTACCACGCAAGTGCGTGGTATCCACACGCACCCTGATGCGGGTAAGGGGTCCGCGAAAACTAGCCTGTTCCAATACTATCCACGACTCACGTACCTGAATCGAACCCCTGGTAAGGATGTCTCTGTTATCCTGAATGGTCAGCTCCAGCACTTTCGAGAGAGTATGCTCAACCTCGCCAAAATCGAGTGTGCGTGGTTGTACAACAATATCGGGGACTGGCTCGTTGACCGGCCAGTGGCTATGGCGTGAGGCACTGGGAGCCATAAAAACAGGAGCTTTCCCCGTTTGGCTGCTTCTACTGGACGTATATTTACTCTTTGTAGTATGCACACGGACATTAGGACCCAACACCAGCTGTAAAAACTGCACCACTACTTCATCGGGATCGCGTTCTCTGGCTAATATATTGCGCGTGGCATGTACCAAGTCCATGTTTCCTATATCTCGGAGCCATGCATCAATTTCACCGGCAAACAAATAATCTGCCGCTTCCTCTGGAAAGCGCGTACAGAGATCAGCCAGTTCCTGTACCGTGGTTGCCTGATCGCCACTTTCAAACATAAAGGTGCCTTCACCCAACAAGGCGCGGCGGAACATCTCTACACTCTGAAAACGGTCTTCCGCCTCCATAGCGGTTGCCTTCTCTAAGGCGCGTGCTACCGGCAACGAGATCGTCGGATTGATCGAGCTTACATTCTTCAGACCAAAGCCTTTCTCTGAAAGAGTATTCGTCATCAATTGGAAGAGAGTCATGGCCAGTGAGTAAATATCTGAACGTTCGTCGGTCTGGGCCCCGCCATACTGTTCCGGTGGGGCAAAGCCTGGTGTACCCAGCAAGCGTGTATCATGCGCTCCCTTGTGACGGAAGAGACGGGCAATGCCGAAGTCGATCAATTTAATGCGTCCGTTGCGTGCCAGCATGATATTGCTGGGTTTCATATCGCGGAAGATAATCGGTGGTTGCTGACTGTGTAAATACGCCAGGACATCGCATAATTGTTGTGCCCATCCCAGCACACGTTTCTCAGGAAAAGGTCCGTCATTATGTTCCAGCAGATCTTCCAGCGTACGACCATCAATATATTCCATTACCAGAAAGTGACGTTGTCCCTCCATAAAATAGTTCGAAACAGTCGGCAGGTTAGGGTGACTCAAGCGAGCCAGCAGCTCAGCTTCTGCCTTAAAATTCTCTACAGCCAGCTCCTGCTCATCGTCGGGCACCATCGACAGGCTCATCTCTTTGATCGCGCACGTTGTCTGCCGTCGTAAATCCCGTGCCAGGTACACGGCCCCCATGCCGCCCTGTCCTATTGTGCGCATAATCATATAACGCTTATTATTCAACAATGTACGTTTATCTAAGCGTCCAGTTTGTGTATTTCTTGGGCCACGCTGTACGTTAATGGCGAACCCTCCGTCTCTGAAAACTGTGCTCTCCCTCTAGGGACTCGATGGATCGCGTCTCTCAGTATAGCATACTACTTATAGGATATACTACCTATCCTTAACCTTGTTTATGCCGGAACTTCTCACGTCCATAGTACAATAAGCTTATAACATCCCGTACTATTAAAACGAATGATATCGGTCATTACAATGACCCGGCCCCAATTGGGATCGTAAAACCGTTTACTTAATAAAAACGCTTTCCTAAAAAAAAGTTGGATGGATTACATAGATGCCTGGTAAACAACTTTCAACATCTCGCATATTTACTCAACACCTCCCTTTACCCAGACTATTCCAATTAGTAGTCTTTAGTGCGGTTATTCTACTGCTGGGCGGTGGAGTGACACTGTTCTGGAATGTTCAGCACGAAACACGCACAGGCCGAGCTGCCGGAGATGTCAGTGTCGTCGGCCCACCCACCGTATCAGCCACAACTATCGATACTATTTTTACACGCCTTGGTAGCCCTATGGCTGGTACAGGCAAAGTGGTAGAACAAGCTTCACGCCAGACAAATATCGACGACGCCTTTGCCCTGGGCGTCTGGTGGACCGAAACCAATGATGGTGCCGCCGGGGTTGGTCTGGCCGACCACAATCCTGGCAGTGTACGTGGCAGCGTCGGCTATCCTTCAGCCTACGATGGCTATACCATCTATCCTTCCTACTCTGCCGCCATCATCTATTGGTTCAACCTGCTCCACAACGGCTATGTTAATGGGCGTGGTCTCAGTACTGTTTACGGCATCGCTCGTCCTTACGTTGGCACGACCAGCTATCCTCTCTGGGCCTCCAAAGTCATTAATCTCATGTGGCAATATCGTGGTGAAGCTCCACCTCCGCCTGCTGTAACCCCTACACCACGGCCTACAGTTAACCCTGTTACCGTTGCAGCTAACCGGCTTCGCCAGGCAAAGGGTATCACAGCAGGGCAATCCCTTTCTGACGGCAGTTCCAGCAGTAACATAACCCTCTCTGCTTCAGGCCAAACGCAAGAGGCAGTTCCCTATCCAGCGGCACAGTCAACCAATAGCTCTTCATTGCCTCTTACTACCGAAATAGCTATCATTCTTTGCGGGCTGCTAGCAGCCATAGCCATTGCTGTCTATGCCCTCCGGCTCAAGATAGAAACTCCTCGTCCAGAGCTTTCTTCCGTCCAGACTACCACCACAGCAACATGGAATGGGCTCATTTCATCCTCTATGCCTGCGCCTTCCACAGAAGACCTGCCACCATTACCGACACCCATTCCCTCACTCTCGTCTCCCAGCCGCCACACCGACGCGCTTCCTCGCCGCCTCACCCTGTTACCCTTACCTAGCGAGCCAGAAATGCCTGTAACCACCGATCCAGGAACACTCGTAACCACGCAAGCCCCTTCTACCGGGTTGCTGAGCACCTATGGACAAAATAATCGTAACTCATCTTGAGGCAATTTATGCTCCACAGGGTTGCCTGTTTGTATCCATCATGAGGCTGGCTCTGCCTGTTCCTTTTTCGCTCTGGCTGCATCGAGCGTTGGTGTCGTGTCCAGCGAGGCGAAATACTCCAGCAACAAGCGGTGGACGAAAATGTAGCCGCCGCCGACCTTGCGCAGCAGGATGCGTTCAGCGGCGTAATCAAGGAAACGTGAATAGTGCCATGGGATACATCTCATACGCCAGAGAAACAGCCGCAAGAGAACATGTTTGATACATGCAGTTCCTCCATAGAAGAGTCCAACGAGGAGCCCGACGAATGGTGCAAAGACCAGTCCAGTGAACAATCCATAGGTCAGCGACTCTCCATAGGGCCGCGACTCTCCATAGATCAGCAACGTAATGCTCCCTTTAGACAACCACATCAGACCAAAGAGCAGCGTACAGGTGAGTCCGGCAAGGAGCCCAACACGCAGACTGATCTGTGCAGAACGCCGTATTCCTTGATTTGGCAGGACAAGGAGGTGCTTCTCCAACTGCCCACTCGAAAATCCATTGATAAGTCCGAAGGTTAGCCCACCTACCAGCACGCAGAGCACTACCCCGATCAGTCCACCGACAAGGATACCCAATGGCTTAGTGGGTTCCTCAAACGACCAGTGGAGCAGTCCTCCAAGAGGCTTATCGAGCAGGATACTCACTAATTGGGCAAGTGGGAGTCCAACGAGCCAAACGACCAGCCCAACAATCACGCCGATACGCATGGATTCCCATTTTCCTTGCTGAGCAATCTTTGGGTAATGGGTACTGAGTTTTCCACTCAAAAAGCTACTCACAAGTCCGCCGACGAGTCCAAAGATCAGCCCCTGTTGGAATCCGGCCAGCAGAGATAGGAGGACTTCTAATGGAGTCGGACTGTGACTTCCTGAAAAGCGTGACACTCCTACGGTTACTGGTTGGCCATTCTGCACGAAGCTGAAAAACACACCGACAGGACTGCCGAACAATCCGAGGAGAAACACACAGAGGAGTCCTGTGACCAAAGATGCAATCATGTCCCGGGGCAGAGTTACCCACGACCAGATCACCACCTCCACAGGCTTGATTTCTGGCTCTCTCGTGTTGAACAGCCCAACGAGCAATCCACCGACCAGCCCGACGAGCAGCCCACTGGTCAGCCCTGTTACCAGTCCACCGATGGCACTATAGTAATCGACGAGCGTTGGGAGCCCCAACAACTGAGGGATCCATGCGAACACGGAATTTAGGAATGGTTCGCCAAACTGCAATGTTACGAGAAGAAAGGTCCACCAACCCAGCAGCCCATCGACAACTCCTCCAACGAGTGCCGTGAACAGGGTACCGAGCAGTCCACCACTACTACAGGAATACAGCCGATGTCCCCAACCCTTTGCCAACCAATCTGGCTGCATCCGTTCGAGGTAGAACTCCGTCTGATTGTGCTGGGTCAACTGCTTGGCCAACCAGACGAGCCAGTGCATCGTTTGCTGTGGGGTATAGCGGGTCGCACCTCCTCGACGTTCAAGCATGCGCTGGGTATACTGCTCAAACACTTGCCTATGTGTTGTGGGAAGACCTCCTCGTAAGATGTCCTCCACAGACAGGTCCTGATACGCCATCGAGAGGACGCTGAGCATCAAGGGCGTCGTTGCCAGTTCTTGCAGGACGGGATCAGCACGTAGCGCTACACGCACCGCTTCCAATTGCTCCCCAGCACTCGCGAGGTAGACCTCGATCTGCTGGGGCGTCAATGGTTGTACGACAACCGCCTTACGCAGCAGAGCATGCACGCTCTCGGCCAGATACTGGGCACTGCGACTACAGACGACGGTGGGAACAAGGCCATGCTCAAGGCGATAGACGTTGATGGCCTCCACGCAAGCCGCACGAGACGCAGGAGCCACCTCGTCCAGGCCATCGAGCAGTGGCAGGATCTGGTCAGTCTCGACCCAGGCTTTGCCCAGCTTGCGTGGGACCTGATACTTCGTATTGAGTTCTTCGATCAGCCACGCTTCGATCGGTTGCCTCTTATTTGCCCATGAGGAAAGGTTGAAGATAACCGGCATGGGATGGCGCTCCTCTCGCTCGGCGCGATCCAACAGGGTGCGAGCCAGTTCCAACAGCAGTGTCGTCTTGCCAGAACCAGGTTCGCCAAGGATGAGCAATTCCCCAACCGCCTCATCGTAGGCCTGGGCAATGTGGGTCCCAGGCGGCAACGCACGGGCTGGCTCGTTGGGGGACTCCATCACCAGATGCCAGGGGTTGGCAACCGCATCAGGCTGTTCCCTCAGCCCGAGGGCAATGAGGGCTGCTCCATGCAGGGAGTGCTGCAAGACCCCCGTGATCCAGAAGGCACGCACCTTTGCCAGGAGTCGTTGCCGATTCACGTCCGTGCTGGGGGAGACTTGCTGCTCGGTCTTCGTCTGCCGCTGGGAAGAAGGGGAAGGAGTCTGGCGTAGCCGCTGCGTGTTCTGTGCGAAGTGGGACTGTGCGAGCGATGGAAGGGGCTGGGTGTTGTAGCTGGACGAGGCCAATGGCTCGTCTTGCGGTTCCGTATGTGTCAAGTGGAGGGGAGCTGTCACTTCTGCGTCCTCAGTCGCATGCTGGACCTCCTGACTCGCTCGTGCCAGCGCATGAGCAAAGCCCTGCACACTCACATAGCGCTCACCTGGGTCCTTCGCCAGTGCTCGCAGGATCACCATCTCTACCGCAAGAGGCACCGAGGGGTTGAGATCCCGCAAGGAGGGCGGCGCAGCATAGAGCTGCTGTTGGATGAGCTGCCACTGCAACCCGGTGAAGGGACGCCTGCCGCAAAGCCATTCGTAGGCCACGATGGCGAGGCTATACTGATCACTGGCGAAGCAGGGATGGCCTTGCAGTTGCTCCGGAGCCATGTAGGGCAGCGTGCCTGCCATCGCCTGCGTGCTCAAGAGCGGAGGTGTCGGGGCAAACACGGCCAAGCCAAAATCACTGAGCAGCACTTCATCACGCAGGCTCAGCAGCAGATTCTCCGGCTTGACATCGCGATGGATCACGTGGTGCGTATGCGCGTATTGCAGGGCGGAGGCGACCTGGCTGACGGCGGAGACGACGGTTGCAAGAGGCAGACAGCTGCCAGGCGGGTAGCGCTGACGCAGGGTTCCCGCGGGCGAATAGTCCATGATCAGGACCGGAGTCCCTTGCTCGACCGTGAAGTCAAGGACGCGCACAATCGAGGGATGTGCCAGACGCGCCAGCGTCTGTGCCTCAGCCAGAAACTGCTCGCTGTGTTTGTCGTCCAATGAAGCATGCAGTACCTTCAGGGCCGCGAAGCTTTTGAGATAGCGATGCTCCCCCAGGTACACTTCGGCCTGGCCGCCTCGTCCGAGGAGCCGAACGAGGGAGTAGTTGCCAAGTTGTTGTCCGACACGGTCAGCCATAGAGGCGTTCTCTCCAAGATGCAAGGACACGAGAAGACAAGCGTTCCTCATCCAAGGGCGCACGGAGCTTTTGAGAGCGGCTTGCGCCCCTATGATACTACAGGTAGAGTCTTGTTGGGTAAACGCAGACACAAGCACTTTTTCGCAGATGCACTTTGGGAGAAAACCACGTTTGAGAAGAGGGTTATTTTCCCACGCACTGTTGCAATGCAACCCCTCTTCTTGCGAAACATGATGACCGCAAGGGTCATCACTACTATACACGAAATACGAGCAGTAGACGTAGTATAGTAGTGATGACCCTTGCGGTCATCATGCGGCCGCGGGGCGGTCATCATGCGGCCACCGGCCGGTCATCATGCCCATAGAGCTATCGTCCCCACAGAGATGTATGGGGATTCGTTACTGGCATCCCACACCCGCCACAGCACAGATCATTTGGGTTCAGCTGTCTCCCACAATTTCTACACTGGGAAAGACTGGATGCGGGGCCAGCCATTGTCCCATATTCATCATAGTTCGGCACAGCCATTGTTTGGTCATTATGCATAAATGCAGGTCCGGACTGTTGAGCAGACCACGCACCATGGCTAAGCTGGCCGGATTGCCCATGTCCCCCATAAGCCGTTCCATATTGCTGTGTCGCCTGTTGATTAGTCTCGTAGTTAGTTCCTAGCCTCCCTGTCGGTCTCAATCCCGACAAAGAATTGCTCCCCTGTGCATTTTGTCCGTACAGGCTCTGTGACCCACCCTGCTGCATATATTGCATTGACTGCATGGCATTGCCAGGATTTGACGATGGGCCGCCATAAGGAGAGGCTGATTGACCATAGTTGTGTGTATGAGCGGGTAAGGTGTTGGGCAAAGGACGTTTTCCCAGCGATGAACGCTGCAAGAGCATAAAAATCACCACACCGGCTATTGCCAGCAGCAACGCCCCCAGTGCCACAAACAGCAGAATCATCGACCCGTTGCCACCACCATCGCCACCATTGTTCGAGCCATTGGTAGACGTATTGCTATTCGCTGTAACTGTTGTCCCCGTCGCTGTGACTGTGGGAAGTGTCGTTGCAGTCGTTGCCACCGTTGCTGTCACTGCAGCCGTCGCTGTAGGTGTCACAGTAGCAGTAGATGTCGCAGTGGGAGTTGCGCTATTGATCGCGAGATGCTGAACGCCGGAGCCAACAATATAGTTCGCGTCCAGGCCGCTTTGCGTAAAGGCGTTAACGACATAGTTGCCCGTTTTAGTGCTAGCAGGAATAGTCACAGTTACACTGAACGAACCATCATTTAACCCCGTTGAATCGATAACTGTGCTGGCTACTTCGCTATTGCCAGGTTCACAATCGGCACAGCCAGCGATGTTAATGTTGACCGGCTGGGGAGGTACCCAGCTATGGCCCGTAATGGTGAGGGTGTTGCCTGCTGTCACCGAACTGGCTGAAAGCGCAATGACGGGTGGGGTAGAGGACAGCACTGTAAAAGGCCCATCATCACGGCTGCTGACAACACTTCCATCACTAGCCGACACCGCACAAATGCTGTACTCTTTATTCACCTCACCGGCAGAGACCGGCCAGGAAAAATTCTGGGCAAACTGCCCTCTATTATCTGTCGTCACCGAACTGACCGTCGCCACCGATATTTTACAGGCCGACGGCGTATTGTTGCTATCGCCAGCTACCAGCACCAGCCGCAATTGCTTATTCGTTGGAAAATTCTGGCCGTTGACTGAGGCATTTTCACCCACCGGCCCCCATGGATTGCCATTGTTCTGCCCCGCATAAATCATACTTGAGTTCCAATGAATAACTGGTCCACTCCCTGCTGCCCTCGCTGCCGATGACTGATACATACTTCCTATCATCAACATCACCAGTAACCCTAATGCCAGAGAAAAACGCCACTTCCCTAACAAAGTAGAAGATAAATAATGCTGCATTACGTTACTCCCCCTCTTTTCCTGCGAACATCTTGAAGTCAGTATATAGGGAAGGCAAAACGTGAACAAGAGGAATAGGAGTAATGGGGCTTATTTTTGGCAGTCTCAAGATTACCTCCAAAAAAGGTATTGACGAATCACTAAGCTTCGTGTATACTGCAAGCGTTCTCAGGAGAACATACATTCCTCGATAGCTCAACGGTAGAGCGGCCGGCTGTTAACCGGTAGGTTACAGGTTCGAATCCTGTTCGAGGAGCCTTCGTATAAAGGCCACCCCTCGTCGGTGGCCTTTTGTTGTGTAGGTTAGGAGAAAGTGTCTATGAGCCAAAAGCGCATTACTATACGACCACTGCGTCTTGAAGATGCTAGCGATATCTACGAAATTACGCATATGCCCAACGTCCTGTGGGGAACCTCTTTGTTGCCTTCCACTACTGCCAACTTCTGGTTTCATACCATTGAACAATGGGTGCAAGATGAGCGCATGCATGTCTTCGTCGCCAATATTTCAGACAAAGTTGTTGGGATGGTGAGTGTACGAGTAGGGACGGGGCGTGAGAGCCATGTGGGCGATATCGCCATGGCAGTACACGATAAATACCAGGGACAAGGTATCGGTAAAATGCTCATGCTAACCGTCATTGACCTTGCCGATAACTGGTTGAACCTGGTACGCCTCGAACTGGATGTCTATACCGATAACGAGCGTGCTTTGCGCCTGTATAAAAACTTTGATTTTGAAATCGAAGGGCGCAAACGTCTTGACGCTTTCCGCGCAGGCAGTTATATTGATAGTTACATGATGGCGCGTTTGCGTCCCCGTAGCAATGGACCAGACGAACAACGGCCACCATCCAATTATGCTGAAAGCTTAACACGTGTTCCAGAGTCTCCGCTACCGGTAGCGGCTGAGCCACAGTAACAATGAGGTGAACCTCTTTGAGCAAGCATATTGCAATCGACTACCAGCATTTCTTTTACAAATTGCTAGAGGCAGCACCCTGGCCTGTCATGATCGTGGATCGTCACCTCGTCATCCGCTACTACAATTCCCTTGCCCTCCAACTGCTGGCAACCGGCGAACCATTACAGGACAGCAGACTTGACCGCCATATCCACGATGAGGCCCTCCTGCAACTTGTGCATGAGAGCATAGCTCAGGGCCAACCTCAGCGGGGTGAACTGGTTAAAGATGCCAGTGCCTGGAAGGTTTCCGTCACCCCCCTTGAACATGTTGCTTTGAGCGGTAACGCACACAACTACTCCTATTTTGCTATCGCCATCGAAGATCTGACTGAACTGCGTCGCCTCGAACGGGTGCGCCGTGACTTTATTGCCAACATCTCGCATGAATTACGTACTCCTCTCGCCTCCGTGCGCTTGCTGGCTGAAACTCTTGAAGATGCCATTGATACTGATCGTGAAAAGGCTCAGGTCTTTCTGGAAAAAATCGAAACCGAAATTCAATATCTTAGCGCGCTCGTCTCCGAACTATTGGAACTCTCGCGTATCGAGTCAGGTCTGCTTCCCATGATGATTGAGCCTGTCGAAGCCGAGCAATTAGTACGCGAAGTCATGGCACGTATGCTGCCCCAGGCCCAGCGACACCGCGTGTCCCTACGTACTAACATCCAGGATGGTCATACTCACGTTGCTGCCGACAGTAAACAAATTGCCCGCGTACTCGTCAACCTCGTACACAACGCGATCAAATTTACCCCTTCCGGTGGCACCGTGATCATTGGTACTAGCTTACAAGCAGGCAACTCGACACAACGCTTCTTCGTGCATGATACAGGTGTCGGTATCCGTCCAGAAGAATTGCCACGTATCTTTGAACGCTTCTATAAAGCTGATCGCGCCCGCTCAAAAACTGATTTTATTGGCCCAGGTGGCGGTGGCAGTGGCCTTGGTCTGGCTATTGCTCGTCACGTCGTTGAAGCTCATGGAGGCCGTATTACCGTAGAAAGTACTCCTGGAGAAGGCAGCACCTTTACCTTTACTTTACCAGTGGCAACAAGCAACGCTATATAAGGAACTGCATTATGCACGCAAAATTAGAGGAACAATTGTATACCCTTGGCAAGGAACAGCTTATCCAGCTCTTAGAGCAACTTGCCACACGTCATCCCGCTTTACAGGATGAAATGATGAGTATTTTGCAGAGCTTTGCTTCCGACAGCGACCTACCAGGAGAGGACGAATATGCCCCAGATGTTGAGGAAGATTGGAATTTCACCGGCAATGAGTCGGCTGTGCAGTATATATTTCCCTCGACCATGTCTGCCAGACCCAGCAATGAAACTATCCAGCAGTTGCTTGCAACATATGCCACACGCCTGAGCCAGGAGACGGCATCCGATACACTCATGACCATTTTGAGCGAACTTCTTGATGCAGCCGCTTCCTATGTGGAACGTGGAGAACCGCATGCCGCCCTTGAACTCTTCGCTTTATTATTTGATGAGCGACTATTGGAGCGTCATCCAGAAGCTGTCTCCATCTATGATGAGATGGTTGATGCTGCCACCTCTTCTCTCGACGTTCTCCTCAGCGAAGCCAGCAGTGAAACTGCCCTTGATGCGAACGGTTCCATCCTCTCACCAATGCTAATACCAGAAACACGTCGCCGCTGGTTAGAGCGTCTCTTCGCCCTCTGGCTCAAACGCCTCGATGCCCATCGCATCGCAGAGGATTTACCGGAACTCATCCTTGATGTGGCCTGGAATGAAGATATGCTGCTCTTGCGTAGCCTCGTGCAAAACGAGCTGCAAAAGCACTCAAGAGGTGAACATAACAATATTCTTGACTTCAATCACCAATATCGCATCAAAGCCTTAGAAAAATTCTTAAAGAAACTGCCCCTATAGAGAGATGAAATGCATGCTGTTGCAGAGCGCCATGTGACACATGGCGCTCTGCAACAGCATGCATTTCATCTCTCTAAATTTTCCACAAAGTTAACGATGATGGCTTGTACCTCGTCGAGGTAGCCCTGGAAAAAGTGGCCTGCTCCTTGCACTGCAACCAGACTTTTAGGAGCGGGCACTTGCTCAAACCATTTTTTTGTTGGTTCGTAGGGGGCGATATCGTCTTCAGTACCATGAATAAGAAGCTTGGGTTTGTGGCTGCCCTGGAGAGTGTCTCCGTCGAACATGCGGGCGGGAACACCCAGCCCAATGATGACCTGCACGCGGTCGTCGATGACGGCTACACGCATGCCAACATAGGCACCGAAGGAGAAACCGGCCAGGATGACCGGTAAGCCGGGATAGCGACGACTCAAAAATTCCAGAGCAAAGCGCACATCCTCCATCTCACCTCGGCCTTCATCGTAGGTGCCTGTGCTGTGGCCGACGCCACGAAAGTTGAAACGCAGGGCAGGCATGTCCAGTTTTTGCAGCGTTTGCGCTACCTTGAAGACGACTTTATTATGCATCGTGCCACCCCCTAATGGATGAGGGTGGCAAACAAGTGCCGCATATTCAGGAACGGCTCCCCGTTCTTCTGGTTTCAGTATGCCTTCCAGATGTCCTTGTGGAGTTGGAATGTTGATATGCAATATCTGGCTAATAGCTGATCATTCCTTTCTTGACATACTAGGGAAAGTTATGGTGTTCTCTCTGTACCACTAAGTATATCACGAAACAAAGATGTTGTCCGGTCTGTTCCTTGAGCTTGCATAGTACCTCCTCTATCGTATAGAATGAAGCGTGGATTACGCAAACTGAGGGCAAGACGGACAAACTGTTATATCTATCCACACGAAGAGGCAATGGCCTCTATTCTGTATGTTTTAGCGAAGGAGATATTTTATGGCATTCGAACTTCCACCACTACCGTATGCTTACGATGCCTTGGAGCCATACATTGATACACAGACAATGCAGCTCCACCATGACAAGCACCACGCTGCCTACGTCAACAATTTGAATGCAGCCCTGCAAAACAGTGCAGAGCTTGCATCTTTGTCGGTTGAGGACGTGGTGCGACGTCTCAGTGAGGTCCCTGAAAGTGCTCGCACCGCCGTACGTAACAACGGCGGCGGCCATGTGAACCATAGCATGTTCTGGCAGATCATGAAGCCCAATGGCGGTGGTGAACCAACCGGTGAGCTTGCCAGTGCTATTCAACAGACTTTCGGTTCCTTTGACACGTTCAAGGCACAATTCAATGATGCAGGTGTCAAACGTTTCGGTTCCGGCTGGACGTGGCTGGTTATCGATCAGAGTGGGAAACTGGCCGTCATGTCTACGGCGAACCAGGATAGCCCACTGATGGATGGTTTGTATCCTGTGATGGGCAATGACGTCTGGGAACATGCCTACTATCTCAAGTACCAGAACCGCCGCCCGGACTACCTGAACGCCTGGTGGAATGTCGTCAACTGGGACGAAGTGGCTCGCCGCTACTCACAAGGACGCACTGGGAGCTAGCCACTCCTAACCAAAACAAAACATCTAGGATAAAGGCGAGTTCACAGTTGAAAGTGTGAACTCGCCTTTATCCTAATGCAAAACCACTTGACCTGTTGGGATTGGTTCTGCTAGAATGAGACGCATCGGAGAGCATGACAAGCGGTGGCAAGCTCCCTGGCTTTTTCCCATTCCCTTGGTCCGTCTGAGGATACTGCAACTAGATGTTTTGTTTAAGCACTACCAAAGATAAAACCAGCTGCAAAGACCAGCAAGCCACCGCCAACCACCTGAAGGATAGAGAGCGACCATTTGGTTCCAAAATAGCGATGCCGAATGGCGGCGATCACGACCAGTTCAATGGTAACGACCACGTAGGCAGTAAGCAACGCAATGTGCAAATTTTGTAGTAAGAACGGTAACGTGTGCAATGAGCCACCCAGGAAGGTCATCAGGCCAGTAATGGAGCCGCGCAATACAGGATTGCCCCGACCGGTGAGAACACCATCGTCTGAGAGAGCTTCTGAGAAAGCCATACTAATGCCTGCACCAGTGGCCGCTGCCATACCCACCAGGAAAGCCGTAAATGGTCGGTGAGTGGCAAAGGCTGTGGCAAAGATGGGGGCCAGAGTAGAAACCGAGCCATCCATCAGGCCAGCCAACCCCGGCTGTACTACCTGGAGCAGGAAGCGGTGGGAGTTGGCGTCCTCCGTATCTCCCTGAGCCATCGTCGGTACAGTCTGGCCAAAGCGTTGAGCCACACCCAGCATGCCGATAGCCATAAAGAATTTAGCGAGACCGGAGCGTCTCTTATTTTGGGATGGTGTCTGGATTGTCGGATGGGTGTCCTCTTGCAGTTGTTTATCTATCACGAAATACTCCTTGTATGCTTGTCTCCCTCGTATGCTTGTACTTTAGTTATTACGGATAAGAGAAGTCTCTAAAAGACAGGGATTGTTACCTTGTCTACATATTATAACCCGTATGCAGAGAGAGAATATTTCATGAGCAAGCGTGGTGAGCATGATGACCGCCCCCCCCCATGATGACCGCCCCCCCCATGATGACCGCAAGGGTCATCACTACTATACTTCGGTTCCCCAGGCTGAAGCCGTCGTGTATAGTAGTGATGACCCTTGCGGTCATCATGGGGCGGAGGGGTACCCAGGCAACGGTCACTATGCGTTTATAGCCAGCATGGCAACGGCCTGTTTAGTGGAGGTGGCAGGTACTGTCGTTGTGCTGCCACTGGTACATGCCTCTACTAGAGCCTGGAAGAGGCGAGTACTGACCGGCTCGGTCGTATACGTTTCTTCGGGATGACCCTGGATGCCCAGGACGAAGCGGTAGCTGGGGACTTCCAGAAGTTCGGCTATACCATCCTCCGCTCGTCCACTGATGAAGACCCCTTTGCCAGGGACTTTAACGGCCTGATGGTGCAGACTGTTGCTCTTGATTTCATCGGTGTCCAGTACCTGCTCCATACGGCTACCTTTTGCGATACGAACGTTGTGGATGAGCGTGTTGCGCGGAAGTTCGCGCCTGCAATGCTCCATGCTGTCGGGAAATTCCGTCGTGATGTCTTGATAGAGTGTGCCGCCAAGAGCTACATTCAAAAGCTGCATGCCACGGCAGATGCCCAGGATAGGCATATCCTCTTGTAATGCCGTGTGCATAAGATGCATCTCCATTTCATCCAATCGCTCATCAACTTCTCCCAACCATGGATGCTTCTCTTCTTGATAATAGCGAGGTTGAATATCAACGCCACCGGAAAAAACGATACCATCCAGACGCATAAGCAGAGATTCAAGCAAACTCATATCGTGAAGCATAGGAATAAGCACAGGAACGCCGCCCGCATGTTCGATAGCATGGACATAAGCACGATTATTGCAGTAGATGGGACGACCAGAACCTTCGCGGAAATCAGCCTGTGCAGGAATACCTATTAATGGACGCATGCAACATCTCCTTCAAACAACATAAATGCATAAATTGTAATAAAAAAACGGAACGCTTCGCAAAAGGCGTTCCGTTGAGAAAAAAGTCAATTACACCCCGAAACGCACAGGTCTAAGTACAAAGCCAGTAAGCTCCAGCCACAACTGGAGCTGCATAATTCTGAGCAATGGTACTGTAGACAGGCGTTGTGATTTCACAAATGTACCTCACATGTATTTGCAATGCTATATGTTTGTTATACACCTGTTTCCCGTTACCGTCAAGCCCTTGAGGACTTTAGGGTCATGTGTAGGGGCCCCCTTGATCGCGCCCAAGGCGGAGCGCGATCAAGGGGGCCCCCACGGGCAAGCTCTTTAGCTACCAAAAAAAGCATTCCACCATTCTTGCCAATAGCTTTGGGCTGTGGGAGCGTTCACAAGATGTGAGGAAGTAGACTGCTCCTGACTATTTGCGCTAATGACCACAACAGCATGTTCGCCGGGACGGACGTAGCCCAGTTGCTGACGGGCCTCGTTTTCAATCACAAAGGGGTCTTTGTAATAGGTCACTAGCTTTGTCAGGCTATCATGCTGCTGCTGCATATGCTGTAGCTGTTGTTGGCTCGTTTGCACACGCTGGATCATCTGGCTATTTGACCATGCCTGGGCCAGAGATGCCAGCAGAAAGGCAAGACAGATCAAACCTGTGAGCCAGATAATGGTTTGCGTGAAGAGAGAACTGCGCCGCGCTCGTAGACGTCCGGCTGTCTCTGGCAAACCAACGGCTGCAGTCACATTGGGATTAGTTCCTCCTGGGCGGGAGGAAAACTGTGGAGGCTTGGCTGGATTTGGCATATGTGGTGTGTGATCTCCTTGTTGCCCTTGCGGCACTGCCACCTATATCTTTGCTCACTATGTTATACGAATAACTCGAAGAAATTGTCTCAGTTCATTATACAACCTCTGCAAGGAAAAAACATCTTGATGTATGCATGTATTACGGAGACGATGAAATGGAGAAAAAATGAAATAACTGAGATACATACATAATCTGATGCTTATGGAACAGAGCAATCATCCTGGCACTCTTTCTTGCTAAAAAGCGCGAGATCGGTTCTGATCTTACAGATGAAGCAGTTAATTGGTAAGGAACTTGCTCTTATTTATGAGATAATAATTTAATAATTTATTAGGATGGCACATTTAGCTATTCTGAATTGAATAGGTTACATTGAAAGGGCTAAAAACATACGTATGTCTATATTGCCATATAAGGCAACATTTGATTTTTTTATATGTAGTCATGAGACCTAAGTTTTTAGGTATTTTTTATGGTAGACTTATTACTTAGGGGAAATAACTCTGCTTTTGTCTCTATCTGTTTCTCTATTCAGGCGAAAAGCAGTAGTTAAGTACGTATAGTCCTATCTGCAATCCTGGCGTTTATCCCGGCTAACCATTTAACCATTTGATCATGTGATCACGCGACCCATCCTATCCCGGCACTAGTTAATTGTGTTTGTAGAGTGAGGTTCCGCTTCCTAATGGAACAAGCCTCATGGTGGAGCGCACGGGTACTCACAGACTCTGTCCACATTAAGAAGTGCGCCCACCAGAAAGGGTGAACGGCGATGGAATCATCGCGCTTTGATGAATTGACCAAAGCACTCGCAACGACGACCTCGCGTCGCCAGATGCTCAAGACCCTGGCAGCATCGGTAGTGGGAGGGATACTCGGCCTGGGCCGGGCCGATCTTGCCCTGGCCACTGGGTCTTGGAAGTAAGTGCGCCCATGCCAAAGACTGCTGCTCGGGCACCTGTACCAACAATAAGTGTGCCTGCCCATCAGGGCAAACCAACTGCAATGGTGCCTGTGTCGTCTGTCCTGTAGGGGGTAGCTGCTCGGGCACCAGTTGTGTCTGTCCATCCGGCCAAACCAACTGTAACGGCACCTGTAAGGATCTGAACATCGATCCCAACAACTGTGGAACCTGTGGACATGTCTGTAATGCTACCAATGGCACGGCCTTCTGTTCAGCAGGCGCATGTGGCATTAGCTGCAATGCAGGGTTTGGCAACTGCGATGGCAACCTGAACAATGGTTGTGAGACGAATCTGCAGAACGACGCCAAAAACTGTGGCTCCTGCGGCCATGTCTGTGCTTCGGGCGAAACGTGTAGCAATGGTTCCTGTACCTGTGGCTCCTCTGGGGACTGCCCTAGTGGACAAACTTGCTGCGGCGGCATGTGTGTCAACGAGCAGACCGACCCCACCAACTGTGGAGCGTGTGGCCATGCTTGTGCTGCTAATCAAACTTGTTCAGGTGGCATGTGCGTCAACACCTGTCACGCCGATGGGAACACATGCATGCAGAGTGCTGACTGCTGCTCAGGTAACTGCTCCAATGGGTTGTGCTGCAAGAGTGGGCTGGTAAACTGCAACGGTACCTGTGTCGATACCAGCAGTGATGTCAAGAACTGTGGGGCCTGTGGCAATGTCTGTGCTTCGGGCGAAACGTGTAGCAGTGGTTCCTGCACGTGTGGCACCCATGCAGACTGTCCATCAGGTCAGAGTTGCTGTAGTGGCACCTGTGTCAATGAACAGACCGACCCCAACAACTGTGGCTCGTGTGGCCATGTTTGTTCTACCGGGCAAACCTGTTCGGGGGGCATGTGTGTCACCTCTTGTAGCTCCAATGGCTCGACCTGTACTCAGAACACTGATTGCTGTTCGAGCAACTGTAGCAATGGCGTGTGCTGCCAGAGTGGCTTCACGAACTGTGCTGGTATGTGTATTGATACCAGCAGTGATGTCAACAACTGTGGGGCCTGTGGCAATACCTGCTCCTCCACCAATGGCACGCCCTCCTGTAGCAGCGGAACCTGTCAGATTACCTGCAATGCGGGCTTTGGCAACTGTGACAACAACGTGTCTAATGGCTGTGAGACCAACCTGAGCAGCGATGTCAACAACTGTGGGGCCTGTGGCCGCCCCTGTTCTCCAGTCCCGAACGGTACTCCTGCCTGTTCAGGAGGCACGTGTTTCATCGCGGCCTGCAATCCAGGCTTCCTCGACTGCAATGGCCAGTACGCTGATGGCTGCGAGACCAACATTGCGAACGATCCCAACAACTGTGGGGCCTGTGGGCATGTCTGCAATCTGCCGAACGCTTCCAGTGCCTGCTCGAACGGAACCTGCGTCATCGCAGCCTGCCAGGCGGGCTTTGCCAACTGCGACGGCAACCCGGCCAATGGCTGTGAGACGTTTATCGCTGGTGATCCCAACAACTGCGGGGGCTGTGGGCGCGCCTGCCCACCTAATTTCATCTGTTCTAGTGGGACATGCGTGTGCCCGAATACCTTATGCAACGGTCAGTGCTGCCAGCCTAACAGCTTCTGCTGCAATGGCTCCTGCTGTCCAAATGGGAACTCTTGCCTCTTCGGTATATGTGCCTAGTAACTAAAGATGAAGCACTCACTGCCATGCTTGAGTAGTGGGTGCTCTAGAGGATTGATGACAGAGGGTGCGCTTGCTGCGCTGCTATTAGGCGTCTGATTGTTTGGTTCCCTGGGAAGTCAGGTACCGATAGTCTGGCTTCCCAGAGCGGTTCGCCTCTCGATGAGGTAATAGTCGTTCAACAAGCGTGGTCGCCTGGTATCGCGCCAGGTGTGCTACTGCTAGGAGAACAACTCATGAATATTGCATTGCTGATTGCACGCTTGCTGCTGGCAGGTGTGTTCATCGTGGCTGGTCTGGCGAAGCGCGCTGATCGGGCAGGGTCACAGAAGGCTCTGCGCGACTTTGGTGTGCCGACAGTGCTGGCTAATCCCTTTGGTATCCTCTTGCCCCTGGCTGAAATCGCGGTGGCTATTGCACTGGTCCCGACGCTTTCGGCATGGTGGGGTGCGTTAGGAGCATTGATTCTCCTGCTCCTTTTCGTGATCGGCATCGGCTTCAACCTGGCGCGTGGACGCAAGCCGGACTGCCATTGTTTTGGGCAGCTGTACTCGGCTCCGGCGGGCTGGCCGACGCTGATACGCAATGTTCTCCTGGCCGCTGTGGCAGGCTTTGTGGTCTGGTTTGGCTGGTACAATCCGGGCCTAAGTGCCGTCGATTGGTTGGGGCTACTGACCCTGACGCAGCGTATTGAGCTGCTCGTTGGTGTCATCATGGTGCTACTCCTCTTTGGTGGTGGCTGGCTGCTGCTGGCTATTATGCGCCAACAGGGACGGCTGCTGCTGCGTATTGAGGCTCTGGAGGAGCAACTGGCCGCCAGTGGCACGCCCTCGTCGCAACCGACTCCGCAGGTTCCTGTGGCTGGCTTACCGGTTGGCACAACGGCCCCACCCTTTGCCCTCTCCGGCCTCTATGGCGAAACGCTCACTCTGGATGCCCTGCGTGCCGCCGAGAAACTGGTCGTGCTACTCTTCTCCGACCCCGGCTGTGGCCCCTGTACCGCCTTGATGCCAGAGGTTAGTCGCTGGCAGCGCGAGTATGCAGGTAAATTGACGCTGGCTCTCATCAGCGGCGGCAAAGTTGACGTCAATCGCAGCAAAGTTGGTGAATACGGCATCACCCAGGCGCTTCTGCAGCAAGACCGCGAGGTAGCCGAAGCTTATAAAGCCAACGGCACCCCCAGTGCAGTGCTGGTGCGCTCCGATGGTACTATTGGTAGTCCTCTGGCCATAGGGGCCGATGCCATCCGTGTTCTGGTTGCCCAGGCTGTGGGTCTACCCGCCCTGCGCTCCGTGCCATCGTCTTCACCCACCAGTGGCAATGCTTTTCCCATGCTTGTTCCTGCTAACAGCAATAGCAATGGTAACGGCAATGGCGGTGCAGCAACAGCCACCCCGCGTCCATCTACCACTCCGAAAGTGGGTGATGCGGCTCCCGCCTTTGCTCTACCCAGCCTGAGTGGCAAACTCGTGAACCTCTCTGACTTCCGGGGTAGTAAAATCCTCGTACTATTCTGGAACCCCGGTTGTGGCTTCTGCCAACAAATGCTTGATGACCTGAAAGCCTGGGAAGCCAATCCGCCTAAAGGATCACCGAAGCTCCTCGTCGTCACGACAGGAGCGGTGGAGGAGAATGCAGCGATGGAATTGCGCTCGCCGGTGCTGCTGGACAAGAACTTTGCTGTCGGGCCGACGTTTGGGGCCAACGGTACACCAATAGCCGTCCTCGTCGATGCACAGGGCAAAATTGCTTCCGAGCTGGCCGCAGGCGCACCTGCTGTCCTCGCTCTGGCTCGCAACGAGTCGCTACCAGCCCCAACCAACGGCAATGCCGCCAATGCCCAGGGCCAGTCGGCCAGCCTCAAAGTGGGTGAGGCAGCTCCCTCCTTCGGTCTGCCCAACCTCAATGGCAAAACAGTCAACCTGTCTGACTTCCGCGGCAGCAAGATCCTTGTCCTTTTCTGGAACCCCGGTTGTGGCTTCTGCCAGCGTATGCTCGATGATCTCAAGACATGGGAGGCCAGTCCACCGCCAGGAGCGCCTAAGCTCCTCGTGGTCTCAACAGGAACAGCTGAAGCAAACAACGCAATGGGCCTGCGTTCCACCATCCTGCTGGATCAGAACATGAGTGCAGGCAGCAAATTTGGGGCCAACGGCACCCCCATGGCAGTACTGGTTGATAACAAGGGCAAGGTGGCCTCCGAACTGGCGGTAGGAGCACCGGCAGTGCTGGCCCTGGCTGGCTATAAGAGCGAGGCAACATCTGCATAGCGTGACCTTCTAAGAAACAGTGCCTGCTTGCATCTGATTACCTCAGGTGCAAGCAAGCACTGCTTCCTACTATCTATATTAAACCCACCCTAATGGGCATGGAGAACGAGGAGGCCCATCATATCAAAGCCCAAAAGCATGAACATGAGGGCTGCACAGGCAAAGACGATCATGCGCTGCCAGGCATTACCGCTATAAGATGAGAAGGACGTAAGGTGTGGCTGTGGCAGCTCAGGAATATCTATACTCTTCGCCAAAGCGTTTGAGGGGTGTAATGGCTCAGTCGTTGGCTGTACATTGGTATATGTAAGAGGGCCGCTCTTCAAGCTTAATTGCCTGTTTAGCAGACAGGCACGGTTGCTAATAGCTGCCTCGAAAGACGTATACAACTCCTCTTCGTTGGGTTGCTGGTAAGCTGGCATTTCGGGCATAGTTGCAAAGCAATCCTCTAACTCTGAGGTATCGCTTCTTGTGTCAAATCTATCAATCGTCAGCTCCGCATCTGCGATAAGATATGCGATAGACATGATGTACAACTCCTTCCTTGCTTACCTATTCTTTATACGCACTATGATACTGGAAGTAAGACATGAATCCATGGGTCATATGACATATTTCATCGTCCTTTTGGCGTTTCTAAGTAGAGTCTAACGTCCTGTGTGCTATATAAGAGGTGGTTTAGAAGGAGATAAAAGCTCTTGACAGAATGTTTGATGTCAGATGGTGCATCCTTGTTCTTTTAACCAATCGCGCATCTCCAAGATATTGTGCATCTTGGTCGCATAGGTTCGGACCTCTTTGCTGGGGCGAGCATCTGAGCCTGGGGTCTTCAAGCAGGTCTTGACGTTCTTCTTATGCACATCCAAGCCTGCGCATCGTTCGTAGAGTATCTCCATCTCTTCTCTCCTTTTGAGACCTTCCCCTCGAGAACCCTCTCGGGGGGATACTCCAACGTGGGTGTGGATGAACAAAGATTCTCTTCTGCGTGCTGCTGCTTAGAAAGAACTTCTGAGCAGCGCAACAATGGGTGGTTCCTGCGCACACTCGGATCCGTCTCGTGGACTGGCTCTTGTGCACAATGATGCGAACGATCTCTGGGTTGGAGCATCCACCCCTCTTCTCCCCTTTTTCATCCTGGGTGGTGTAGCCCCTACATGAAGGTCTCGTGGGAAGGACTTTGATTAGCCCGTGGTACCAAAGTACTGTGTAACTCCAGGGGTATTTGTATGATACGTTTTGAGTAATTGAGTATAGGCGACCTATATTAACATGGCCCATAATTACCGGAACTGATGGTAAAAGTTGCACGTGGATGGGATACATGCTACAATTTTCTCCGTGTGGCCTGGGTGTAGACATCTTGTCAGACCAGCGGCGGGGTCGAGAGGAGCTCGTAGTTGAGAACGAAAATAGATCGACGATGGTTTTGGCGTATTGTGGATTTTATTAATCCCTTGCGGGACCCTAGCCTGACGGTAGCTGTCGTATTGACATTTATTGAGGAGGCAGGGCAGCATGATGCTTGGTACTGGATTATCGTCATCGGATTGGTGAACTGGCTGGCGGTGCGTGGTATTGTATGGTTGGTAGTCAATTTCACGTTTGCAAGTACGTTTATCTCGCGGCGTCTGTGGTGGGCCATCAAGCATCCACGACTGGCATGGCGTATCCTGGACGCGGTTGGACACGAGGAAATTATCATTGGTGGGATGCCCAATTATGCCGAGAGCATGATGCTGCCGGATGGTACAACGCTCATGAGTCCCATGCTGACGGCCAGTGGGGTACATGTGTTGGGCGAGTTGCCTGCCGGAACGGAGATACCGATGTTGGGCATGCCCAATGGACAGATGGCACCCGATTTTGCGGCCCTGGCTAGCTCTGGTGTGTTGCCAGTGACGGGGCCAACGCAGGGTATCTATCCTGGCATGAATGGCATGTATAACGGCAATGGTCAGGGTTTCCCCCAACAGTTTCCACAGGGCGGAGGCAATGATTTTGCGAACCAACAAACTACCGGTGATCTGCCACAGGCGTTTCCACAGCCTAAGCATGCTTCTGATGAAGAGGAACGACTGCGCCAACAACTGGCTGCATATGCTCGTCTGCTAGATGATTGGATTCAATTCACGGAAGACAAATGGCGTACGGTGAGCGATAGCCAGCTGGGTTGGAAGCCCTTGCGTGGCAGATGGTCGGGCTGGGAAGATATTTTCAAGGATGTCTATGCGGCCCAGACATCTGATCCTATGGCCCAGGCCGCCCAAGCTGCCGGTGAGGCAACAGTGAGACGCTTTGACAACTCCAAAGAAAAAGGTTCGGCTGCTTCGGCAGTGGCATGTTTCTTGCGTGATATGGTGACGCTACGACGAGGACTGGAGATGATGCAGCCATCGTCAGAGTATCGTCCTGACGCACCGAAAGCTCAGTCCGCTGTGCCATCTCCACAGAGGCTGATGTTTGGTGGAGGCAGTGGATCACAGCAGAATAATGCTGGTAATGGTTCTCCTCGCAATAGCTTGATTCGTCGGCCTACCCAGATTTATGTGGATGCAGATGCACAAAAATAACACTAGAATAACAGAGCTATAGGATAGTACATGCAAACATCTTCTCCACTCATCGTCCATGTACGCCCAGAATTGGATCGCATGGCTGAGTATGTGCCGGGTGAGTCGTTGGAGGCATTCAGTAAGCGTACAGGGATAGCCATTCATGATTTGGTCAAATTAAACAGTAACGAAAGCCCATATGGTCCTGCACCAGCTGTATTGCGTGCCTTGTACGCGCATAGCTGGTATAATAATTACCCTGATACGAATGCGATAGCTTTACGGACAGCACTCTCGGCTTACACTGGACTGGATGGAAAATATATTCTCCTGGGTCATGGAAGCATGGAAGTGATTAGTCTGCTGTGGCAGATCATCTTGTCAGCTGGAGATAGTGTGATCTGTTGCCCTCCCACTTTTTCGCTCTATACCTCTGTGACGGTGCTCTGTGGAGCATCTCTGATAGAGGTGCCGCGCACTGCTGATTACGAAGTAGATGTTGAAGCAATACGGGTGGCATTGAAGCCTGAGACAAAGATGATTGTGCTGTGTTCGCCGAATAATCCGACGGGCAATCCTCTGGCGGAGACAGATGTGCTGGCCTTGCTCGATACGGGGCGGCTTGTGGTAGTAGACGAGGCATATGTGGAGTTTTCAGAGCGACCAAAGGGGCTGGCACACCTAGTGCCATTGTATGACAATTTGATCGTGTTGCGCACCTTGAGCAAATGGGCCGGTCTGGCAGGTTTGCGTATTGGGTATGGCCTATTCCCTGAATGGATTGGTGGTTATATGCGACGCGCACAATGTCCCTTTGAGGTAAATACAGCCGGACATATCGCAGCAATTGAGACGCTTAACGATCTGGATTATGTACTGGGTAATGTACGCAAGATCATCACGGAGCGGAAGCGGCTTTACCAAGTACTGGTAAGCCAGCCGTATTTGGAGCCAGTACCGTCGCAGGGGAATTTTATTCTGGCACGGGTACGTAATGGAGTAAGTTTGCAGCAGGTACGTGCAGTAGTGGAATCTCATGGAATATTGTTGAGGTATTTTAATACACCTTATCTGCACAATTTCCTGCGTGCGACGGTAGGTTTGCCGGAGCATACGGATAAACTGGCGTATGCCTTGGCGGCGGTGGATTAAGCAGAGATTTTTACCAAAAGTGCTCTCTTGCCATTGGGCAAGAGAGCACTTTTGGTAAAAGAGACAGGAAATAGATACGCCTTGGGCGTGATCCATTCCATTCTTACGGAAAGATGTAGTGTATTTCTTAGATGGCTTAGTTGATTGTCAATGTCACCGTTACTGTTATCGCATTACCGGATGAGAGGGTGATGACCACTGTTGCTGTAAATGTACCTGCCTGCATACCCTTCACGTTCACCTTGAAATTAATAGTGGAGGACGATTGTGGTGGGTCGTGGCCTTTTTTAGGGCTTAATCTTAACCATGACTGTGAGGGAGTACCTGCATTCCATTGTAAGTCATAGCTGCCTGTATTGGTGAGGGTGATCGATTGTGGGGTCGGATTGACGCCAACAGTGGTGGTGTAGGCGAGCGTGTTACCGCTCAACTGCATAGATGCTGCGGCAACGTTAATTGTCACGTTAATTGTGGCCGGGCTACCGGTCACGGTTTGACCGGTCGATGGGTCGGTAGCATTGACGGTGACGCTGGTTGTGAAGGTTGTGCCACCGCTTACACCGGTGGCATTGACATCCACATTAACGGTTGTGTTGGCTCCTGCGGCCAGACCTGTGCCAGAGGTAGTTGCAAGTGAGACCATGCTAGGCGCATTGGGAGCAAGGGCGGCTGTCCAGTCCAGAGGTTCACCGCCTGAGTTGGTAATGGTGAATGGCTGGGTGGTCGTGCCACTTGTGACGTTGAATGTTAATGCAGTGGGACTGACGGCCAGGGATGGAGGAGTTGTGACCGTCTCGGTCACAGAGATCGTTTGTGGTCCACCACTTAGGGCGAGACCGTTACTGTCCACGCCAGCGATAGAGATGGTGGCGCTATCACTGCCTACGGGAAGTTTTGCCAAAGTGGCTTTCACCTTAAAGGTGGCATGACCACTGGTAATAACGACTGAGGCTGGTGTGACGGTTAACCAGCTTTTGGTAACAGTGGGTGTAATGGTAATATTGCCAGTGCAGGTGCCGATGATGCCAATAGTAAAATGCTGTGGCGGTGGATTAGAACCGGCGTCGCTACTAAAGGTTTCGCTGGTAACCGATGGGGTCTGGAGTGTGCAGGGTGGTTGTACTACCAGTGTCACAACCACATGCTGTGGCGAACCAACCGCTTGCTGTGTGGCACTGTCGACTGCGGTGATGGTCAGCGAACCTGTATACGTTTTGGGACTTAGACCGGTGAGCTGCACACCAATATTGGTCGTTGCGGAACTGGTGAGACTTACTGTACCCGAGGCGGGGGTAGTACTGATCCATGAAGTAGAGGATGATGCTGTCCAAGTCAAAGCATGGCTACACGTTCCGTTGGCCGTTATCGTAATCGGCTCGACAGTAGAATTAGATTGACCTGCTACACCTGTAAAGCTCAATGTTGATGTATTGACGGCAAGAGTACAAGCGGGCAACACGGTAAAGGTAATAGGGATGCTCTGTGGGCTGCCTGGGATCGTTTGCCCTGAGCCATCGGTGCCGCTAATAGTGACAGTTCCTGTGTAGGTATTGGCTAGCAATCCAGACAGCACTATTGCTGCCACATTTACTGAAGCTGATTGCTGGGCAGCCAGGTGGCCATTTGCTGATGAAACCCTCAACCAGTTTCCGCCAAAACTGGTGCTGGCTGTGACATCCCAGTTAAGTAGGCCACCACCTGTATTCGAAATCGTGAGCGTTTGCACGGGTGGATTGGCTGAACCGGCTACCGCACTAAAGCTCATTGAAGGCGGGGTGTTAGACATAATGGGTGTTGTTGGCTGACCCATCGTGAAAGTAACAGGGAGTGTCTGGGTGCCAGCTGTGGTACTGAAGAGCAATGAACCACTATAGACGCCAGGAGTGAGTCCAGCAGTATTGATGCTAACGGTAGGAGAGGCGGGTGTCTGGCCTTGGGTCATACTGATACCGAGCCATTGCCCACCATCATTGGTGTTTGCCGAAACGCTCCAGGATAGAGGCGTGCTACAGCCCTGATTGCCATTCAAAGTGATCAGCTTGGCTGGTGAGCTGGGTTGTAAGTAGACGTCTGTGAATGACAGGCTGCCCGGTGAGACCTGGAGGGCACATTGCGGCAGTACTGTCAGATTGACGTATATGTTCTGAGGACTGTCTTGGACCGTTGCTGAACTCTGGCCAGTAAAGGTGATGACAGCATTATAGTTCCCCGGCAGCAAGGTGCTGGTATCCACTCCAACTACAACTGACTGGCTTTCGCCCTTATTGACCAAGCCGCTTTGAGGTGAGACTGAAAGCCAGTTGCCATTGTCGCTAGTGATCGTAGTACTCCACTGGAACGGCAGTATACCGGGATTGCTTACTGTAATGACCTGAGCCGACGGGTTTTGGCTGCCATCAGTTCCTGTGAAGGAAAGAACAGCAGGGAGCAGTTGCAAGACAGGTAGATGACTGGGTTCAAGGAGGGTCGTACTCATAGTAACAGATAGGATCATCTGCCCGGCGTTGGAGTTGAAGAGAATCTGAGCTGCATATGCGCCCGGTTGTAGATTAGTGCGATCGGCTGCCACCGTAATTTGCACACTCTCACCACTGGCAAAGGTGCCATTGTCAGGAGTGATCAAGAGCCAGGATTGGGTAGGGGAAGCCTGCCAGCTAATTTGTCCACCACCGGCATCGGTCAGTGCCAGCGTTTTAAAGGTATTGGTCGCCTGATCACCTGAGCCAAGGCTGAGCGTGGTACTAGAGATCGAGAGATGGGCAGGGCGCAACGAAGGACTATGACCTGTCAGCAGAATCGTGAAGCTGGCACTTTTATGGGATAAGGAATCCTCAGCACGGATGATATGTGATCCGGACTGCCACTTCGCATCTGCCACAACTGTATCGGTAAATGCTCCCGAGCGATCAGATGTAATAATCGAAAGCCCATAAGTGTCGGTAATGGGGATGGAGGTATCGCGTGTCAGGCCAATACGGGCCAGCGGACTGAAATTTGTACCTCTGACAGTGATAATAGCTCCCAGGGCCACAGTCGCGGGTGTGACTTGAAGGGTAATATTTTTGTGAACAGGTGGTTTCTGGGCTAATACTCCCCGTCCCAGGGTGACGGCAACACCAAATAGTCCACCGACAATGATGCCTATAAGTAGAAGTACGCTTAGCCAAAAGAATAGTAATGGGTATGTATGGGAACGATGCCGCGAGGAGACCGGTTCGGGAGTCAGGAGCTTGATCGCCGGTAAGGGCTGCGACGGATATGGTGTTACCGGTATACGTGGCTGTGAAGGGGTGCGTGGTACACGTCCCTCTACAACTTTATGCCAGTTGGGATGGGGCATCGTCTCCTCTATGCTGTCGATATCCCAGAGATCGTCAGGGAGGAGTTCAGGGAGAACCGAGGTAAGAGAAAGTTTTTTAGCCACAGGGTCTGTTGTGTATTGTGCTAGTTTCCCCGTCTGGGTCATTGCCCGCTCGCCAAAAGTGAGCGTCTCATCGCTCTCGTTTTTGGGAGCAAAGAAGGGAGATGCCTTCAGAGAACGAGGGCCGTTCGCCCTGTGTGCTGTCATGCTAGTAGGTGAGGGCGTTAACGTACGACCACAGGTGGCACAAAAATTGGCCTCACCGGGTAGTGGTTCCTCACAATATGGGCAGCGTATTATTTTCACAGCTTTCCCCTCTTGCTTAGAGACATCAGCCTATTCTTCCCTCTCTAAGTGTACGCCAAAGGAGGTTAGCTGTCAACTGTAAAAATGGGTATGTTGTCCATTTTTTCAGGTGAAAACATCATCCGAAACTGTAGGGACGCGATTGATCGCGTCCCATAGGCATCAACCGAAGGAGGGAGATGGCGGAGAAAACGGGAACGCAAGCCCGAGCGCGTAGGGGCGGGAGCGGTGCTGGGTGGGGTTGGGGCCCTTGTGGACGCCCGTTGGGGTGGAGTGCGGCCAGAATGGGGAGCCGATCATGCAGGGCCACGGCGGGCAGCCACAAGGGGCAATCCATCTCACTTAAGCCAAAAGGGGGAAAACCAAGACAAGAAAGCTCCAAATCTGGCACAATACCAGAAAGCAAAAAACAAGGAGCTTTCAATGTACAGATGACGCGAGATGAATGTCAATGACAAGGTGTGTGAACAGGTGAGCCTGACGATGTTGAGTGAGGTCTACCCCAAGGAGGTGATTGAGCGGTGTGTGCACGAGAGTGAGCCGTGGTCAACCAAAGCGCGGCGGGTGCGGCTGAGCACGGCCTTGACCTTGGTCTTGTTTGTGATCGCCATGGCGCGGTTCCGCCGTCGCAACCAATGCCAGGTGTGGCAAAGCCTGGTAGGCAAGCGAGAGCGATCTGCATCCCCGTGAGCCCAAGAGTACGCTGAGGGATTCGGGGCTGAGCGGACGACGCAAGGAACTGGGGAGCCAATGCTTGCAGGCTCTCATGCGCGAGCGCTGTCAGGTGATCGCCACGCGGTCGAGCAGGCTGAAGTCGCTTTCTTTGGTCGCTATCGGCTCATGGCCATTGATGGCACCGTCTTTAACACCGCGGATACCTTTGCCAACGCGGCGGCCTTTGGGCGCAGCAGCAATCAATACGGGCCAGGGGCCTATCCACAGGTCCGGTGTGTGCTCTTGGCCGAGTGTGGCAGCCATGGGGTGGTGGGGCTGGAAATAGACCGCTACGAGGTCTCGGAAGTCCATGGAGCTCACCGCTTGCTGGAGCAGATTGGCCCAGAGATGTTAGTGCTGGTGGACGCCGGCATCACGGGCGGCGAGGGTTTCTCGAGCACGTGCGTGAGCGAAGGGCCCATGCCCTGGGAGCTTTGGAAGCTGGGGTCTGGGAACACCTGAGTCGGCAACGCCGCCTGGCCGATGGCTCGGTACTGGCCTGGGTGGGCCCGACGCGCCCAGGCCATGCGCACTATCCCGTGCGTCGTGGGATGTGGGTACGCATCCTCTCCTACCGGGTGACCGATGAGCGCTTGGGGGAAGTGGGCAAGGTGTATCGCTTGGTGACCACCCTGCTCAATCCGCGCGTGGCTCCGGCCCTAGAGCTGATTGCCCTCTATCATGAGCGGTGGGAAATCGAGCTGGTCATCGATGAGATCAAAACGCACGAGCGCGCCCAACGCAAGGTCTTACGTTCCAAGACCCCTGAAGGGGTGCGTCAGGAGCTCTATGGGATCTCCCTGGCCCATTACGCTGTGCGCGTCCTGCTGGCGCACGCCGCGGTGGAAGCCGAGGTGGACCCCGATCGGCTCAGTTTTACCGAAGGACTCTTTGAGCTGACCGAGATGATCTCGCTGGCGCTCACGGATGGCAGCCCGAGGAGGCGAGCGTGCCCCTGCTCAAGCGCTTGCGGCACAAGATGGCCCAGCACGTCTTGCCCGCACGTCGCCTACGCATCAACCGACGGGAGGTCAAGCAGATCTATAACAAGGACAAACCCAAGAAGCGTCAGGTGCCTCCACCTGCGCCCTTTGAGCCCGAGGATCAGTTTCTCGATTTTGTTGACCTGCTTGATCCTCTCGCCTCTGAGCTGCCCGTGGGAGGTCCTTAAGTGAGATGTATTGGCCACAAGGGCCCCAACCCCGCTCCACACCGCCCCTGCCCCTACGCGATATCTCCATCCTTCCGTTAGGTTGATGCGTCTTGGACGCGATTGATCGCGTCTGAGGGGCGGGATGGGCCATTGTCCATCAGCCAACGACAGCCCTTCCCCCTTCCCCCCTTGGACGCGATCAATCGCGTCCCTACAATCGTAACTACACAGGTCTCCTACCGACTTGCCAAAGGAGAGGAAATCGACTAAAGTACACCTATGACGCAAGAAGAAGAACTGCAAGCCCTTCGGGAAGAAAATCGAAGCCTCAAAGCGTTGGTCGCGGAACTGCTGCCGT
>WNFX01000237.1_pt1 | contig 50023 bp, 32 predicted proteins | sample 5400111 | NCBI WGS metagenome assembly WNFX01 (sample SAMN13153363, study PRJNA577476) | soil metagenome | isolation source: 40 cm soil or saprolite under grassland replicate 1 | place: USA:California | collected 2016-06-15
CGAGAAGTTATCGCTGATTCCATCGAGTTAGTCGCTCGGGGTCATATGTTTGATGCCGTGATTGCTCTGGTGGGATGCGACAAAACCATGCCAGGAGCCGCTATGGCGCTGATCAGGCTGAATGTGCCCGGCCTTATTCTATATGGTGGCTCCATTGCGCCTGGGCACTATAGAGGGAAGGACGTGACGCTTGGTGATGTCTACGAAGCAATCGGGGCTAATGCAGCAGGCAAGATGAGCGACGCCGACCTGCGAGAGTTAGAGAACGTGGCCTGCCCAGGGGCGGGCGCGTGCGGTGGCCAATTTACTGCGAATACCATGGCGATGGCTCTAGAGTTTATTGGTCTCTCACCTATGGGCACGGCCAGCGTCCCGGCCACTGATCCGCGCAAGGATGAAGTGGCGGTGCATTGCGGCCAACTCGTCATGGATGTTCTACAGCGAGGAGTGACTCCTAGAGATATTTTGACACGCCAGGCTTTTGAGAATGCCATCGCTGGAGTGGCTGCATCGGGTGGTTCGACCAATGCAGTGCTGCACCTGCTGGCAATGGCTCGCGAAGCTGGCGTTCCTCTTACCATCGACGATTTTGATATGATCAGCAAGCGCACACCCCTACTTGCCGACCTGAAGCCAGGCGGACGATATGTCGCAGTTGACCTGGACCGTGCTGGAGGAGTGCCGCTGCTGGTTCAACGGCTCGTCTTCGCTGGCTTAATAGATGACAAGCAGATAACACCGAGTGGACGGACCATTGGCGAGGTAGCGAGTATGTCTGTTGAGACGGAGGGCCAGGATGTGATACGTCCGCTTTCTGACCCAATCAAGCCAAATGGAGGCCTGGTCATCCTCAAAGGAAACATTACGCCCGAAGGCTGTGTAATCAAGATCGCCGGGCACGAGCGGCTCTATCACCGGGGACCTGCAAGAGTCTTCGACCGCGAGGAGGACGCTATGAGCGCGGTGACGCATGGCAAGATCAATGCTGGCGATGTGGTGGTGATTCGCTACGAAGGTCCGCGAGGAGGACCAGGGATGCGTGAGATGCTGGGAGTCACAGGCGCTATCGTCGGCGCAGGATTGGGCGAGACTGTGGCGCTGATCACTGATGGACGCTTCAGCGGAGCAACTCGTGGTTTGATGGTTGGTCATGTCTCGCCCGAAGCAGCGCGTGGTGGCCCGATTGCCGCTTTACAAGAAGGAGATATCATCGTCCTCGATATTGAGGCACGCCGTCTAGACATGGAGCTTTCGGATGCTGAGATCGCTGCCCGCATGTCAAATTGGGCGGAACCTACTCCGCGCTACACGAGCGGTGTCTTTGCAAAGTATGCTGCTCTGGTTTCATCAGCCTCGGAGGGAGCAATTACGCAACCTCGCTTTCACTAGCGAAATAAGATGGGAGTATACATGTCCATTGAGGTATTGCGACTCATAAAAGTCAGAGCAAACCTTGAGCCAGCCTTTAGAGAGCAACTCATGAGAAGTCCGTTACAATTCTTGCAGGAGTATGAACTCACCGAAGATGAGAAGCGGCAGATTATCCTCCCTAACTTTGGCTGGCTCTTAGAAAACAAACTTGCCGCTATGGCGTATCCAGAGTCGGAAGATGCTTTTACGCTCCTGTATAGGATAGGGATTAGGGCTATGCTCAATCTTTCCGAGGCACCACTCCCTTATGAGGCTCCCAATAAAATCGGTATGCTCATCAGACATATCCCGGTCGCCGACTTTACAGCTCCGACTCTTGACCAGGTGAAACAGGCTGTTGCCCTGATTTCCTCCTGCCTTGACCAACACATGCCGGTCGCAGTTCACTGCGTAGCAGGGCTTGGACGGACAGGCACTATTCTCGCCTGTTATCTGGTTGAGACGGAAATGCCTGCTAACAACGCGATTATCATCATTCGGGAGTGGAGACCTGGCTCGATAGAGGTTCCTGAACAGGAGGCCGTTGTGTACGAATACGAGCGTTTCATCAACACACAGGTGTAGGTTATCTATCTGTCATGGTGTTAATAACAGTGAACTCGTTGCCAAAAAGGACCATTGAATCTTGCTTCCGGCTCATGTATGATCCTGATACGTTGTATCAAGCAGGACGATCCCTGGCAATGATGTGTTGCATATAAGGAAACTATGCATGGACAAGAATCAACCATCTTTGGGGCGCTTTTTAGCGCTTTTCGCCACAGGCAAAGCCTCAAAAGCAGAGACGCGGATTTCTTTTCCGTAATCACGAATGAATATTACTCCCCAATCCAGCACACGATGGTCTCGCCAGTAAGGTAATCTGATTGGGGTCCTGCGAGGAACAGCATGATCTGCGCCATATCCTCAGGCTGTGCCACCTGCTGTAGTCGGGACAACCCTTGTTGGCTGGCAACGGTGCGTGTAGCCAGGAATCGGCCTGTATATGTCGGCGCGGGAGCGATGCAGTTCACGTTAACCCCGTAGGACCGCAGTTGTTCTGCCAGGCAGCGCGTATAGTGTGTGATTGCAGTCTTGGCAGCCGCGTAGATAATTCCGTTTTGTACGGGTATATGTCCGGCGATTGATCCAACATTGATGATCTTGCCAGATCGCCGCTCGCGCATGTGAATACCCCCAAACTTACAAGTATACATGGTGGTGAGCAGGTTACGGTCGATCACGGAGCGGATGTCTTCTGGTGCGATATCCAGCGCATCATTGGGGTCAGGCCTGGGAGTATGAGCACCAATGTCTCCACCGGCATTGTTAACGAGTATATCAATATGGTTGAATACTTCCAGTACCTGGAGCACGAGATTTTCGGCCTGTGTAGGGTCGGTCAGGTCAGCGGAAAAAAAGGCAGATCTACGGCCAAGGGCACGAATCTCCTCAGCCACAGCCGGTCCTGAAGAAGCTTCTCCGAACTCTGCTGCTGCATTCTCATTCACATCGTGAATGATCACATCGGCACCAGCCCTGGCGAGGTGCAAAGCGTAATGACGACCCAGGCCTCGACTGGATCCGGTTATCAGCGCTATCTTTCCTGTCAAATCTACGATTAGCATGGCTGTGAACCCTCCTTATGTCTGGCAGGATGAGACGTTGGTCAATGCAGGTTGGCTTTCGCGAATAGAGGTAGGATGTAAGCCAGGCTGGCAGCCAGTTGCTGAGTCTCATATGTGATGATCATCTCTACTGGCTCGTTCCGTTCAATAGGTGTTCGCCAGTCTCCTGATGACCTGGCGTTTTCTAGGATGAAACGTAATACGTGGGCAAGCTGAGCTGCCGAACGCATTGGGTAATCAGGCCAGTAGTCGTCGGCAAGCACACGTACATGCCTGGCTTCCAGCGCCCCAAGTTCAATCGACATAGTTGCCTGCGGACAGGTTTCCGAAAAAATATTAAACAGGGCTGGAAAGTTGACCACACCCTGTCCAAGCGGGCAGCGCACAAGACGGTAGCCTTCGTTGTACATGTATACCTGGTAATCCTTTAAATGGACATTTTTCGCGTGGGGCGCTATTCGCCTTGCAAAGTCCACAGGCTCCTCAGCCGTAGCAAGAGTACTGCCGGTGTCCAAAGTGATGCCGAAGCTCTGTGATCCGATGGACTCGCATAACCAAAGTAGTTCTTCAGATGCCAGATCCTGGTGATTCTCTACCGCAAGATTCATACCAGCCCGTTCAGCGATAGCAGTCGCCTGTCGCAACCCCGCCAGAATCTCCTGCAAAAATGATTGCCAGCGACCGGCAAGAGGTCGCCTGTCACCGCCGAGTTTTGCTCCTCCAACTATCGTGCGAATAGTGCCTGCACCCAATCGGACGCCGAGGTTGATAGCGCCTGCGAGTTTATTGGGGTCATATCCATGGGTCTCAAGAGTGATGAATAGTCCTCGCTCCTCGGCAAATTGCGCCACAGTAGCTGTGTTTTCACCTTGCATCAGTGAGGCAGGCAGTTCCACTCCCTCCAGGCCTGCTGCGATAGCCTTGTCCATCAGTTGCATTGGCGTGATTGTTGGACGTCCTGAAGCCGGGTCGATTCCCATGCTAAAGGTTGTGCCGTATACTGAAAGACCAATGCGCATGAAGCTCTCTCTTTCTATAAAGCTAGCTGGAACCCGTCTCCTGTAACGATGACTCGATGTCATACAAACCGCTTAGGTTCTCTATCCTTTAGGGGGACGGCGGGCGACGCCTCACCCTGGCCCTCTCCACTCGGTGGAGAGGGAAGGGGTTTTCACCAGCAAGGATGAAGAGCCAGCGCTTACCCGGCTGTCCAGCCGCCGTCGATGACCAGGGCTGCGCCGGTCATGAAGCTGGATGCATGTGAGGCCAGGAAGACGATCGCTCCTCCAAGTTCTTCTGGCTGGCCCCAACGGCCAAGTGGGATGTGATCGAGAAAGAACTGGTTAGCCTGCGGGTTATTCATAACGGGGATATTCATCTCAGTTGCGAACGGACCGGGGCACAGCGCATTGACTGTAATATTGTAAGGGGCCCATTCAAGCGCCAGCACCCTGGTTAGCTGGATGAGACCACCCTTGCTGGAGCAATAGGCACTTCGCTCGGGCAACGCCACCAGCGCTATCATTGATGCGATATTGATTACGCGGCCATAGCGCTGCTCCTTCATATAGCGAGCCACTGCCCGGGAGCAGAGGAAAGGAGCCTTCAGGTTGGTCTCTTGAACCAGGTCCCAACTGGTTTCGTCAAATTCTTCAACAGGTTTGCGGATGTTGATACCGGCATTGTTGACCAGGATGTCGATACACCCAAATTCCTTCACGACAGATTGGATCATAGTTTCGATTTGTTCTGCGTCGGTAACATCGACCTTGAGGCCCATGGTGCGTTGTCCCGTGGCTCCGGCAAGGGCTGCTGCGCTCTCCAGCGCCCTCTCCTCCTGGCGGCTTGTAATCACGACGTTTGCTCCGGCTTCTGCCAGGGCCTTAGCCATAGCAAACCCTAATCCCCGATTGCCTCCTGTGATCAACGCCACACGGTCGTCCAGTTTGAATACATCGAGAGACATGAAACTGTGTGCTCCTTTCGCTCCAATGGTTCCGATACTGTTTTCAGTATATCACTGTTCTCAGGGGTTCTTACCTTTTAGCGCGGAATGAAGCGACACCACCACAAGCAGAAGGCTAGCTCGATCATCACTATTACTCATATTTTCTCTTGTTCATTGAACATCTCTAAATATAGCGCTCAGGTAGCGCTCATTTTGAGCGTTACTTTATTGAAGAGCTTCATTTGCAGTTTGTCTGCTGATTCTTGTGTATTGGCACTTGTTAGATTCGAGTCATGTGCTAAGTATTATCTCAAAGCTCATCGATACTCTCAGTCCGCGCCTATAGGTTCTTACCTCTCTAGCTGATTTTATGACTTATAGTAGTAATTCCCTATGATGTATTCTGCCAGAAGTGGGTCAGGCACGACCTGTGAAGAGGCTATGGATCATGCGTGGCCCATCGGTACTTCCACGGGCAATGATGAGCTGATACCCTCTGGCTTGTTCAGCCAGCAGGCACAGCAGCGCAAAGAACTGCTGCTGTGCGTGTGGATCCCGCGAGGTTTTGCTGAAGCACTCATCAAGCAGCAGGTGCAAGGTTCGGGCTTTGCTGAGTGGCATGAGGCGACTCTCCGGTGCGGTGGCGAGGGAGGGGAAGATGAGCAGCCGAATTGGGGTCTGCAGACAGGTAGCGCCGCGTCGTAGCTGCTCAATCGTGGCATAATGTTTCGCGTCACGCGGAGCGGTTCCGGGTAGCGGGCGAGCATGTCCTCCAGCAGAGCCAGCATGGTGGGATGGTTGGTTTGGCAGGTGAGACGCACATCGTGAAAAAACAGGGTTTTACTCAGCAGGGGCCCTGGGGCGTGAGATCCAGTCATATGGAGTGGATCAGGTACCATGCGAGTGACCATCAGCTTCACCAGGGGTCTGTGCTAAAGGACCATCGCTTTGCAGGAGCTGCTGCTGACGCAGTTCGTCAACCAAGCGTTGCATATCGTGCAGCGCTTGCTCCTGTTCGACTTCAAATGCCTCGCAGATGGCTGAGGCAATCTCGCCGGCGGTATGGCGACCATCCAGGAGGTTCCAGATCAAGGTCCCAACGCGATTCAGATGATAGGTGCACCCGGCAGCCGCATCCAATAAGACAGCCTCGCCATCCAGCTCCCGCCAAAGAACCGTCTCATTTCGTTTCAACATCTCTTCCTCCCATCCATCTTGTGCAAGATAGTTGCTAGCTTGAAGATGATTCGTCTGCGTTGACGCTCGTCGAGCACCAGCAGCGTATCCATACATATCCGCTGCGCACGACCCACCGAGAACACAGACGCACCAATACCCTCAAAGGGGGATATCCCCTCCATAAGTAGAACGGATAGCGTAATCTGGCGGTAATGGTGCCACACCTTTGGGCTATCGGGTGCTGCAGGTGGAACTGTCTATGGCGGCGGCGTACTGAGACGACTCGCCCCACAATGGCATGCGCTTCCACCCAACTCGCATGCAGGTCCACATCGGCCATTTGTAAGAGGCGGATGGAGTCACCTGTGTGCTCAGTTCTGACAATCCGATGAATCACCACTCCGCTGGGTGTCTCGAACGCAGCAATATCGCCGATTCGAATGTCTTGTGCCTGTGCTGGTTCGATGTATACACTATCACCCATGCGTAACGTTGGTTCCATGCTCTTGCTCACCACTCGGAACGAGAGGGATTGGCCTGCTCGCAGAGCCTCTATATAGAGAGAAGTGATGATAGAAGCTTTTATGGTACTCTTTGCTGGCATAGACATCGCATGTCCCTCAACCATCCTCTAGCGTATCTCCCATGCTAATAAAAGTGCGTGGAGAGATAAAGTGAATGATCTGTGCCCTGATGCCATCCTGGCAATGTGCACGAGAAACAGAGGTGAATAGATAGAATCTACCCACCTCTGCCGTCAATAATGCGAGTGCCTTTTACTGACACGTTACCGCATCAATGACTATTATGGCTCCCTGTGCTCACGTCTGAGCTCGCATTGCCCGAATGAGCCAGTGCCGAAGGCAGGTCACGAAGACGCTGAACTTCAAGCTTCGGGGCTTCATACTTAGCACGAGTGTCCTGAGTGTTCATAACTCTTTCCTCTCCAACTAGGTTTCGCTATGCGCCTGCATGAACGATGAAGACTTTCAACGTCTTGACAAGGATAGCGAAATCAACAACGAACGAACAAGTATCCATATATTGCATATCAAGCTGAACGCGCTCATCATTAGGAGATGTGCTGACGTCTGCTGATTTGCCACAAACCAGTGATGCCAGGCTTCACAGAGAGACCTTTTGGAGCGTACTTATCATACAGCTCCTCTAACGAATATAGTGTATCAAATGACATGAAGGTTGTCGGTGGAGAAAGAGTTAAGATCTTATTGCGATTATGAAAATCAGGTTAAGGTTCCTCTTATTTCTCATTCTAAATCTACTGAAACGGGATTTTCATAGTGAGAAAAATGACTTCCACAAGTTCTAATGTTCTATGAAAACGCTGCTTATTTCCTCATAAGGCAGGAGTCCTAATAATAATCTGGCAATGTTACCTCGCCAGGTATATGTCGTTTCTCGAATATGAGGAGTGTGGACTATTCTTCACTTTTGATATGACAAACGATAATCATAGACAATCTTTCTCACTTTACTCATATGGTGATTGAGGAAAACAACTGTGCCATTTCATATAAATATTCCATCACATAGCGATGTCATAGAACATTGCGTGGAGGTATAAGCCCTGAACTGGCGAATAGTGCAGAATAAACAACATAATTATTTAGAAACATCTTCCCAAACACGGAATTTGTTGCACCGTTCTATTCTTCTGAATGCGGGTATGATGTTGTTTATTTGCAGTCTGGCGCTTTTTTTGAATGGCTGCACAAGTCCAGTGAATCTATTCGGTACGCCGAGCAAAAGTGGAAATGGGCTAGTTTCCACTTTTACACCTGATGCTTCACCTACAAAAGTCGTTTCTTCCACCCCGACATCAAAACCTGTGACAATTACGCTGCAGGTCGCAAATAATTGCCCGTCGACTATTAACTGGGATAGCCTGGTTGGAACACATGCAAATGTCAGCAAGGTACAAAAAGTAACATGTGGCGCTTTGGAAGGGAGCGGCACTCTACTAGCACTTATTAATGTGCGGTATTACTCACCTGATGCTAAACTCGATTTTTATGTCTACAGTAACTTGAATGGCGCACCAGTCCAGGTGTTCAAGATGCAGGGGTTGCTCACGGGAGATGCGCAGATCAGTCCGGCGAACACAATCATTACAGCAGAGATTGCTTCTAATGGTCTTCCTACGGCGGTACCAGATCTATTTAAGGAGTATCAATGGAGTGGTGGGTCTTTTGTGCAAGTTATGTTTCCTGGGATCTATCCAGATATGACATATTATCAAGCTGAACAGGATCAGGCTGCCGTCAATGCGGGGAGAGACACCTGGAAAACCTCGGGATTCCCCATATTAGATACATTGGCTCTACGCCTCTGCCATTGGCCAAAGACTTTCGACAAAACTCTCACCTACGACTCTCGCCATGGCATCTACCTTGTGCAAGTTAATAATTTAGGACCAGGTGGTGGTGGCTTTGTAGCTAAGATGTTTCGCCTTGATAATGTAGTAACAAACATCTTCGAGGTTATGCAAATAACGCCTCTAGATGGGACTACTTCGCTTAATCTCCCTACATCAGGCGAGACAATAACTAGCCCGGTGAATGTGAGTGGTAGCACATTGGCGAACACTAATGTTTTAGCGCACATCGTAGTCTACGATGATTCTAAGATTGCGATTGGCGATTCTGGCGCAATTCACAGCCCGTACTCTGGTGGCTTTGTTCATTTCACGAGTTCTGTGAGTTTTCAGCCCAATGCACATGGTATGCAAGAAGGCATAATTGCTTTCTTTATAACTACACAAAACAATATTGACCTGAGTAATCAGGTAGTGATGATCAAAGTGCTTCTCAGCTATTGATCTAGTACAAGTTGGTTATGAAACCTTAACCGGAAATGCCAAATCATCACCTAATTGTACTGGATTGTTCCAGAGGATAACGATACACACTATGATAGTGTATATACATTACTGCACTTTGTATTGGACAAACAAAATGGTTTTATAAACGATCTGATCTTCCAAATAGGCCCACTTCGAGAGTTTGATAAATAGCCTTAAGATTAGTTATTTGGGGAGGATATTTTGAAACGTTACTTTTCAAGCATAAAGCAGTATCTCTGGATCCCATTTGTTTGCATGCTCATTGCTGCGTTGGGTGGTTTTGTGCTTGCGAAAGCACAGCCAACTGTATACCAGGTGTCATCAATCATGCTCGTTGATGTTGGTGCGCCTGGAACAACCTTCTCGGCAACAGGAGCTTCGAGTCCAAGTGCTGCAGGTAGTCTTACAACGGCAGCTAATTACAGTATTGAAATCCAAACACGCTCGGTTATGCAGTTTGTGTACCAGTCTGATCCCAAGATTGCGCAACGCGGCTATACAGCCGATGATCTTCTGGCAGATGTCGTACCAGTTGCTTCGACGACCAGTCCAACGATTACCATTACAGCCATATCTACATCTCCGAGAGATGGGGTTTTGCTAGCTAATGATGTAGCGAATGGCTTTCAAAACTACGTTCAAACGCAACTCCAGCAGCATCTGGATACATTGCGTGGGAATCTGCAGTCCCAGATAACACTATTACAGGCTCAAAATAATAAACTCGAGGGGCAGATCCAGGCGCTCAACAATCCGACAGATCCACGAACCGCGACTTGGACGACTGATCGCAATGACATTATTCACAACCTCGATGCATTACAAAGCCAGCTTCAGTCACTTCCAACAACGATTCACAGCGACGTTTTCACTGTACAGCAAGCCGAATTAACCGACGCTCAATCTGGCGCTAAGACAAGCAATGTCATAGCCGCTACAGCAGGTGTCGGTTTGCTGCTGGGCCTGGTGATCATGTTGCTCTTGATCTTCCTGGATAGCCGCTTGCGCAGCGAGGAGCAGGTAAAAGAGAAGCTCGGCCTGGCTTACTTAGGAGGCATCACCAGCAATAAAAAGTTGGGCCAGGCTCCAATGAGTGTCAAGGGTACGATAGTACAAGATCTGGTTGATATCTGGGCCAATCTACACCTCACTGGTGTTCTTGAAAATGGGTTACGCGCTCCACATGGCGCGGTTCTCCTGATTACCAGCCCTCATTCATCTGAAGGGAAGACTACTCTCACCGCTGCATTTTCAGCAACCATAGCTCGTGGAGGAGGCAGTGTTGTGGTTGTCGATGGAAATATACGGCAGCCTTCTACTCATCTAGCTTTTGGCATAAAACCTGCTGGAATGGGCCTCAGTGGCTTACTGAGAGGCACAGCTCAAGAGAATGTTGGTGATGCTGTTATACGCAGCAATGTCCCAGGGGTTTGGCTGTTACCGGGAGGTGTAGCCGTTGAAGAGTCAGCATTTTTGATCGAGCAGAAGATGCCAGGTATACTGGCACAGTTACGCCAGAAAACGGATCTGGTTATTATTGATGGTCCTGCACTTTTAAATGGCTCAGATGCTAGCTTGCTAGCCAGTATGGCCGATGGTGTAGCTTTAGTAGTCGATGTGAGGCATGATAAACTTCCACAGTTATTGCGTACAAAAGAGTTACTGCTATCTCTGACTCATACGCCTGCTGGTGTCCTCATGAATCGCCTCTCGCGCCGTGGACGCAATCACTACTATGCATCAGTTTTTCCTACAAGTAAAGAGGACTATAAAGATTGGGTTTCAGTACCCGCTTCCAATGGAAATGGGAAAGTTTCAGCAAATGGGGAAAGAGTAGATCGGGCAATTGGAATGCACATATCATTACCGGTGTCTCAGAGAGAGCAGAGTATGGTTAAGATGTCGACTTCCCCTTCCACTATGCCATTCCCAGCAGGTCAAATGATACTTCCAAGTATGCCGATAGAACCGTCTCCAGCAGTTAATGGTCTTTCGATCAAACAGCAGTTACCTGGTTCCCTGAGTATTCCAGGGAATCGTTTGGAAATGTATAACCCATCTGCCAATGAACCTCGGAAGGGATGAGTGAACATCCAGATGCAGATCACAGACACCTTTTCTAAAGGTGGGGTTCCTCCCTCTCCGGGGGGAATCTCAGCGAATATAGTAGATGAACTACGGCGACATCACAGCCGCCATAAGCGTACTCAGCTAATGCGCTCGGTACGATTCTGGTGGTATCGCATTGCACTGATTGTGTTAGGAGGACTTCTAGTTGCATTCTTTAGCCCATATGTGCTTACAAGCTGGAAAGTAATACTCGGTGTTCTTGTGGCCATGGTCGCCGCCTTTCTGGCAGTCAGGCGGGTGGAGTTTGGCTTATTAATGGTTGCCATTCTTGCAACTGCTTTATTTTCCATAGCCTTTTCGATTAAGTCTCTAAATCTTTACCCTGCTATTCCTTTTTTGGCATTTCTCTTCTCCGTGATCATGATACAGACGGCTTTTCGTGTACGAAAACCGGTATTCCCATCATTCCGGGTTGTCTGGCCGCTTATTGGTCTGATCGTGATGTCGATTGTTTCGAATATAATTGTTCAGGTTGAATGGACTCATACTGTTCCACATAAGGTGATTAATAATCCGGTCATTTATGATGAAGTTCTAGGCATTGGTTTATTCTGCATTCCACTGGTCATCATTATTACAACCACGGCGGCTGTAACAAAGAAGGAGCAGTGGATCGAATATATTCAGCGTGCACTATTGATCCTGGCACTGCTGGCAGCCGCTGTGATTACTTTTGAATTCCGCCGTATTGGAGGCGATATCTACACATTCCGCTTTGCTGAGCCAAAAATACTATGGATGTCGTTGCGGTCTCTCGCAACCTTACTGGCCCTTGCTAGTATGATAGCTTATGCGCGCTTTCTCTATGCCAATACATGGCGCCTACGCTTGATGTATGGTGGAATTTTGCTCTGGTGTCTGATCAGTGTCTATTTTACACTCGAAAATAGCTGGTGGTCAGAGGTTGCTGTAGCTTTGTTGGTGATGACCATCGTATACTCACGCCGGTTGTTTCTGGCTTTTTGTGTTATAGTATTGCCTTTACTTCCCTTGATAAAAGCAGAATTTGCTAAATTGCAGCAGGTCAAGTCGGTTGATAGCTTACGATTTGTGATCTGGCAGGACGCTTTGCGTGTTTGGAGCAAGCAACCTTTGTTGGGTGTAGGCCCTGGTAACTTCTGGACATATGATCAGCGTTTTACACATTTGCCGATACTGCTTGCCAATTTTCAGAAGACTGGTCTGGGAGTGGCGCATAACGGGTATCTTCAGGCTCTGGGAGAACTTGGACCGATTGGCCTGACATTGTTATTAGTGTTGATCTTTCTGATTATGCGCAGCTGTTATCGGCTCTATGGCCGTTCCAGTAAGACGTTATCGAAGCAAGTTCCTGCTACGCGTCTGGAAACAGGACTGGCGAAGATCGATTTGAATCTGTATTTCGACTCAAAAGAGCGAAAAGATACTATATTGGGACTGACTACATTGGGATTGATTTGGGGGTCAGCGGTAGCAGATTTTACGTCCGGCTTTTTCTTTTTACCGCCTCGTCAACTCGGCGGTTTTAACGATCTCCCACAGGTAGTTCTCGCATGGATCCTTTGGGGCTGTGTTATGTACAAAGATCAACTGTGGAGAATGGTAAGAAAGGGAGAGAAGCTCGACGACTACAAATAAGATGTTTGGTCAGATGCTATGTGCGAATTATCTGACCAGTGTAAAGGTTAAAATGAGGAGGACAAACGGGTGAGCAAGAATGAGGAAGTAGCTCAGAAAGCTATTGTGCTTTGGCTAAGTGGGATAGAGCTAGGGGAGATCAGCGCTATTCCTGAAGTGAAAATGCTCATGAAGAGTGGCGCTATAGTTGAACTCGATTCATCACCGATTACGGGACCAAAGGCACAAAATTATCAGGTTTTCAGTGGTAGATCACCAGCAAGTTTTGGATTTTTCGATACGCTTGTTCCCCATGATTATTCGGTTGTAGAAGAGAACAAAGGGCGTGGTGTCGATCCGAAATTATTACCTGATCTTCTCCGTACTGTAGGTTGGACAGTTCAATACGAGGAAAAGCAACTTTCAGAACTCGTTACCTGCATCGAACAATGGATATCGAGAACTACTAGCTCATCTGCCTGTTTGATTGTCAAATGCGTGTTGGAAGCTACAATCGATGCTGCGCCCATCGTTCGGGCGATAAATCTTGCGCACTCATGGGTAGGAGAGGCAGGTCTTCTTGCATTGCTATCAGATACGCATCCGGTGATTGTCAAGCGCTTTGTCAATATCAACAATTTTTTAGCTGAGATGGGTATACTCGAACTGAACGAACAAGATGGTCAAATTGATTGGTTAAATTCGCTGGCATATTTTGCAGGGCATGGTCAATTGTGGATCAATCTTCTAGGACGCGATGCGAAAGGGGTAGTTCATCCTCTCGATGAATATGAAGAAGTTCGCGATTCGCTCATCAAAGGATTGCCCTCCAAACTTCTTGATGCTAAGGAACCTGTTATTGAAAGAGTATATCGCAAGGAAGAACTTTTTAACAGTGAGTATCTCTTTTGCTTACCCGATCTTGTTGTTGTATTCAAAGCGGGTTATGCGCCTTCGCCACAAAGCACGCGGTTGGATTTTGACACAACCGTAATTACTACGCCTGCAAATGATACGCGGGTTGATGCTGGAGTTCATCCCTCTAGTGTAAAGGGCTTTCTGTTTGTCTCTGGACCTGGAGTAGTACAAGGCATATCACTGAAGGAAAGTTCGCCGCTGACATCAGTCGTCCCTACATTATTGCATGCCCTGGGTGTGGAATTTGTAGATATGGAGACTTCGGCTGTGAGCGAGTTGTTTTCAACTGCCTATCTAGAAAAGCACCCAATACGCTACAGCATGAATGATCAAGAACTATCTGAGGAAGATGAAGAACGTATCATCAATCATTTGCGTGACCTTGGTTATGTATAAATTCAAAGTAATGATGGAATAATCTCTGGTGGTTGCTACTTACATATAAGGCTGTGTTTCGTATGAATTGGGATCCAAAACAACTCCCGGAATCTCCCTCGCCGCATTCCATTCGCCGGTTGCAGTTTCGTACAATTTTCGAAATGTCTGATAGGGAAGCAACAGGAGTTTTGCCCTCTACCATCAGATCACCTATACCCACACAATCGATTGGGTCACGACAGAATGGAGATAGGCAAGCAGCATCGATGTATGTATCTCATACTGAGCAAGAACAGTGGGTTGTAGCACCAATAGTATTATCACCGGCTGTGGAGCAACAAAGGCGAGAGATACAGCGCAAAACTGCCATTGCCGATTGGAAACCTGGAACGTTTGGTTTTGATAGCGTCGATGACGATCCTGAATTTGAAGATCATGTCTCGTTATCTACATTGGTGCTCAGAGGCATTTCGGCTCAACAAGATCACTCGGCATCTACAATGCAGTCAGAGATTTCGGGAGCGGCCGGTGCTGGTGCCATGGTCGGCATAGGGAATGTTGCTGGTACTGTATTAAGATATGGCAGCAATCTAATGATTCAACGCGGTTTTGGAGCTGGACCGTATGGGCTTTATTCGCTCTGTATGTCCCTCGTGACACTCACTGCATCTATCTTCACGCTTGGGCTCGACAATGCTATGATTCGCTATACGGCGATCTATCGGAGCAAAAAGCAGGGCCATTCGCTAATTGGACTGATGATATTTTGTACAGCTCTGGTTGGCGTGACTGGAATAATCGGAGCTTTGCTCTTAATGTTTCTGGCGCCATTTATCGGTGCTGTAAAGCATAATCAGTATTTGGTCGGGCTTTTAGTGGTGATGTCCCCTTTGGTACCACTGACATGCATGCAAGTGATCTGGTTCGCTGGTTTACAAGGCTTCAAAGCGTTCAAATGGCGTGTAATAGCTCAGCGCCTTTTACCGGCTGTGGCAATGATCTTGTTAGTAGGGATCGTTCTTCTTTTCTTCCATAAAGGTAATCCCGACAATTTGATGCTTGGCATCGCTCTCGCGACGCTGGTAAGTACGGGATTCGGTGTATTACTAGGGCTTTACTTTCTTTTTCGACAGGTTTCCCGCGTCACAATACCAGGACCACAACGATATGAATTACGCGAATGGCTGAATTTCTCCACGCCGAACTTTTTGTCTTCGATTGTCGATACGGTTTTGGTGTCAACCGATACCATATTTTTAGCATTCTTTGCAGTCCCTTTTGTGCAAATTGGATACTATACGGCTGCTCTCAAGATAAGCGCATTTATCTCACTGCCGCTGGTTTCTCTCAATGCAATGTTTACTCCGATCATCGCAGAATTGCATGCAAAGGGTGAAATGCAGAAGCTGACTTCAATGTTTAAACTGGTAACCAAATGGACAATTACGCTTAGTTTGCCAATTTTTGGAGTGGCTACACTCTTCTCGGTACCTTTACTTAGCATATCAGGAGAGAGTTTTGTCGCTGCCTGGCCGCTCCTCATCGCGTTATCTTTAGGCAATATGGTCAATGCTGGGACTGGCTCTGTTGGTTACATGCTGCTAATGACGGGCCATCAGAAGCTCTCGTTCCTCAACTCACTCGTAGCAGTTATCTTTAATGTGGCGTTCAATATCATCCTCACTCCACGTTACGGAGCGATGGGAACGGCTATCGCAACTGGCCTTGCGTATACCATAGTCAATTTGATGAGATTGTTACAGGTGTATGTACTACTCAAGATCCAGCCATATCGTTGGGATGTGTTCAAACCATTGGCGGCCGGATTGATCAGCGCTGGAGTGACTGAAGCCTTGCTTTACTTACTCAACTTTGAACACCTCTTCATTCGAGTGGGTCACGAAAATGTTTCTTTTCAACTGTTTTTAGTGCCCGTCTTCTTAGCACTATATATTGTTCTGATTCCTTTGTTCAAATTTAGTGCTGAAGACAAGATTGTAATAGATGCGCTGCGCAAAAAGATCAGTCGCAACAAAAAATGAGATGGAGAATTAGTATGCGTTCAATCATATTTGGTATTGATGGATTGACCTTTAGCATCATGCACCCGCTGATCGAGCGGGGGGATCTTCCCAATTTTCAACGTCTTGTTCAGCAAGGCTGCGAGGCTGTGCTTGAATCGAAGTATCCACCGCTTACACCTCCAGCATGGGTATCTCTTTCGACTGGCTTAAAGCCTGCTCGTCATGGTATTTATGATTACTGGGAGTACGAAGAGCAGCAAGAGCGAGGGACTCCTCGGAAGGCGCATGTGCAAACGCAACGTAAAGCCGGCAAAGCCATCTGGAATATTCTGAGTGAGTATGGCAAGCAAGTGCTGATTGTTAATGTACCTGTCACCTATCCTGCGGAAACCGTCAACGGGATTATGGTGAGTGGGTATTTGACGCCGAGCAGTGATGTTGATTTTACCTTTCCTTTAATGTTTAAAGAAGAACTCTTCAAGATTGTGCCTGACTATCAAATAGATGTGCAATTCCACGATACGTTCAGCGTGAAATCGAAGGAAGAAGCGAGCCAGATGATCGATTCAGTGCTTCGTATGACAGAGCGTCGCATTGAACTCACGTTGCATCTATTACAAGAGAAACCCTGGGATTTCTGCTATGTCGTCTTCGTTGGGGCGGACCGCTTGCAGCACGCATTCTGGGAAGAGATTAGTGCGCTCGATAAGGATGCAACGGAGTATTTCCGCTTGCTCGACTACGGTCTTGGATGTATCCTGGAGCTGCTTGGGTCTGATGATAGTCTCTTTGTAGTCTCTGATCACGGCTTTAAAGGAGCCGCGCGAGGATTTGATATCAATGAATTCCTGTACAGCAAAGGCTTGCTCGTACCGAGCGCGGACGTTTTGCAGAGGCGAAATAGAGGGCGGCGTATCAGTGCTGTAAAGCATACATTGAAGCAGGTGGGTATGCTCTCACTTGCACAAAAAGGGAAAAGAGCACTGAGGTCCACCGGTCTCCTCAAAGTCGCGGGAATTCAGCAAAGCCATGCGCAGGGAGAGATATATCAACCTCTTGCAGGTATTGATCTGCAAGACACAGTTGCTTATGTTGCGTCCCGCTCTTGCTTCGCCGGTGGCTATTGCGATATATTCCTGGATGTCAATTTTGATCCTGAGCGCCTGGAGGAGTTACGAGAGGAACTGGTTGCTCTACGTGATCCCCACACAGGTAAGCCGCTGCTTGATGCGATGTTTTCAACGGAAGTCTTTGGTACAGGGCCATATGCTCCCCGTGAACCTCACCTGTTACTTCTCCCCTCTGATGGAATGACCTTCCGCCTCGGTCTCGGTAACGAAAGGTTCTGGGACGATGTAGGGATGGAGAATGATACCAGCAAGCCATGCGGGGTACACCAGAAAGATGGTGTGCTCTATGCATATGGTGGAGGCATCAAACGCGGTTTTAAAGCTCCTAATGCGGAAATATACGATATTGTTCCAACGGTGCTGCGCTCTATGGGCTTGCCTTTACCTCTTGAATTTGATGGGCGGGTGCTTGAGGAGTTGTTTGTGGAGCAGCGGCAGGCTACTCAATCATTGGAAACTGCTGCTAGCAATTCGAATAGGCTCAGATTGCGGAAATTGCTTGAGGCGTAAGTACTTGTTTGGCATATATATAAAGGAATAAGGGACCCTATATAAGTCCCCTTTGTATTCCCTGTGGTCTAGGTGAGGCCTCACATGTGTTAGCTCCAATTGGGCATCTGATGAACAATCGACTGATATGTAAAGAAAGCCGGTAATGGTCCCTCAGGAGGATATATATTATCTGCCTGGTCACCGTAGTTAATAGTGAACCAGAAGACTTTTTGGATCACGCCAGAGTTTTTAGACTGGTTCATAATATATTGCAGGTACTGTGCCTGTACCTGTGGATCAACAGGCTGATTCGGGTTATATTTGGGGGGGTGTGTTGGCCAACCTACTTCCGTTACCCAGATTGGTTTGCTTCCGAAACCATACTGTGTTGCAACATCGTGCATAGTCTGCCACCATGTATTAAAAGATGGTATTGTGCCATGTGCCATAGTAGGGTCCTGCCCGCCGTTATAAAAGTGAAAGTTCATATAATCCATGTATGGCCCATAGCCTCCTGCATAGAGGTCGGTCATAAAGGTTTGGATGTGATCGATATTATGCAGCCATTGACCAAACATTCCAACAGTAACATGTGAATTGACAGCTTTAATCGCCTGGTAGCCAGCTTTGAGAACAGGTCCATAATTGGCGGCTTCACGGCACAACTCACTGGTAGCTTGACTACCAGTAAAATACTGATCATACTCCTCATTGCCGATTTCGAAAGAGTCGATATGGCCGTGATTATGCTTGCCATCATAGCGAGTTGCGATTATTGTAGCAAACTGAGCCATATCAGCGACTCCTGACAGGTAGTGAACACCGAAACAGAGTTGCGTTTTATGCCAGAGTGGAGCACTTTGTATAGGAAAGTCTACATAGATATTTGCAGTATTCATCGTGGCAACTGCCTTATCGACCTGGCTCCAGTCGTAGACTCCGGGTGATGTCTCGATCTTATTCCAATGAATCTGGTAACGAACCCAGCATACATTGAGTTGCTTATAAGTTGTGACGAGTTGTGAATCTGCGTTGATGGTAGTGAAACCGTATGGGCTATTGATGGTACAAGGTCCTGAGTTTCCCCCTGGTAAGCCAGTCGAAGTACTACCTTTGCCTGCTTGATTGAAGATACCAAAGTAGAAGACTGCAAATACCAATAGTCCTACAATCAATGCGATTGAACCAATGATGAGTATCCAAAGGAGTGGCGAAATGGTATTGTGTGGCTTATACCCCCTGGGCATATTGTTGCTCATTGCTCGATGTTACCTCTGGTTATGTTCTACATTTAGATAAGCGCAAACTCATCAGTCGGGTTTTTAGCATTTAGGGCTTCCCTATATACTTGAAGCGTAGCAGTTGCACTCATCTCGATATTTGTAAAAGGCCGTGCTTGTTCATGGCCTGCTCTCATAAGACGTTCACGTAGTTCAGGGTTGATCAAGACTTCCGTTATAGCTTCGGCCAATAGTTGCGCGGAGGAGCAGTCAGTCCGGATCACTGCTTCTCCAGCGATAGCCATGCTTGCTGCCTCGTTGCTGGCGATGACCGGTGTACCACAAGCCATAGCTTCCACAATCGGCATACCAAAGCCTTCGTGTTTTGATGGGAACACGAGAGCTCTAGCTGCCGTATAGAGGGGTCCCAGATCCTCTTCGGCTATCCAGCCGGCAAGATGAATACGCTCACGAAATGGTGAGGCCGCAATCTGCCGTACAACTTCAGAACTTCCAAAACCGATTCCACCAGTCAAAACCAGGTGCAAGTCTTCGAAACGAGGCGCCAGCAGATCAAATGCCTGGACCAGCTTTTCAACGTTCTTGCGCGGCATAATGCGTCCAACATGCAGGAGATAGTCTTCTCCGTAGCGTTGTCGCATTGCGCGTATTTCTTCGGAGGAAATACCGGCATATCTTAGAGACGGTCGAAGCGTGTTGTGGATAACACGAATACGTTCTGCCTTGACCGACCAGAATGAGACCAGTTCTTCACGGGTTTGCTCAGAGACAACAATGATACGCTGTGCCCGTCGCACACTCTCGTGTAGCATGTATTTCCAGTACAGTTGTGCTTGTAGTGACGATTGGTTTGATACCTTCAGAAAAGCCAGATCGTGGACTGTCAGGACTAAGGGGCCGCGCCATTTAAGAGGCGCCGCAAAGGACGGAGTGTGCAGCACATCGGGTTGTATCCGCCTCAGTATACCTGGCATCAGAAATTGATGTCTCACCAGCATCCCTCGCCAGGAACGCAATTTTATCGGATAAATATGCAAGTTTGCTATGCTTCGCAAATCCTCGTAATCTTCCGGGCGCCTGGTAATAATATAGTATTCGTTTTTCTGGTCAATTAGAGCTAAACCATTTAAAACGGCCCGCGTTGCAAGGAGCATCCCCCCAGGCTTCTGCTCAGCCAGCAACATATCTATGGCTACACGCATAACATCCTCTATATTTTCCTAACTTCCTTCCTCCATGCATCATCCATAATTACGTGAGTTGAGAATGGAGGTAGTAATGTGCGTAGAAAGGATAGCCTTTCGGTTGCTAGTGTATCTGGTTACTAGAGAATAAACAATAGAGAATCGGTTAAGAAATCGGTGCGATTGGTAACATTTTGTAACCCAATCTTAACCAATAGTTTGCCATTTCAAAATATGTCTCCTGATACACTTGCGAAAACAGGCATGTTGACATGTTCCTGTTTACAGCGACGAATTGCAATATTGCAATCTTTCATGCAGTCTGAAATGAGGATGAGAAAAATTCTATGGGAACAAACGTCTTGATTGTCGGCCTTGATGGCGCTACTCCTGATCTGATTGAACGGTGGGTAGATGAGAATAAGTTACCTCATTTAAAACAGATGATGCAAAATGGTGTTTATGGGAAATTAAAATCGACCTATCCACCGATATCGCCTGCTGCCTGGACAACCTTTGCTACTGGTTATAATCCTGGGAAGCATGGTACGTATGATTTTCGCGATTACGATCCAAGACGCTATAGCTGTTTTGCTGACACGATCGTTGATTCTAATGCCTTCGCTGGAAAGTCTATCTGGGATCTTGTGGGCGCTGCTGGTCATAAAGTAGGAGTGATCACCGTTCCGGTAACCTACCCGGCATGGAAAGTCAATGGTTTCATGATATCGGGTTATCCCACGCCAGATGCAGCAAAGTCGTTTGCTTACCCACCGTCATTCGGTGAGCATATTCCGCCCCTGACTGAAGATTCGATTTTCTTCAAATCGGCCTCTCAAAGCGAAGTTCTCAAGGAGCTAGTGCGCATCACGCATTTGCGTACAGATGTTTCAGTTGCCGAATTGAAGAAGGATGATTATGGCCTCTTTATTATGGTAATTGGGGCAACTGACCGTGCTCATCACGATTGGTGGAAATATATCGATGCCGAGCATCCTGCTTATGATCCCAAAGAAGCGGCGCTTTATGGTGACTACATACTGAAGGTTTATCAAGCTGCTGATACTTGTATAGGTAAATTCTTCGAAGTTGTCGACGATGATACGACTGTGATTGTGATGTCGGATCATGGTGGAATGGGGCATCCCAAGTATTACTTTAATACTAACTATTGGTTGCGGTCGCTCGAACTGTTGAAACCGAGCGCCAAAGCAGATAAGCAGCAAGGTGGTCTACAAGCTGCATTCAAACAGTTCTATCGCACAAAAATTCGACGCTTACCCTATCTCGAAAAAATCTATCGCAGTTTACCAAATAGTCTGAAGAAAGTAGCCACCAACCTGGATTCACAGACGATGATGAACCTGGGCGCTATCGATTGGAAGCATACAAAAGCCTATCGCTTCCCTATGTATCCACCTGTTGAGGGCATCATGATCAATGTAGTCGGTCGCCAGGCAGAGGGGGATGTTCAGCCAGGCGAGGAATATGAAGCCTTACGTACCCGTATTCTGGACGAGGCGCGCAAATTGCGTGAGCCAGAATCGGGCGAACCTATTGTGTTAGAGGCCTATCGTCGTGAAGAACTCTATCATGGTGAGCGGTTGGAGACTGCTCCTGACATCATTATCGTTACGAAAGATTGCTATAAAGGTGGTACAAGCGTTGATGAACTTATTAGCGAAGTACCGCTGGATGTTCTCTCAAAGCTAAGTGGCGTGCACCGAATGGATGGCATTATTCTTGCGCAAGGCCCCCACATTCGCAGAAATGCGCTCATCGAAGGCGCTGGCATTATCGATGTGGCTCCAACTGTCTTATATGCGCTCGGCATGCCCATACCTTCAGATATGGATGGCGTACCTCTTTCAGAACTCTTTGAAGATGCATATACACAGCAAACAGCCACTACGTATACCGGCGAGCGAAAGATTGAAGATGTGGCCAGCGATGAGTATGGGTACTCCGAGGAAGAAGAGGAGAGTGTACGTCTGAAGCTTGAGGCCCTGGGCTATCTGTAGAAAACTGCGGTGAGGTGATGCTCAATCACTACTATACGCCTGTAGAGAAGGAGTTTGTATGCGCATCCTGTTTATAACACCATATCCGCCATCACGCATCCGGGTGCGTAGCTATGGATTTCTGACGCAACTACGTGATGCGCATGAGGTCACTGTTGTGACCCAGTGTGCTTCAGAGAGGGAGAAGTTGGATGCAGAGTCATTGCGCAAGCAGGGGTTTGAGGTGATAGTAGTACAAGAATCCAGGCGATTAGCCGTGTTGCGAAGTGGTTTGGCTCTGTTCAGTACACATCCTTTACAGGTTGCATATGCACGCTCAAAAGTTTTATCCAAGACCGTGCAACAACTCTGTCAGCAACGTAATTTTGATGTGGTGCATGTCGAACATCTGCGAGGTATTGCTTCGATGGAAACTCCGGCCTGTACATACCCTCTCGTGTGGGACGCTGTCGATTGTATTAGCCTGCTTACCAAACATACTATTGGAGCTGGCCACAGCCTCGCGGTACGTACGGTTGCACGCCTGGAGCATAATCGAACGCAGCGGTATGAAGCCAGGATGCTTCACCAACTTCGACACGTTGTCGTAACTTCGGCGAACGATCGGCGGGCGATGATCGAGCTACACCGTATACCAATAAACGATCCAATGAGCAATGATGGTGTATCAAGAACAGATATTCAGGTCTTACCTAACGGTGTAGATCTGGACTATTTCCAACCTTTTCAGCAGGAAAGGCGGCGCTTTAACCTGGTGTTCTCGGGCAAAATGAGCTATCACGCTAACGTGGCAACCGCGTTATATCTGCGCCAGCACATTATGCCATTGATCTGGCAACGTAAGCCAGAGGCTACCCTAACTATCGTTGGGAGCAATCCTCCGAAAGTAATTCAGGCTTTAGCGAGTGATCCCCATGTGGAAGTGACTGGCTACGTTGAAGATATACGATCCTATATAGGGCATGCCGAGGTAATGTTAAGTCCAATGGTGTATAGCGTTGGTATTCAAAATAAAGTGTTAGAAGCAATGGCACTTGGCACTCCTGTGGTAGTACCTGTTCAGGTGGCAGCGGCTCTAGGAGCGTATCCTGGTCGTGACTTGTTGGTTGCGACATCTGCGCAAGAGTTTGCTGAATCTGCACTTCAACTGATGGACGATTCCGAGTTGCGAGCGTCTTTGAGTCGTAATGGTCGCGCTTATGTGGAGAATCAGCATGATTGGCGGGTGCTGACCGGGCGCTTAGTTGATGTCTACCGGAGAGCAATCAACGCTTGTAATGGAGAAGAAATGGCGGTTGAAATTGCCTCATCTTTTGTTTCTGGCACGGCTGTCTAAGATGTGTTGTTTTTTGGCATAGTTTCTCGAAAATGCCGGTAACTGTAAGGGATTCTAACTGATGATAGAACATTGTGTAGCTCTTGCAAGCTTTGAGCATCAATCGATGCTGACTGCTAGTAGGGGGGTGCTTCATCAAAGCCATTCGCACTCATTAAATGGTAGAGAGAGACTTTTGGGAGGGGATTTGACTACCGAGGAATATATTGAACGTGATAAAGAAACATTCACGCGATTTCTGAGACTCGTTGTATCACAGTGCTCAGCCAGAGGCCAGACGATCAATCTGAATACAAACCAGGAACTGCCTCGTTTGATCCCCGTCCTTTGTGCATATTTTTCTCACGGGGAACTGGTTGAACTGGTTGGGGAAAAGTTGACCAACGAAATTCTGGATACATATCACATCGAAATACTTCAAAATATGTTGCTGGAGCATGAGTTTGAGCAGGTATTGCAAAGATTTAACTCTGCCTCAATACCTCTGATGTTAATCAAAGGACCTGCGCTTGCCTATACTGTCTATCCTAAAGCGCATCTACGTACCTATCAAGATATTGATGCTTTAATCCATCCTGAAGACCTTGCTGGTGCCCACGAGTTACTAACCCAAATGGGATATGTCTTCTATAACGAATACCGGGCTGATGCATTTGATGAACGGCGTACTGGATATAACTACTCTTTGAAGTGCTCTAACTTTCCTTACGAAGTAATGATTGAATTGCATACAGCGCCTCATTCCAGTGAAATCGGGACGCTCTTTGATCGTGATGAACTGTGGAAAAACGCTAACACGATTACGATATTCGGTCAGCCGGTTAGAACGATGAACCCGACTGATCATTTGCTGTATCTCTGCTGGCACTATCGCTTTCATGGGTTTACCCGTCTACTCTGGTTGTATGACCTGGTTATGATATTACGCGTGTATGGTGATACATTAGATTGGGATTCACTGGTTCGCTCTGCACACCGTCAGCATATGGCAGCAAACCTCTATTACTGTTTATCCTGGTGCAGGGATTTGTTTGGAGTAGCTATTCCTGATTCAGTGTTTACGATGCTACATCCGCCTGCGTTATCACGCTTCATAGTGGAACAAATAGCTATGCCTGATGTAGCAAATGCGCTGTCAGTTGCTGATTGCCAGGAACGGCGTCTTGTAGCCCGCCGTGCGATGGTTGACAGCAACAATGAGCTGTTCAGGGCTGGTTTACGGATGCTTTTTCCCTCTCCGATTGCAATGCAGAAGCGTTACATGGATCATTCGCGTCTTCCGCTACAACTTTTCTTCTTATACTATCTAACCCATCCCTGGATCACCCTGGTGAAAGGGAGTCGGAACTTGCTAAGACGAGAAAAGAAAGTGCAGAACAAGAAAGAGAGATGATAATGAATGCTGTTCGTGTAAGTGTGATCATCCCTTATTCGAAATCCGATGTAGCAGAAGTAACTCTAGAGAAACTGATATATCAGTCTTATCCTGCTGAACAGACCGAGATCATCGTCGTAGGACCGAATAGTAGTAGGCTTGCCAGTCGTTGGCCGATAAAAGCGGTTGAAACAAAACCTATCTATTATCCTGGTGAAGCCCGCAACATTGGCGCTCGTACGGCAACTGGCGATTTTTTACTCTTCCTGGATGATGATTGCGAGCCAGCGCCCGATTGGATTGAACAGTGCCTGCTTGAACTACAAGAGCCCAAAGTTGGCGCGGTTGGTGGCAAAATTGCGGGTAAATCGAAAGCATTCTTTGCGCAGTGTGTGGACTTCAGTAGTTTTGCATTCAGTCAAGTAAACAAGCGTATGGAGGTCGCTGTTTGCTCAGCCAGTCTTGGTGTGAAGCGCAAAGCGTTCGAGGATGCTCTCGGGTTTAGCGAAGAAGTGCGTTCAGGCGAGGATATCGACTTTTGTTATCGCTTGATCAAAATGGGCTACAAGACAGTATATCAACCTGCTGTGAAAGTGCTACATAACCACCGGCGAACAGACTTTAAGACATTGATGAGTTATAGTTATTTCTATGGTCGCGTGAAAGGCCTCCATGTAAAGCTGCGACATCGTGATATGTCAAAACGTAATCAGATCCTGACCATGCTCCACAATCCTCTGATCTATTTGCTCATGATTATTCCCGTCGCGCTCAGCATCACAGCCGCCATTGTCCGATTGAACGTACGGGAATTTCCGCGGGTGTTATTGTATGCTCCTTTCATTTTTCTTTCTAAGGTGGCCTACCATTTTGGAATCTGGCGTTGGATTATCATGGGATACGCACCCCAATCGACAACGTAGCAGTTCTTCCCTCAAGGGAAGCAATTTCTAATTTGGAATTAGACGTTTCTGAAGTTTTCTAGAAGAATATGCAGCAGTTTTTCGTAAAGAAGTAGGTTAGGCTGTGAACGACGAAGATAAGCGCCTCAGAATTGCCTTTTTGACCTCACTTGATCCCAGAGATCGACGATCCTGGTCAGGCACTATTTATCACGTTGCCCAAGCATTGCAAAAGCACTGTGGAGATATCACCTTTATTGGTCCAATCGATTGTTCAAAACAAAAGGCGATTGGGAAAATTCGGAACAGAGCGTCTGAACTCTTGCTCAAGAAAAAAGTGATGTTTACTCATGGCACGCTGATAGCGAAGCACTGCGCGAAGGTTGCCGGGCAGAGACTGGCGCAACAGCCATTTGATGTGGTTATTGCGCCAACGGGAGAGACCGAAATCGCATATCTTGATACTGATATACCCATCATACTTGTGACCGATTCTACCTATCGCATCATGTACGATTATTATCCGGCGTTCTCAAATATCCTCGAAAGTTCAGTTCGCGAACTTGAGAGCGTAGCAACCCGGGCGATTCACAAATCGAGTTTGCTTCTCTATGCTTCCAGGTGGGCTGCGCGGTCGGCAATAGAAGACTATCATGCAGATAGGGAAAAGGTGCATGTTATCCCTTTCGGCGCAAACTTTGAGCAGTCACCACCAAAAAAGATACTCATAGAAAGAAAGCAATCAGATCGCTGTAAATTGCTTTTCATCGGAGTGAAATGGGAGAGAAAAGGCGGCGATATCGCTTTTGAAACTCTGCTGAAGCTAGAGGAAATGGGTATTCCTGTCGAGTTAATCGTCGTCGGCTGTGTCCCTCCGCAACAATTTTCCCATAGATCCATGAAAGTCATTCCTTTTCTGAATAAGAATGATGAAAGCTCGCGCAGAGAGCTGGAGAAACTCTACCTGACGTCAGATTTTCTGCTCTTTCCGACCAGGAATGAGTGTTATGGTATCGTTGTATGCGAGGCTAACGCATTCGGTTTGCCAGTGATAGCAGCAGACACAGGTGGTGTTTCAGGTGTAGTGACAGAGGGTGAAAATGGTTTTCTGCTTCCACTGAGCGCTAGAGGTGATAAATACGCTGAAGTGGTTGCGGAATTGTATCATGACCAGCAGCGTTATGCCGAACTTGTAAGATCAAGCCGGGCAGCTTTTGATGACAGGCTAAACTGGGATGTCTGGGGCATCACTGTAAATAGAATGATATCAGAAAAGATAAGAAAACAACCCTGACATAGATACGCATGTCGGGGTTGTTTTCCTGATACGTAAGCTAGAGGCTGAAGGCATAGAGATTGCCATCGCCGGAGCCGCAGTAAAGCCAACCGTTAGCCACGATTGGGGACGCGAACGATTTCCCTCCTGTAGTATAGCTCCACAACACTGCATGTGTTGATGCATCCATAGCGTAGATATTGGAGTTAAACGAGGCAAAGTAGACGACACCGTTAGCTAATGCAGGTGAACTATCAAGCGCACCCACGCTCGCGGCTTTCCAGACGACAGCTCCAGTAGTTGCATTGAGAGCATAGAGGTAGGCATCAAGTGAACCAACGTACAAGACGCCATTTGTTCCAATGGCAGGTGTGGAAACATCGTCGGCACTAATTTTGGCGATCTGTGTGGACCATGCAACTGCACCATTACTTTCGTGGAGGGCATAGACACTGCCGTTCTTATCAGAGAAGTAGACGAAGCCGTTTGCGACCACCATCGCCGAACCAGGATCGAGGTCCTCAAAAGAATTGGGTACTACAATTTGCCATTTGGTAGCACCTGTGTTCGCATCCAGTGCAAGTATCTGGAATGATGGATCACCTACACCTGCGAATACAGTTCGAGCACCGGTATCCACAGCGATACCGCGCCAAACTCCGCCACCAGTGGTAATATTCCAATTTACTTTACCGGAAACCTCGTCCAGTGCATATACCGTACCACTGTTGCCATTATTAAGCGAGGTACCAATGTAAATGGTGTGGAATGCCAGGCTTGGTTCGCCGAATTCATTACAGGGTAGGATCACACTCCATTTCAAGACCCCTGTGTTCGCATCCACAGCATAGAATGGAGATGGTGAACCGGGGTTTTGATGACCGAGCGAACCGAAGAAAACCAGGCCACTTGCGGGATCAACCAGTGGCGAAGCGAGATTTGGAAATCCCGTCTTTGGGTCAAACTGCCACTTCACATTACCCGTTGTAGCGTTAAAGGCAGTCAGAACGCCTGTTGGGCCAGCTATGTAAACAGTGCCATTCGCATAGACTGGAGAGGGCGATCCCAGGCTGTTCGTGCCTATACTTGCCTGCCATCTTAATTTAAGGTTGCTGACGTTCGCATTGCTGAGCTTGTTTTCGTTAGGATTCTCGCGGTGAATTGATGGCCCCTTGCCGAAATCTGCCCAGCTTGTGTCGATGTTTACCGGTGCCGTAAAAGATGTGTTACTTGTCTGTCCAACTCCTATTAAGCTGTGAGCGCCAGGAGTCGCGTTAGAAGGCAAATTGACAGCCTTGCTAATGTTTCCCTTCACATCAGCCGTTGCCGTAGCAAGAGCCGTGCCTGAGGTGCTATCCCAGTACAACTTAACCAACTCGTTGGCCTGGAAACCTGCGCCAATAGCAGTAATGCTGGTTCCGGGAGAGCTACTTGCCGGATTTGAAACTAACCCATTAGCATGAGTAAAGGAGTTCTGGGAGACTTTCTTGCTGGTAGTGCCTGCTACCGCCACGGAATATAAGCCATTAGCTGCAGCCGGTACATTGAAACTGCCAGCCACAGCGCCGGAGAAACCAGCCTTGCTTGTCGCAACAATCGTTCCGGTGCCGGGACCTGTATAGTTCCAGATAAAGTTCACTATCTCTCCTGGCCCATAGCCCTGACCTGTCACATTCACAGGAGCGCCGACTGGCCCTTTGGAGGGGCTCAAGCTGGAAGCCGGAGCTACTACAGTGTATATATTGGTGGCGGTGATTTTCGTCGTCTGGCCTACAACTTTGACTGGATAGCCACCTGGAGCAATACCCGCAGGCACTTTAATGGACTTAGGAGCCAGGTAGCCGTGTATATCAGTAGTGCCAACGCTGGTTGCTATCGTGCCATTATTCCAGAAAATGTTGACCTTTTCACCACCTTTGAAGCCATATGCACTCACCGTAAGGGAAATGTTGGCGGAACCGCTTAATGGTGCAAGTGCAAGCGTAGGCGCATAGAACGTGAATTTATAAAGGCCTATGGTTTTGCTGGTTTGACCAATACCTGCGATGCTAATTCCTCCTGTGCCAAGGGAAACGGATGATGGAACATTTTTGTTAACAATGAATGAGCCAGTGCTATCAGTAGTAGCTATGCCTATCAATGTGCCTGTGCCAGCACCGTTATAGTTCCAGTAGATGTTCACTGTCTCACCCACACCAAAATCATTACCAGTTACCTTAATTGGTGTACCGGGTCCAGCGGCCTGCGGTGTGACGAACAGACCAGGTAAAAGCTTAAAGGTACCAGTAGCGACAGACCCGGAAGTCTGACCTATGCCCGCGATTGTATAGGTGCCAGTGGGTGCTAATGGCGTGGCAAAGTAGAAGGTAAAGCTGCCGGTAGCTGTGGTGGTTGGCGAACCCTCCAGGGTACCCGTGCCGGGTCCGGTGTAGTTCCAGTACACCTTGACTGTCTCATGAGCGCCGTAATTTGCTCCTGTGACCCCGATGAGTGAATCCGGCGGATTGTATGAACGGGCGGTAGGACTGATGGTGAGTGTAGCGCTTGCCGCTTGTGCGGCAAAATTGTGCGGAAGTCCTGTAATAGCGGCACCCAGCACGAAAGCAAGAATTAAAACTACAAATGTAACCCCTTTCCTCTTTTCGAAAAGGTATTGGGTGAATTTATCAGCCATATGTATCCCCTCTATTATTTGTTTTGCTATCTGTTGAATTCAAGCTTGAAAGATTGTTACCACTACAGGATAATGTGAAAGAGGGGAAATAGCATGTACAAATGGTGATGAATTGGTTGCTATTCGTGATTTGTGGTTATGAAATGGAAATTTTTAGTCATGACATTATGCTCATAAAGTTCTCTGATACACAATGAAACATGGATAAACAAAATGAAATGTTGAATTTATCAATTGTAACATATATACTTGTATTGCTTTTTATAAGCTAAATGTCAAAATTGATAGCTGTTCCACAACGGAGGAACTATGAAGCTTCTTAAACGTTGGCCTATTTTCGCTGCCTTAATACTTGTGTTGGGAGGAGCGATCTGGCAACTTTCACCAACAGTTACTGCTCGCTTTGCGCATGCGGATAAAAGTAATGCATCGGTTGCCTCAAATTCTATTAAACATGCTGTTTTCATAATGATGGAAAATCATACATTCGATAACTTTTTTGGGAAATATCCAGGGGCGAATGGTATGGCGCTGGCAGCAGCTTCCAATCCTCCTAAGAGTGATCTGGATCATAGCTCTCCTGCTTTTAATGCTGCTATGGATGGAGGAAAAATGGATGAATTCCCATCACGTGGCTATATTCAGTACTCACAATCTGATATTCCCAATTACTGGGCTTATGCGAAGAAGTTTGGATTGAGCGATAACTTCTATACATCGGCGGCTACCAATAGTGCCCCAAATCATCTGGCAATGATTGCTGCACAGACTGGCGGACTCAACGGTTCTTCTCTGATGAATGGATGTATGTCACCTAAAAATACGCAAGAGGAGTCGAAATCCGCTGTTACAGGGAACGAATACTTTTCTTACCCCTGCTATAGTATTCAGAGTGTGGCCGATGAACTGAATACTGCCGGCAAGACCTGGCGCTTTTATAGTTCAGTGGGCATTTGGGATGCTCCACGTATGGTTCAATCAACGTACAATTCGAGTAACATTATCTCAAATCCCAATAAAGTTGTTTCTGATATTAACGCGAAGAAGCTAGCGGATGTCACCTGGGTTACACCGCCGGGAAATGATGCGAACGACCATCCACCATATGCATTGCAAGGTGGACAGAACTTCGTCACAAACATCGTGAATGCCATCATGAATAATAGTTCTTACTGGTCCAATACAGCCATTTTTGTAACCTGGGATGATTGGGGTGGCTTCTACGATCATGTCAAACCACCAGTTGTCGATGGGATAGGATTAGGATCCCGTGTGCCACTGCTAGTGATCTCTCCTTATGCTAAGATGAGCTACATCTCGCACCAGCGAGGGGAGTTTAGTTCGTTTGCCAAATTTACAGAAGAGGTTTTTAATCTGTCAAGTCTTAATCAACGTGATGCTTTAGCGCAGACAAGCGATTTGATGGACTTTTTCGATTTCACACAGGCACCCCGGTCTCCTGTGATTGTCAGCCCAATCACCTACTCAAAAGCTTTACGTGTTCCCTATGGTATCCCAAATCTGGCTAAGCCTGGAACAACGATTCGAGGAACGATTCTTCCCGAAAAAGGAAATGTCTCGACTCTATTCAGTTTTAATATTATCTACACCCTGAGCCAGGTTCCTACAACACATAATGTAAACATCGATAGCACGAGTTATCCTATGACCCGTCTGGGTTCTGTTCAAGGGGGTACCCTCTACCAGTACAACACGAAACTTCCAATTGGTACACACAGCTTTACCTTTACTTTTTCAGATGTTTCGGGTACACTAACCATCCCCTACAACGGTGTGCCAATGACTGGTCCGGAAGTGGGTCCGTTTGCTCTGACGACTGATACAGTGACACCTGCGGTAGCTCTGCCGGGACGGGCAGTTACATACTCGGTCAAATACTATTCACCCAGTAATACCCCCCCTACCTTGACCAGGATCGAGATCGATGGCAATCCTTATACAATGGTATCGACGGGTGGAACGAATTATAAGGCGGGAGTAGCGTACAAGTTCACGATTAGTACGTTGTCTGAAGGGGTACACTACTACCGTTTCCAATTTGATGATGGTTCAGGTGTGATTACCAACGAAGGTACCGAACTTCCATCAATCACACCTGTTTTGTTGACCCAATCTTCAGTAAGCCCCTCGTCTGGCAATACTTCCACAACCTTCACGTTCCAGACGACCTATACTGAAAGTTCAGGCGCTGCGCCTGTTCAATCGCTGTTATATGTGGACAATGTAGCATACCCGATGACTCTAGTTTCTGGTTCGTATAAAACTGGTGCGCTTTACCAGAAAAAATTGACCTTACCGTTAGGGAATCATTCTTATTACTTTGTCTTTACTGACTCCGGCAGTAGTTGGGCTGATCCGCTGGCACCCAGTAACTATTCTGGACCCAATGTCTGTACAGGCTGTGCCATCATAAAAAGCGCTTCAAGTCAGATAGTCAATTCCGGTGATGGCACTGATCCAAATTAACCAGATCCGCACAATGCTAAGGCAGCGCACAAAATTACAAATTTCAGCAGTTTGAGGTAAAATGTAGTTGCATAACGACATTTCTATGCAACTTATCCATTACGTCCAGGCGGGAAGGGGAAAGAAGTATGTCTTATACCGTGAAACGAGTCAGCTTTGTCGTGATGGTTTTGGTGTTTATTGTTGGGATAGTTGGCTATTTGCTAATATTCCAGGCTTTTGGTCGGACATACGCATTTGAAAAGAACGCTGGCCAGCAAGGAATAGGGACATCAACCGGAGATTGGCCGATGTACCAGGGGGATTCTGGGCGTAGTGGCTACAATAGCGCTGAGACAATCATCACTCCGGCTAACGCATCCAAGTTAAAAGTGCACTGGAAGCACCTGGCGGGTGGCGGCATTTCTTCTCAAGTAGCAGCAGCTAATGGCAAGCTCTATTGGGGATCGTGGGATGGAATCGAGCATGGGACGAATCTCTCGGGTACAGATGTTTGGACTACTAACCTGGGTCAAACGACAGATACTTCCTGTAATCCTCCAACAGTGGGAGTAGCAAGTACGGCAGCAGTCGCCACTGTGCCAATTAACGGGACACCAACATCGGTGGTTTTCGTGGGCGGCGGTAATAGCAAATTCTATGCCCTGGACGCAAGTACTGGAACGCCCCTCTGGCAAACCTCATTAGGAACCCCTCCTGCCTATTTCCTTTGGAGTTCACCAGTAGTCTACAATGGAAACGTGTATGAGGGAGTTTCATCCTTTGGAGATTGCCCTCTGGTGCGCGGGGCAATAGTTATGATGAATGCTTCGACAGGTGTAATCCAACATACGTTTTATACGATGCCTAACGGTTGTTTAGGAGCTAGCGTGTGGGCCTCGCCTACTATCGACACAGGAGCAGGATCACTCTATATCGTTACAGGTAATGCAAAGCGATGTTCGCAAGCAGGACAGTTGTTTTACTCTATCGTTAAATTGAACGCATCTAACCTCTCGCTGGTTCAGTCATGGCAAATACCTCCCGCAGACAGATTCACGGATGATGATTTTGGCGCGACACCGTCGCTCTTCATCGCAAGCATCGGCGGGGTCAACCACAATATGGTAGGTGTTCTGAACAAGAACGGTAAGTATTATGCTTTCGACCGGACCAATATCAGCCAGGGGCCGATCTGGGAAGCACAGGTGGGAAATTTGGGATCAGCCCATAATATTGCGTCCAGTGCCTGGGATGGGACGAAACTTTATGTTGCGGGGCAAACTACGACTATTAATGGGAAAAGCTGCACCGGAAGCGTGAATGCATTAAATCCGGCTGATGGCACTTTTATTTGGAGAATATGCCAGACTACAGGCAAAGCATTCTGTCCTGTAGTAGTATCACCGGGGTTGCTTATGATAGGTCAGGGCCGCTACCTCAAGGTATTCAGCGCTTCTTCTGGAGCGACCCTGTTCAGCTACCAGGAAACAATCACCGGCTCTTTGTTCCGAGCGCCAATTATCTCTAATGGGGTAATCTATATAGGGAACATGGATGGAAACCTGGACGCTTTCGGGCTTTAAGTATCTGAAGATAGCTAAAAAGTTGGCCTGTATACAGATCGCAAACTGTTTACAGGCCTTTTTCATTCGCTCTTGCAAGGCGGGCAATTACGCATTAACCGGCTGGGCAAGAGGCTCAACTGCTCTAAACTCATGCTCTGCATTCACATCGGGATCAATCATTAAAATCCCCTGTCATTGGAACCTGCTTGCCAGAACAGGTTCGCTGCGGAAGGATAAGCGGGGAATTATGCACCTGAGTAAAGTCCAGCGCATTCATCAAATTGCCTGCTGAGGTATCCCGTCTTCCCAGTGAAGGAAGGGAAAAGATCTGTTCAGCCAGCAAAAGGACGGAGGAGAACTCGAGCGTATCATGGTCGACGTGAGGATTTGTCTTATTGTTACTGACATAAGCATACGGACTGATGACCAGGAGCGGTACACGGAAACCATATCCCAGACCGTCGATGACGGGAGGGACCACATGGTCATACAGACCTCCATAGTCATCCCATGTCAATATGATGATGCTATTCGCCCAGGCAGGGCTATTCATGACAGCATTGATGGCGTTGATTGTCCAGTTTTCCCCCAGACAAGTGCTTGCGGGCGGATGTTCGCTATTCGTGAGTGGCGCAGTCAGCCAGCTAAAGGCGGGTAAGGCATTGTTCGTAGCATCGGTGACGAACTGCTGCCAGGGTACTACGTTCTTATTTCTATCCTGTGAGAATGCATTCAAAGTGTTCCACTGATAGCCATTCTCTGTTGACTGAGGAGCATAGAATCTCCACGACACACCAGCTCCATTCATATCGTCTGCCAGAGTCGAGAAGGAAAAACAGGGATAGACGTGGGTATTGTTAAAGAGTCGAGTGGTTGTGCCTGCCGGAGCATCACATCCCCAGTCGTTTGTACTTGCACCTGTGGGCAGCTTGGGATTTGTCAAGGCACTATGCGCCTGGTCGGGACCGGAGGCACCAGCCACGGTAAATAAGTGATTCGCGAAACTCGCTCCCTCCAGTGAAGAGAAGGTGTTATCACTAAGCACAAATTTCTGTGCAAGTTGCCAGTAGTTCGGGATCAGGCTTTGATTGGCTTCTACATAGCAAGGGTAGGGCGCCACATTACAATGTTGGTCTGCATTATTAAAATTATCTAACAGCCCTTTATCAGCAGCGGTATGTGCACAACGCCATTCATGACAGAAGTTAAACGGCTTATCAGGAGCCAGGTTCAGTGGAATGGTTTGTATTCCTGTCGATGTTTTGATCTGCCCGGTAGTCGTTCCATTTATTCGGGGAAATAAACCGAAGTAGGAATCAAAGGTGTGATTCTCTTTCACTATGAAGATAATATGTTGGATGGGCGTTGAGTTTGCGGCGCGAACGCGGGATATCCGCGATACTGCTAAAGTGGAAGCAGGAAGACTGAGTAAGAGAGCAAAAACAAGAAGGCTATTCAAATAAAAACGCACAGAGCCTGATTGGATGCAAAATCGTTGCATGACAATCCTCCTTCTGTCGCAAGGTAGGGGAAACTAAGAAGTAGTGTACTGCACCAATAATGCGCCCTCGATTACAGAATGATACACAAGAACGGCAACATGCTCGCACTGGCAATGCTCGTGTCTTTGTATTTAATACATTACTATTAATATATATGATAAAATGTTTTATTTGTTGTGTCAAGGGTATATTCCTACATCCACTCAAAACTTGCAACACGCGTGGCTAAAGCTGCCTCTTTCTAATGGTGGAAGATTTCGGAAACCCGCTATTGCATGCCCCGGATGCGTGACCCCGAACCCTGGCCAGGTGGGTAGCCCCTGCATACTTAAGTATGAGTGGATGTCAATATATTCTTGTGTAAAAATGGTGATGAAGTCTTAACCAAATTGATGTATTTACAATCAACTCTTTACCGATTTGCAACCCTCTGGTTACCACTCCATGGTCAAATTAAAGAAAGGCTAATAATGCCGTACACAGGGAAAGGACAAGGACAAGCATGGGAGATATCGTTCGTCATTTGCAGTGCTGGCTAAAAGCATTCTGGTTGCCGCTGGTCGGGTCTGTGCTGGTTTTGGCAACAGTGCTGGCTGGTGTAACCTTTATTCCCGGACAAGCCGCTCACGCGGCCCCTACTAACTGGAAAACGTTTCTTGGTAGTAATAGTCGCACAGGCTATGATAGTGCCGAGACGATCATCAATTCAACGAACGCGTCCAATCTGAAGCTACATTGGACGGCTTCTACCACAGCACATGCAAAGATCGCTGACGAAGTGATGGTGGCCAATGGCATGCTCTATTGGGGATCTTGGGATGATGGTGTTTTGCATGCGACTGATCCCAACACCGGACAAAGTCTCTGGACAACGAGTCTGAGTACCACACCAGGAGGCTGCTCAAAAAAACCGAAAGGTATTATCAGCTCAGTGACAGTGGCGACGGTGACGATTAACGGGACTCCGACTTCGGTCTTGTTCGTGGGTGCCGGGGCAGCCAATTTGTATGCACTGAATGCCCACACCGGAGCGATCATCTGGCAGACCAATTTGCAAAACAATCCCGCTGCGTTCCTCTACAGTTCAACTGCTTTCTACAAGGGTAGTGTCTACATTGGGATTGCTTCAACCGGCGATTGTCCGCTGGTGCAATCATCTGTGGTACGGATCAAAGCCTCCACCGGACAGATCCAAAATACGTTCAAGGTCGTACCCGATGGCTGTCTTGGGGGAGCAGTATGGGGTACGCCTGCCATTGATAATCAGACGGGTAAGATCTATTTTGGGACGGGAAACGCCGGCGCGGCATCATGCACGCTGCCCATGCCATTAGGGTTGTCAATCGTCGAACTCAATGCATCTGACCTCTCCCTGGTCACCTCGTGGCACATACCAGGTTCCGATATAGTCGGCCAAGACGATGACTTTGGTAGTAGCCCAACTCTCTTCCAGGCAACAATCAACGGTGTCTCTCATGCCATGTTGGGAATGGTTAATAAAGATGGTTACTACTATGCTCTCGACCGCACCAATATAAGCGCGGGGCCACTGTGGAAAGTGAAGATATCTGTAGGAGGGGCAGAGCCAGCCAAGACCGCAAGTATCTCCGCGGCTGCCTATGATGGAACCGCGCTTTACGCGGCTGGAAGTGGAACGACTATTGGGGCGAAATCATGCCTGGGCAGTTTGCAAAAATTGGACCCAAGCACGGGTGCAGTTCTCTGGGCGGATTGTCTATCCGCGCCGGTGCTGGCTCCAACATTCGCTGTGCCAGGTTTAGTCATTGTTGGTTCTGGTAACAGTATGGACGTCGTTGACTCAAAAACAGGACAAATTCTTTACACGTACCAGGATACAATGACAAACGGGAGCTTCTGGGGAGCAGCCACGATCTCTAATGGAATGCTCTATGAAGGAAGTAAGAGTGGGAACCTGTTTGCTTTCGGTCTATAGGCTCTGACAATTCTTGCTGCGTTTTCAAAACTAGATGACAACCTGAGCATCCAGGTCAACACTAATCCAGCTATACCTGAATTTCCCGAAACGATCAGTCCGACTTATTTTAGTATGCAGGTGGTTAAGAAGCTTTTGTATAACTACAGAAGTAAGTACTATTCAAGCTCAACAAACCTCTGCTTGCCTTATACTAAGGTTGGGGGGCATTAGATTAATTCAAAGAGGTATAGCATGGATCAACAATCATCTCATAGGCAGCAAACGGACAGCCGGGCAAAAAACGAGTTTCAAAAGTCTCCCCAACCTTCGAAGAAAACAGATAGCCTTAAGAGCCATTTTCGCTCCGCTTCACGGAAGGTTCACCTTCTCACAGGCTCTGTGCTCCTTCTCATAATTGGTTTGCTGCTCTCAAGCATGGGTACAACTCTAGTTAGGGGAATTACCGCAGCACTTTCTATTCATCAGTCGAGTGGAGTGGCCATTGCACCTCATAACTCTTTATCACCCGCAATCCAGGTTGATTTTTCCTCACGACAAAACCACGCTCATCCGATAGGAAATACCATTTTTGGCGTGAATGGTTTCAGTAAAATTAAGGCTAACACTCAACTGTTAAATTACCTTGGCACTGCACATATGAAGTTAGAAAGAATCAGTGTTGGCATGCCAGGTATGTTTCCAACTCCGTCCAGTATTAATCCGCAGCAGCAAGATTGGTCAGTGTTTGACCGTTCTATGACTGTTATTCAAGCGCAAGGTTTGAAACCAATTTTAACCCTGGAATTCTCACCACCATGGTTACAACCGCAAACAAATTCATGCCCTGGAGTAGATCCTTCCCATGTATATCCTACAAGTATAAAGAACGGAACTAACACAGGCCCTGGTTTGTGGGGAGCCCTGGCAGCACAGGTAGTGGCACATATGGATTCAAAGTTTCCAACCGTACATCCATATTATGAGATATGGAACGAACCCGATGGCGTCACCTTTTTATGCGTTCCTGCAAGCAATCCAAACCCGGATCAGACACGATTAGTGGAGTATAAAGCTATCTATGCAGCTGCAGCACTACATATGAATCAACAAGCACAGCAAGACCACACATCCATACAGATAGGTGGACCTGCGCTTGCAGTTCCTAGAATACATGCATCCACCTGGCTAACTGCTCTGGTTAATGATTCAGCCATTGCACCCAATATAGATTTTATCTCGTACCACAACTATTTCAGGATCAGACACGCAGATACCTGGAGCAATACGCTTGGGCTATTACAAGATCCCACTGCAGGTGTTGCTGCTCTATTTGAAAATGTTTCTTCCATAGTACAAAAGGGGAAACAGCCGAATGCTCAATCAACGCCAATTCTTATTGATGAGTATAATACGACCACCTCGTTGACTGACTGTTGCAGAAACAACAAAACATTTGCTCCTCTATGGAATGCCTTGTTTATTACGGATCTGCTTAATTCTGTCAACGATAAGAGTTCACCTTATGGACCAGCACACGCTTTCCCGTCAGGTTTGGCATATTTTTCAGCCATTCCGGAATCACCCACGGCCAGTCAGTTCTGCTTATTCGGGACATGGAACAGCGCTATGAACTGTGCCCAGAATGGGAGCATCCAACCCTATCCTCAGTACTATACTTACCAGTTATTAAGCGATTCCCGTTTTTTAGATATCACGAATAGCGCATATATAACAAACGGTGTTTCAGTAAACTCAGCGGGCTTGATCGTCTCAAGTTTTTATACGAGCACAAAGGATGATGTGCTTATCGTCAACACGAGCGGTACCACTTATTCGCAACTTACTATTAGCTTGCAAAATCCGGGACTTGTACAGCCTAAATCTACTGTATTTACAGTAGATCAAAGCAATCCTCAAATAAGAACGAGTTCAGTGAACTTATCAGGAGGAACTGGTGGATACACTACTACAGTCAATGTACCTGCATATGCAATAGTCGCTCTTTCTCTTACGTGATGTTTGTCAATGGATGAGTCAACCTCAAGCAGAATGGGAAAGAGACAGACCTGCCTGGTCTGTCTCTTTCCTTGAAGTATTCTAGCCTCACCTGTCGACCTGTTTATAGGCCGCCTGAAACAGTGTTAATTGCTTCATGTAACGTCGTATTGCCATACGAATCTGTTGTAGGAGCAGTTGCGACCGGAAAGAAAGGAAATGCTTTCCCACCAGAGAACGATGCTGAAATATAATCTCCGACCATGTAACCCCAGGAGGTACTGCACAACCAGGTCACAGTCATAGGACCAGCGAGTTTGGTTGAGGTAGTCCAGGTTGTGCCGCCATCAAGAGATGACACATAGCCGACATCGAGCTGGCAGGTGGTAATTTCACAGTTGGCCACTGGAAGATAGTAGTAAACGAGTGCCAGGTGATCTGGTCCCCCAGAAATCGATCTATCAACAGCAAAGCCAGGCATGAAGTGATCAACGCCACTACCCACAGGGTCAATTGGAATGCGAGTGGGTGCAGACCAGGTCACGCCATCACTTGAGGTGGTCATGACGAGATCATTGGTAGTGCAGCCAGTTTCAAAACGGCAGTCCTCCCACACCAGGTATACCTTCCCGGATCTATCGATTCCTGCGGAGAAGATATGGAGAGAGCGCAAGTTTCCATTCAAAATATGAGCGTGCACTGAGGCAACGGTGACCGTACTGCTCCAGCTATTTCCCCCATCAGTAGAGATAAATGCCATGATAGTGGTTGATTGTTTAGGTGAGGGAATGGGTTTGTTAATAGGAACAATCACGGTGCCGTTAGGCTGCACGAGAGGATGTCCGTTAAAGCCTGCATAATTATCAGCCGTAGATAAGGGAGGTCCCCAGGTCACTCCCCCGTTGGTAGAGGTACTCATTTGAACTTGATTGGCCAGTCGTTCATCGTGCCACTCGACATAACAATGGCCGTAATATAGGCTCGTCGCAGTGTTATCGCAGATGGCCCAGGCTTTGTCAAGGTCTTCGGCACTATTGGTGTAAATAGTGAGGGGATCGCTCCAGGTTGTACCGCCGTTGGTGGAAAGACTGACGAGGATAGCAATACTATTATTGCTAATAAAGGCACTGCTGGTGATCATCCATGTATTGTGCTTTACATCGTAAGCCACTGAGGGATTCTCAACCCGATCATAGATGCCTTTCACCAATTTTGTAGTATGCGGGAGAAAGCCGTGGATCCAGGTTATGCCGCTATCAGAGGAATGTGCCCACCCGATATTGGAACTGCCGCCATTTTTAGAACCATGACCGACCTGGAAAGCCGAAACGATTGTGGAGCCGTGAGAAGAGCTGGCTGGGCTGACCTCCGTTTGATGTTCATTACGACTGTTGGTATAGGGATCACTACTGAGTTGTACTAAACCTGGTGCTGCCAGGGTATGTCGAACAGATGAGAGTACAAGTGCGGTGAGCAAGGAGAGTATGAGCATGAAAAGAGTGAGAATTCGCCAACCAGAACGTAAAATCATAAACATAGAAAATTTATCCTTCCAAATGAAAAGGCATATTATTAACATATTTACACCCTCGGGATGGTTCAAACGAACTTAACACTTGTATGCTTGGATCAGGCTTACATTGTCAAGTAAGATTGGTTCTATTTGAACCCTGCCTTTTCAACTCAAATAGCAAACAGTTCCTACAAAGTATAGCTAATTTCTGGGGAGAATGAATGGGCGAATGGTAATGGATTGGTTATTATAGAGCGTCCGTGGTTGTGAAATGATAACTGACTTGCCAGGAGGACTTCGTTATAACCCAGGCAAGGATACGGTAAACATACGTTAACCAGATTGCTCGATTTGCTGCATTTTCTTAACAGGATTACAACCTGAGCCAACACCAGGTCATGGTATTGTTAACGATGTATTTGCAATGGTATCGGCAAGTGCAAGATAACTCTAATGACAATAACTACCATGTAGATCAGTTTAGGAGGATATATGCAAGACGAGAAATACACTATTCCCGAGATGGTTGACGAAATGCGCGCAGGAAAAATGGAGCGTCGTCAATTTATGAAAAGGCTTACGCTTATGGGCGTTTCTGCCGCTGGCGTTGGAGCAATAGTTGCTGCAGCAGCGTCACGCCAGTTCGCTACGAAGCCTGTAACCCAGGGCAATTTACAGGATGCAGTTGATCACCTGCAGCGTCATGACGAACATCTCGCCAACCAATCACAGGGTAATTTGGATCAATTGCAAAGCGATTATGCAGAAAATGCTGTTGTTGAAGATAGTATGTACCCTCATCCATTCGCTGGCCGTGCTGCCATTATGGCTCGTAAAAGCGCTGGTATGGCCGCAATCCCCGGTCTAAAGATTAATGTGACGAATCGCGTTGTGCATGGCAATCAGTTGACAGTCGAATGGGTCGCTTCCGGTTCCCATACGGCTGATTATCCAGGTTTAGCCGCTACAGGTCGCTCGTTCTCCATACCCGGAGTCACAGTTGTTGTTCGGCATAACGGCAAGATTGTTCGTGAATCACTCTACTATGATATGGGTGAAGTACGGCGCCAGCTAGGTTCCAGGCAGTTTTAGCTTTGTTAAGATATGGGGGAAAGTGCTTGCCACCGCGCTTATTCAGGCGTTTATTCCGATATTCATCCCCTAAAAATGAGAGTTGAAACATTCTATGAATGAAGATAATTTTTGGAGAATAGCACGATTATCGGGTGTGAAAACGGGAATAATTGCGCGGATGTCTCTGGCATTGATTGTTACTATCGGTAGTATAGCTCTCGCCTGGATATTGCTGGGCACACACAATAATGCACATGCCAGTGGACTTATTGAAACCCCTACAACACTGTTGCCATGGGGTGTGGCATTCGACTCAAAAGGTCATGTTTGGGTAGCAGAACCCGCATGTCCTCCTTTGCCAGTCTGTAATCAGCCATTTCCTAGTGGCATGATTGGGGAATATAATATATCAGATGGCAGTAAGGTTCAAGAATTTTCTTCCGCTCCTAAAACTTATATGCCAACTTTCCTCGTCGTGGACGCGAGTGGCAATGTATGGTTCACTGATCCATCAAATAAATCTCTCGGCGAACTGGTACCCGGTACTTCGACCTGGAATGAGTGGAACTCAGGGCTTACAGCTAACGCTCAACTCGATGATCTGACCTTCGATGGTGCCGGAAATATCTGGTTTACTGAGCATTCAGCGAACAAAATCGGATTCTTCAATCCAGTTTCACACACGTTTCAAGAAACTTTCGTTGGAACATCAAGCACCCGTCCCCATGGTATTGTGTACGACTCAACAAACAATGTGATCTGGTTTGCTGATCAAGGTACTCCCAACATTGGAAGTTTTACTCCCACAGCCAATGGTGTTTTAAGTTCAGGCGCGGTCACGATGCACCCTATCTTACAGCATGCATTTTTCCCACACTTGATCGCAATTGACAAACAGCAGAATGTCTGGTTCAGTGAAGGCTCTGCAGGCTATATTGGTGAACTACCTCATGGATCTTCCAATGCTAAGGACTTTTCCATATGTCCCACTCAACCGTGCACTGATTTTGTTGCTGGTATCGGAGTGAATAGCAGTGGTACAGTCTACTTCAACGACTCGCAGTTTAAGAGTATAGGTGCTCTTAATCCTACGACGGGTAATGTCATCTGGACTAACCTTCCGAACTCAAATGCAAATCCGCGCGATGGCTTGGGTATAGACAGCTCTAACAATGTCTGGTTCACTGACCAAACTGCCTATAGATTGGGGAAATTAGCTGCGTCTGTTGTACCAACGCCATCACCGACGACTCCTCCAGCAACAGGAATAGGACCGACCAGTCCGACGTGGTACTTCGCCGAGGGTAAAGTCGGCCAGGGGTTCACGGAATTTCTGACCATTCAGAACCCTGACCCTGTTAACACATGTAGTGTTAGTATTCAGTACTTGTTGAGCACAAGTACAACCACTCCGATAGCAAGAACGGTAGCTCCCAACACACGCTGGACCGAGAGTGTAAACGGGGATCTGAATGTCACGACAAATTCCAGTTCATATCAAGCGGTTTCCACAATTGTATCAGTTTCAAATACCAATGTGTGTAATGGTGTAGTGGCCGAGCGACCGATCTACTTCACCAACTTCAAAGGGGTAAGCGGTGGCACCGATGTGCTGGGCGCGACGCATACCGGTACAGACTTCTACTTCGCCGATGTGTCCAGCCTGCCTGGCTATAACTCCTACATCACCATTTTGAACCCGCCAGGCGTAAGTTCGGCCAACATCACAGTCACCTACTCTCTTGGCGGATCTCAATTGGGTACTGATACGCACGTAGTCCTGCCAGGCGTACGTGGCACGATCATTCCCAAGAGCTTTGGTCAACGGGTAACTGCCTGGGTTCACTCCTCAACGCCGGTTGTAGTGGAGCGCCCTACATACTTCAATAACTTCTCCGTCGGAAATGCACAAAACGTCTCAGGTTCGGCTTCAGTAGTGGGTGCTCCTGCTCCGGCCAAAGACTGGCGTTTCGCCGAAGGCTACGTTGGTGGACAGTTCCAGGAGAACTTGGTTCTGGCGAACTTTTGGACCGGTACAGCATCCGGTTCGCTGGTGTTGGAGTATGATAATGGCTCGACTCTAACTGTTCCAGTTACGGTAAATGGACAAAATTTGATTACTGTTGATATAAATGCCACGACGAAAAATCTTTCAGGTGTTTGTGCTCCGATGCCGTGCGCACTCTCGCAGAGTGTATCGGCAGAGATCATGATGACGACTGGATCTATTGTGGCTGAACGCGAAATGTTTTTCCACTTCAACCACTTCGACAGAGCTCTCAACCGGACAACCACAGCGATGGGTGGTACAGATGTTACAGGGCAGTCAGGGTCTGCGAAGAATAGCGCTTATAGTTTTGCCGAGGGCTACACTAATGTGGGCTACGATGAATGGTTGACAGTACAGAATCCAACTACAAACCCCGAGAGGGTATGGGTTACGCTGATCAACGGTGTAAGCCATACCTACCAGTTTTCGATCTCACTGGGAGCACATTCACGAGCCACGGTCAATATCGATGACGCTGTGGTGCAGCACCTACTCCATCCTGATGATGGAGTAGGTGGTTACGAGGTGTCAATGACAGTACAAACGACGGATGGTAGCAGTTTTGTGGCCGAACGTCCCATGTACTGGAATGCCAGCGGAACTCAGGGCGGTAGTGATGTTATTGGTTATGCAGGTGGCTAGTTCATTAAAGGGAACAGAAGATTTCACACGATTCAATAAGCTCTGGGAAAACATCAACAACGGCAGTTGCAACAGTTGACCAGCAATCTGAATCACCAGCCGAATCGAATGTAGACGCTATCTCCCCGGGTCGTACCGATCTATGGGGCATAGGGCCTTTCCGTTTTCGTTTTCGCCTTGCAAAGTTTCGTCCAGGACGTGATTTCGCTGAACGCCGCTTTGGTATAGCAGAAGCGGCATTTCTGCTCATGATGGCTTACCTGGCCTCACGTGGGCTAGGTGTGGTGCGCCAGACGCTCTTCAATGCAATCTTCGGTACCGGCCCGGAAGCTAATGCCTACTATGCGGCTTTTCGGCTGCCAGATACGCTTTTCAGTCTAATCGCAGGTGGCGCGCTTATTCAAGCATTTGTACCTGTATTTATTTCCTTTGAGAAAGACCGTGGACGAGAAGAAACATGGCGTTTGACGAGCCTGGTCTTCAACGTGCTGCTGGTTACACTCACTGGTCTGATACTGATTGCTGAATTCGCGGCTCCCGCATTCGTCAGCCACTGGCTGGTGCCTGGCTACTCTCCTGCCGAGCAAAGCTTAACTATTTCGCTGACCCGCATCATGTTATTTCAACCATTGATCCTGGGGCTTGGCACAATCGCTACCGCCGTCCTGAGCAGTAAACGTCAATTTCTATTGCCTTCTCTTTCTATTGCAGTCTACAACTTTGGTTTGATTGGAGGCTTGCTCGTTACTCTGGCTTTTCCAAAAGTAGGCATCTACGGGCCTACTTTTGGTGTACTGGCAGCGGCAGCATGCCAGGTACTTGTACAGATACCGGCCCTGGTAAAGCAAAAATTTGAGTATTCGTTTATCTGGAATCTAAAACATCCCGGGTTGCGCCAGGTAATGTATTTGCTTGTCCCAAATATTCTTGCTGTGGGGATTTCCTCTATTTGGCTAATTGTAGAAACTGCCTTTACCTCATACCTGCCCGATAAAGCAAGTCTTTCTGCTATCCATAATGCCTTTATGCTCTTTGACCTGCCTATAGCTTTGTTCGGACAAGCATTGGGGTTTGCCGCTTTGCCACAATTGTCAAGTTTGGCAGCGGGATTTCGTTATTTAGACTTTCGCCAGTTGACGCTCAAGATAGTTGGTGGAGCTGTTCTGATCAGCATACCCACCGCGGTTCTGCTTGCTCTGTTAGGCAGGCCACTTATTCAACTTCTCTTTCAGCACGGTGCTTTTACGAAGCACTCGTCTGCACTCACTGCTCTTGTATTGATCGGCTATGCAATTGGCTTACCCGGGCAAGTGGCATCGGGAATATTCATGCGAAGCTTCTATGCGCTAAAAAATGCAGTTATTCCGCTTTTAGCGAATGTTTCAGGTTTTGCAATACATATCAGCCTACTTCTCTTCCTGTTCAATACACTTACTGGCAGGTATGTGATTTTAGCGATCCCACTGGCAGCGACTGGTACAGCAACGTTTGAAGCGGGATTGCTTTGCCTATTATTGTTGTGGCGCTTACGTGTGGGTATAAAAGAAGAACAGGAAAACCTGAAAACTCCTACTCCTGCATCAGCAACATTGAAGTCCTCTCCCGCTCTTGAACAATCGGAGGCTAAATAGATACCACAGCAATGGGCGACGCAAGCGTCCCCACCCTTCTCAACACCACTCCCGCCCCTACGCGAATGTGCATCTTGTCCACTGGTTTGTAGTGGAACCTCAGTTGGTTATTTCCTTTACGAGAGGGAGTGCCTGTAGGATTAAATTTGCCGCTAATTCATGCGTGAAAAGGCCGGTATTAATGAGCAAGTGGTAGAGTTCAGGTTGATTTTGGTTACCCCCGTAGTAATGACTCAGGTAGGCATTGTGTTCGTAATCGCGTCGTTCGATTAACTCCTTTGCGCCGGCTCGCTCTAACTGAAAACCCTTCATGACTTGTTCAATGCGGTATTCAAGTGGCGCAAAAATATAAATATGTAGAGTACGGGGTGCGCCATGCAATAAGAATTGTGAACCGCGTCCTATAATCACTACATCGCCCTTCGTTGCCAGTTCTAAGATCACTCTTTGAGTCAAGCGCAAGTAGGCCGCTTCTTGCGCCTGTGCCGGTGCCCCAGCCGGCTTAAGCAAGGTATTATAGTTTAAGTTGAAAGGACTGCTCGACCGCAGGGCCTCGAGGATATGTCCAATTGCCCCTGCTGTTTGCTCATCCTGGCGAGCCGCTTGCTCTTCGTTTACGCCCAATCGCCTGGCCACCTCACCAATGATCTCGTGATCGACGTAAAGGAGTCCGCTTTCCTGTGCTACCATATGGCCAATCTCCGATCCCCCACTGGCAAATTGACGAGAGATCGTCACAACAACTTTATTTTCAGGAGGCGTGCCGAGCGGTAGAGGATTGGTAATCCATGACGTCTCAGGGAGTTGCTGCGTTGTTGCCCGATCTTTATCTTTCCCGGGTTGGGGGGAGGATTGGCCACGCCCACGGAATAGATATGACATCTCGATCCTCATTATGTATATCGATGATTTCTAAGTTGCTTCATCGTACAACTTAATTGAGCGGAGATGCAAGAGTGAGTATATACAGGGGCTACTACCTGAAACGTTCTAGTAAGTTTTCCCACACGCTACTGGTTGTTTGGAACGCAACTATATCACCGCCTACACTCACATGGATGTTGTAAATACTATTGGCTTCGAATTTCCAAACATTATTACCGGTTGCTGCGTTAATTGCATACAGTGCTTCTTCGTCATCACAAGACGTTTGATTAACTGTTGAGCAAATAGTGGCATAGAGCGTGCCGTTACGGTACTGAAATCCGTCGGATTGTGCATTGACGAATCGTTCCTGTACAAACGGCTGGAATGTCCAGCGTACTGTGCCTGTCTGGACGTCTATGGCTGCCAGTACCTGGGTTATTGAACTACCTGGTTTCAAATTATCCAGAATTGCATAGACTTTTGTGCCGTCATCTGAAATCTTGAGATACTGGATATCTACCAGTTGCTTCTGGCTCCAGATACTACGCTGGTCAATGGGGTCAACTGCTTGAAGCATTCCCCCTCCATAGAGAAGGAATATGTTGTTAATGGCAACAACGCCTGGTTGTATCGGTGCTGTTTCATTGCCTGGGCTGGCAATTGTCCAACGTTCATTACCAGTGGCGAGGTCAATTGCATGATAAGCATCACTGCGCGCTACAAGCAGCATTCCACCAGCCTCTGCCATCTGCGCTTCTTCAAGAACGGAAACCTGGGGAAGATTCTCCGCGATATACTTGCGCCATTGTATTTGACCAAGCGTAGTATCTATTTTATAAATGGTATTTGAGACTTGCCAGATAATGCTCCTTCCCTGCATAAGAAGTCTGCCGTAATCCTGAGGAACCGTCTCAAGTTCTCGGGGTCCGAAGATACGCCATACAGTGGTGCCTGAAGTCTTGTCGACTGCGACGAGCTGCACAACTGGCCCGATGTCCGGTGGTAAAGAATTAGTCGCTCTGCTGGCAACGTAAAAGAACCTGGCATCCGCGCCAAGTACAGTAGAGTCTTGCTGCCCTTCAGGACTGATTATGACTGACTGCCAGATTAACTGTCCTGTCTGCCGATCTAGAAGGGAAAGTGTGTAAAGGGAATCTAACGGATGCATATAGGCATGGTCATCTGGAGCAAAGTGGTACTGTGGCGAGGTACGCCCGCTTAAAGCTACCAGCACAGTTCCTGGTTGTGTCGAAACTGTGGGCAGCGAAAAAATCCCTTCGCTGGCGAAGCTTGTCCATTGCAAAGCGCCACCAGGACTAAATGCGGCAAGTTGGTGCATAAACTTGCCTGCGCTTTTTATAACAATGCTGCCCTGGGGATCAGCCATTGCAAGTTGAACAGGAGTACTGGTGCTGTGTTGCCATTGTATCGATCCACTTGAGGTGGCAATATGGTTCATATAGTTTTGCGAACTGGCAAGTTGTCCATAAAGCAGCACGCTTCCCAAAACAGCGATGGGGAGTAATACTAATGCAAAGATGCTGCGAGAGCGATCCCACAAACCTTGCATGAGTTTGAACGGATACATCAGGTAGAGACGAATGGAATATAATCTCTTTATCCACAGTTGGAACGGTAGTATCCATAACAGTAACAAGCATAGTACGCTCAATCCAGCAAGAACTATAAGTAGTATCCGCATTGGCGACAAGTTATGCAATACAGAGGCTCTGCCCGACTGCGTATTGAGCAGAATCAGCGCAGTGTTGGAGACCTGCAGCAAGCCAGAAGCAGAAGCAGTTATACCATCAAGTTTTACACTCCAACGTTTGGCGCCATCACCAGTGTTATAGGCAGAGATGATGCGATTGCTATCATTCTGAGCTTGCTGAAGAATTACAAGCTTATGGGTTGTATCCACTGAAGGCGCATAGATGCGTCCCGCATCAGCGCTTGTAAAGTCGGAGCCAACAAGCTCTGACCAGCGTACATTACCGGTTGCAGCATCGATGGCAAAAAGCCAGAGCTGCTCCCGCACCTGCTGCGTGTCCCAAACTACGCCTGTAGCATACATAACATTATCGGCGCTGGCAATACTTGCCTGGTAGAATTGTGCTGGCACGAGGGTTTCATTTGAAGTTACCTGAGTGTTGAGTGGCAGACCGTTATAGGTCCAGACGATTGCCCCTGTGTAGGCATTCAAGGCAGCAAGACCCTGCGCTCCCGCCACCAGGAGTAATGGTTGTGTGTCTGTAAACATAAGCAGTGTGCGTATTGGACGATCTGCTTTCCAGAGTAGCCTGCCGTCAGCTCTGTCCAGGGCGTAAAGAGTATGATCCGCTGCAATGTAGAGCATCTTGTCATAGAGTAGAAATGGCGCCGCGTATTCCAGCGTATCGTCGAGCTTTTGGGTCCAGAGGACTGCGCCACTTTGCAGATCAAATGACGCCACCACTCCATTTAAGGCGGACTTAACCGCGTAAAGCGTCGAGCCGGAAGATGCAGGTTGAAACAGATGGGTTCCCAACGTTGGCTGGTCACCCTGGATGTGCCAGAGCATCTGCCCATTGGTGGTCATTAGCTGCAACCCATCTGCATGGACAACTACCACACTGTTGCCTGGTGTCAGAGCGAGCGTTCCATGCTCAAGTGGCGCTGAAAATTGTGACCCTACTTTCCACGAAGAAGCATTTCCTGTAAGAGAGAATAGCTGTTGCTTTGATCCAGAAGTTGACTTGCCTGTTTGTATTCCAAACATTAGTGATGATGCAGCCTGTACAGGGTTGGTGATAGTCGTATCGCCCTGGTATCCTCCTCCCAGATCTTGTTGTGTTATTGTTTGTCCACTGGCGCGATCAAGCGCATAAAGGTAGAGATGGGTGTCGTTCATATCGCGCCATAACAAGAAAGAACTGCTGATAAATACAACCAGGAGAATCCATACCAGTGCTTTAGTTGGCCTCTGTCTGCGTCCATGCCGCTGAAATATTGCCAGTAATGGCCTTGGGATAGGTGCTCCAGTAATTTCGGGCAACTTGACCTGCTCACTGCTGATAGCCTCCACAGGCGCTTCC
>WNFX01002204.1_pt1 | contig 49908 bp, 51 predicted proteins | sample 5400111 | NCBI WGS metagenome assembly WNFX01 (sample SAMN13153363, study PRJNA577476) | soil metagenome | isolation source: 40 cm soil or saprolite under grassland replicate 1 | place: USA:California | collected 2016-06-15
GGAAAAGCTACCACCTCGATATGCACGACATCCCGCCAGCGCTCGCGGAGCGCCAGGAGGCCCTCCAATCCTCGCAACTTGCCGATGGTATCGACATCGGCGAAGGCACGGAAGACCGTCGTCCCATTGAGAATACCCTTTACTCTCATGAATCGCTTTCAGGAGCCGTCTCCACGTCCTGTTCTTCCCTACTCCTGCGCTGACGAGGGGCTCCGTTCATAGAAGGTGAACGCCCAGAAGATCCACAGGCAACTGCACATTCCCAGACTCACGTAGGGATTCCAGAACGCCAGCAGGGTCGCCAGCAGGTACACCGGGAACCCAAATAGAATGTTGCGCGTATGTCTCTTCACCTGGACAGGTGTAACACCTACGTGCAGCAGGCGACGATGACGCGAGGCTGCCCACCAGAGCAGGTTGTAGGCCACGTTGATCACGACAAAGACACCGGCGTAGACGGCACAAGCCAGTGCCGCAGCAGGCGTGGTGAGGTACTGTGCTACCAGAGATGTGGGAAAGGGCACCACCGTCACTAGCAACAGCAGCAAGCCATTGGCGAACAGAAAGGGGGTATCTGACTTGGACACCAGCTTGAAAATGCCATGGTGGCTCACCCACATGATCAAGATCGTGGCAAAACTGGTGATAAACGTGAGGTAGGCAGGCCACTGGTTGAACAGCGCTGTGCCCAACGCTGTCACTGAGATAGCCCCCGCAGGCAGATGTGGCACCTGCAAATCGAACACCAGCAGCGTAATGGCGACGGCAAAGACGCCGTCGCTAAAAGATTCGATGCGGCCTGTCTCTTTTTCGACGGCCGCTGCTCGCTGTTCACTGCTCATTCCCTCTCTCCTTCCAGACATTCCAAGCAGATACTGCCCGTTGTTGGGAGCGTTTCCACCCAGAACAGAAGATACAAGCTTGCAGGCTCAAAAGCAAGCGTCCCCCTCCTCAAAGACGTAGGTTTGTGACGACCCCTTTCCAGGTGAGGCTGACTCGTCTTCGTAGAGGCCCGAACATAGAGACTAACACATCAATGGCGCGTAGACAAAGGGACTGACTGAGCCCAGTGCTGAGTGTCGTCGCACCCGATGGTACATGCATTCGAGGTATTCAAACACCGTCTGCCTGATGTGTGTGCATGTGGGAAATGAGCAGCTATCCAGCCGACCCCCTCGTCGTACGCCTGTTTCACCTACCGCTCAGTGGTTATGCATCTAGGAGGACCGATTGATTCATTTTGGCAGAACGGTTCGCCGCTTCCATGAGCCTGGAGAGGTCGATGGCAGCCTGAATATGCTCACGAGCGCGGGTTCCTTGCTGGATGTGCGTGACCCATTGCGAGAAGGGAGTCGGTAGATCGGGAGGGATGTCCGTCCAGACGCTCCACTGGGACGTTCCCGGTGTGCCCGCAACCGCGCTGCGTATGCGCAGGATCCCGTCCGGATTCCCATAGAGCAGGCTCCCTTGTGTACCATGAACCTCGATGGTGAACGGCGAGAAGGGGTTGACAAAGCTGGCTTCGACGATACCCACTGTCCCCTGTGGAGAGCGCAGCACCACTGTCGCGTTATCCTCCACAGCACGTCCGGTGAGCGAGGCATAGGTGGCACTGACGCTCTGGGGCAGGCCCAGGAAGAGCCGGGCCAGGTACATCGGATGTGCCCCCAGATCGATCATCGCGCCCCCAGCCGATTGCTGGGGATCGAAAAAATAGGGGGGTAACCAGCCCTGGGGATGTTGCCTGGTCTTGAGCGCGCCATCATGAGTCAGACGCGTCCGCACCTCAGTCAGCTCTCCTAGCAACTTCCGATCGAGAATGTGCTTGATAGCCAGCGTCGAGCCGCTCGAGAGCCGTGGCAAGGAGACCACCAGCACGACTCCGGCCTGCTCGACCGCTGCTACAATCTCGTTGCATTCGCGCAGGGTGGGGGCCAGCACTTTTTCGGTAAAGATATGCTTGCCCGCCTGAGCCGCCGCCACAATCACCTCTCGGTGCATCGTCGTCGGCGTGGTGACAATCACGCCATCCACCTCGGCCTGCGTCAGCAGCTCAGGCAGATTCTCGTAGAAAGGCACCCCTAACGCGTGCGCCTGGGCGCGGCCGCGCTCCGGCGTTTCGTCCCAGACCGCTGTGATAGTGGTCGCGGGGTTGGCACGCGCCTGTTGGACATAGTCGCGCGCGTGGACGTGCCAAAAACTGAGGAGCGCCACTCGAATCATAATTGAACTCCTGCCTCCCAGAGACACTCGGGGGCTATCTGAAGCAAGGCCAAACGCCAGCGGCGGGACTCCTGCCAGCAGAACCAATGCCTGACGGCGTGAGAGCGGTTTCGAGACTGCGGTTTCTCTTGACATGAACATGACCTGGTTGATGAGAAGACCTGTGCCGAGACATATCCACTTTCACGGTTCCTCCCCTCTGCCTATTAGCGCAGTGAGGATGGCGGAACGGAAGGTGAGCGCCTGTTCATGGCCGAGCCCTCGCACAAGTAGATATCAGGAGGTGTGCGAAAGGGAGGTTCCCGGCTCTGTCGGCTATTACCAACTTCCCTGCTTGACTCACATCTACAAAAAACGAAAGTGCTTCTGCACCTGTATCCTACCATGCAGCATGTGGTCTGACAAGCAGTACTGGACAGCCACGTCCTCGCTGCTTGTCTGTAATGCCTGTGCTGAAAGGAGAGTGGCCATGGTCCCAGGTGCCTGGACGAGAAGCGTCTTTTGAGGGTCTGCAATCCTTCCAATCTTCGAGCCGGTCATAAGCCCTGCAAGTCTCAGGCGGGCGAGGTCCCAGATGTTCACTTTGCACTCACGCGCATTTTGATGCCATGTAAAGGCGAACCGGTGACCGTGTAGAACTGGATGATCTCCTGGTTGGAAGCCAGTTCGAGCTGATAGTGACGCAGGATATGCGAAACCATTGCCTTGATCTCGACCTGCGCGAAGTTGATGCCAATACAGATGCGTGGGCCACCACCAAAACCCACCAGTGCATAGGGATGCTTCTTGTGCTCTTCGCGTGGTGGAGCGAAGCGATCAGGATCGAATACCATCGGGTGAGCGAAGATGTGTGGGAGCATATGCGAGGCTACGATGGAATAGAATGCCATTGTGCCCGCAGGAACGTGGTAGCCGTGGAATTCAACGTCTTCGACGACTCCCCTCGGCCCGTTGGCAACCGGTGGATAGAGCCGTTCTGCCTCGCTCAAGGCATTCTCCAGCACTTTCATCCGCTTGATCTCTTCCAGGTTCGGATCAACCCGCTCGCCAAGTATCTCCGCTTGCTCGACGAGGACACGCTGGGCATAGTCGGGATGCTGCGTGAGCAGGTAGAGCAGCCATGCGCTCAGGCTGGTTGAGGTCTCATGACCTGCGACAAGCAGGATGTTGATGTGTGCGATCAGTTGTTCATCGCTCATGGCTTGCCCGTCCTCGTCACGAGCTTGCACAAGCATACCAAAGATGTCGTCGGTCGGGCGTTGACGGCGCTCCTCGATTTTTGGCAGCAGCAGGGCGTGAAGTTCGCCATGAACCTGGCGAAGCTGCCGGTAAAAATCCTCGTCTGAGCTCGCCTGCCCCGGTATCATCAGAATGCGTATGAACAATTCGCGGAAGCGATCTACCTCTGGTCCGACTTCGAGACCGGTCAGCGCCGACGCCGCTATGTCAAAGGTGATCTTCCAGGCCTCGTCATAGATGTCGACCTCGCCTGCTTCCAGCCATGTTGCGGCACGTTGATGAATAATGCGGTTCATCAGCGGGAGATAGCGATCCATGTAGCTGACCGTGAAGGCAGGGTTCATCATCTTGCGGTGCCTGGCGTGCTCCTGCCCATCCATGCTCAGAAGCCCGCGGCCAAACATATCGACCACAGAAAAGATGGCGCTCCAGCCAATATAATTGGAAAACTTGAAGCGGTCGTGTACCAGCACAAAGCGATTGGCTTCTGGCCCGACCAGATACACGATTTCCTGCCCGAAGTAGGTGGATCGGAAGATCGGTCCACATTTTTCGTATGCCTCGGCCAGGAGGGGTCCGAGCCGCTTCTGGTAATCTGGAGGCAGCTCGACGAACGGAATAGCTTCAAAAGGGCGAACCTGGCTCATATCTCACACCTTTCTCATGGAGGTTAGTTGAATACGGATCAAAATGCTGCTAGACGCCGATTGCGCCAAATCTTCTCTATCGGGTTGACCTTTGAAGTCAAGTTTCACCGCGTGGTATTTCGCGTCACTGGGAATCGCGTGCAGGAGTTTTTGAAGCCCCTGCATGATCTCTACTGGATCATCAAAAATTGCCTGAGCCATGCCATCGCGTGCTTGCCCTTTCAGCATGACTTTCACCGGAACACTGCCGCGCAGGTTTCTCCACCAGGAAGAGTGACCGGTGATGCAAAAAATGGTGTCTCCCTCCTGTGCATAACTCAGCGGAATGGTATAGCGCTTTCCGCTCTTGCGTCCTGTGAAGGTGAGGAGCATCCTGTTCTTGCTCAACAGACCGTGCAGCGGCGAGCGCAGGATCACCTTCACCAGTTCATTGACATACTGTGGCACGGTGGGAGGACGCGTCGCCCTTGACTGCTGGCTAGATGTAGTGACCATTGATCTGTTTCTCCTTCCTGTCTTTCAGCCTTGCTGATGGGTACGGTACCAGGCGACTTCATCGCGGATGGTCTGTTCGAACGGGCGAAAGGTAGCGGCCAGTTCTCGTTTTGCTTTGTCAGGGCTGACTGTACGTTGTGTGTGGAGGATGCGGACACTTTCGCGTGAAACGAGCACGGGCTGCCTGGTAATCCGCCCAACCCACTCAAGCACTGAGGCATATGCAAGCGTTGCCGCATATGGGATACGGCGTGTTGGGGCAGGGACGCCAGAGACCTTTTCCAGCACGCTGAGAATATCCGCCATCGCCAGGTATCCAGCGCTGGCAATGTAGCGCTCACCGCTCTTGCCTTTCTCTACGGCAGTGAGCATAATCTGCGCGATATCACGAGCATCAACGACGCTCAGCCCGCCATCGACAATCCCTGGGATCTTGTGTGCAAGAAAGTCCTGCACCAGGTGCCCTGTACTGGTAGGCCCGATATCTCCCGGCCCAAACATGGCAGTTGGCAGGATGAGCACGACAGGCAGGCTGTGTTGAGTGAGGAATGTATTGATGGCATCTTCCGCCAGCGCTTTGCTCTTACTGTAGAGATTCTTCAACTGCCTGGCGTCAATCGGTGTGGACTCATCACCGGGAGCATTGCCCGGTCCGGCGCCGATCACACTGCTCGAACTCACGTAGATGACCTTCTTCACACCACGTTGCTCAGCTGCGGTCAGCAGGGTCATGGTTCCCTGCACATTGGTGTCCCACAAGGCCTTCCAATGGTTGCCTGGCTGATAGTAGTCGCGGAAGAAGGCAGCAGTGTGGAATACAACATCACATCCATTGAGCTCAGATGCGCGTTCTTGCTCATCTCCGGGTCAGAGTTTGGGGCCACTGCCCATAACACTGCTCATGACGCTTTCATGACGCTTTCTCCCTATACTAGTACCAGAAATGATCTGGGTGACGAGTATTTTGACCAACTTGATACGGCTCGCATCCAGCGTCATCATGTGCGTCGTCTGGAGCAGTTAGGCTACTCCGTCACCTTAACTCCCAAGGAGGCGGCTTAATCGACGGGCAGACAAGTGTTCCGGGAGATTATTTTCGAAGGAAACGTTGAAGAAGAGTATGCTCCGATTGGAGGAAAGTCAATGGCATGCATTTTCGCGTTGTTCGCGACACTTACACCGCGCCTGGCATTGTTGTTGCTGTGGATATTCACGCCCCTGGTCAACCGGGCCTTCAGCTTCTTTCTCTGGCCGCTGCTTGGCCTGATCCTCCTGCCCTTTACGACCATGATATATGTCCTGGTCTATGTTCCTCACATTGGCGTGGTCGGTTGGAACTGGTTGTGGATCATCCTGGGATTTTTCCTCGATCTAGCAGCGTATGCCGGGAGCGGATATAGCAACCGGAATCGTTTTCCAGCAATGTCACGCTATCCATCGTGATGGCCTCTCCCAGGATTGCTTTTCTTCTCCAAACTAGGTATGCTTTCTAGATGTAATCTCCTCAATTTCCTCGATGAAAGCCTATTACCGGTAGGATGAAGAACAATGACAAATTTTCATCATCCCACATTCCGCAGTTCGATTGCCCGTTTTTTCCGAAAAAGTGGTGGTGTGGAGAATGAACTGCCTCTGTGAGAGCAGCGAAGTCTCCCCATGACGATGCCCATGACACTTTCATGACGCCTCCTCCTTAGAGTAGGAGCAGGCAGGACAAGGCGCGTCACCTGAGGCGTGGCCCGAAATCCTGCCGGGTAGGTCTTTGCGTTATGATTGCTCCCAGCATTCCTTGAAGCTCATACGCAGTTTGCCGAAGCCTAGGCAGGTTTGGAACGTGGTTGATCTCATGCTGATCCCTGCACCCGTGAGTACGCCTTTCGTCTTTGACCTCCCCCGCCTGCCGTGGATACTCTATCATCAGGCAAGCGTTTTTCGCCAGAGAGCGCTCAGGCTGCTAGGCATCCTGGTGCTCGCGCTGCTGGCAAATTGCTACCTTGCCCCGGGCGCGCCGCAACCGCGTTTCAGCGTGCCATCAAGGAAAGTTCCCTTGGTATCCTCGCCTGACGTGCACTCGCTTCCTGCTTTGAAGAGCAGCGACTGGCCTACCTATCACCACGATAACGCCCGCACCGGCTACCTGCCACACGAGTCCGATCCACAACAGCTCCTCGCTGCCTGGACAGCGCCATTGGATAATGCCGTCTATGCCGAACCTCTGGTCATTGGGGAGCACGTCATCGTTGCTACCGAGGGCGATTCCCTCTACTCCCTTGACGCACGCACCGGACGGGTGCAATGGCATACCACCATTGGGCAGCCCGTTGCCCTGTCCACGCTGAACTGTAATGGGAATATCACGCTACTTGGGATCACCGGCACGCCTGTCTATGACCCTGCGAGCGGGCTGGTCTTCGCGGTGGCTGAGGTTACTGGCCCAGTGCATCTGCTGGTGGGCGTCGAACTGGCCACCGGCAAGCTGCGCATCCGGCGCCCGGTGGATGTGCCGGCCATGGCTCCCCCACGGGTGTACGAGCAGCGTCCAGCACTGGCCCTCTCCCATGGCATGGTCTATCTCGCCTTTGGTGGGCTTGCCGATGATTGCAGCCCCTATCATGGGACGATCGTCGCCTCGCGGACCGATGGGAGTGGGCCTTTACGCTCCTATCAAGTCCCGACGCGGGATGCAGGTGGCATCTGGGGACCCTCGGGGCCAGCCATAGATCAGGCGGGGCGGGTGTATGTGTCGACGGGCAATGAAGACCACATTAGCGGAAGCTGGGATTTGAGTAATGCGGTGCTGCGCCTCTCGCCAACGCTGCAACTGGAAGATAGTTTTGCCCCCGCCCAGTGGCGGGAGGAAGATACTGGGGATCAAGACCTTGGGTCAATGGGGCCAGCGCTGCTGCCGGGCGGCCTTGTCTTCATCGCGGGCAAATCCGGTTTTGGGTACCTGCTCCACGCCAACGCCCTGGGCGGAATAGGGGGTCAGGCGGCAGTGGTGAGCGTCTGCGGATTGGCTCAGGGAGGAGTTGCCACAGTTGGCTCACAGGTCTTTGTCCCTTGCTTCGACGGCCTGAGACGCGTCCTGGACGCGCCAGGAACGACACTGCAGGTGAATTGGCAGTCGCTGAACCAAATCACGCTGCCTCCTATCGTGGGAGGTCATACAGTCTACAGCCTTGATCCCGGTGGCACCCTCTATGCTCTCGATACTGAGACCGGCCTGGTGCGTGCACAGCTCTCGTTGGGCATGGCGGTCCCACACTTTGCCACACCGACGCTCTCCCAGGGACGCGTCTTTGTGGGTACGTTTGAGGGCGTGAGCGCGGTGACGGTCGACGCAAGAATGGACCACAAAGCGCCGGAGGATACCCGACCTGGGAAGGAGAAAAGCTGTACCTCAGCGTTCCATCGCATCTCCGCCAGCAGCACAGCCTGCAGACGGAAAGGATGTTATGACGTGGTGTGACCGCTTCGCTTCACCCAAACAGCTATCACCATACTGTCAGCAGCAGACGGGAGTGAACAGAGATGAACATGTTCGGAATGACATGGGAGGAGATCTTTGCCCTCTTGCTCATTGCGATGGGGCCGGTCGGCATTACCATGAGCTACATGCCTATCGCCCAGGCTCTTCCCCCTGAAATGCGGCGTCCACTGGCTCGGCGGACGATCCTGGTCGGCTTCATGGTAGCGCTGGGGCTCATGCTCCTTGGCGATGGGGTTATACAGGGATTGCACTTGAGCCCGGCAGTGCTGTTGCTGGGAGTCGGCGTGACCTATTTCGTCCAGGCGCTGCCCATGCTCCTGGCTGGGTCGAGCGACCTCTCTGCGCCGGCAGACATCAAAGAGCCGCGGGGGCTTGCCATTTCACCCCTGGCGGTGCCAGCGTTGATCTCACCAATGGCGGTGGCATTGCTCTTGAGTGTCTCGGTGATCGTTCCCAGCCTGACTGCTGCGCTGATCTTTGTTGGGATGGTGGGAGCGGTTCTGATCATTGACCTGGGGCTGATGTTGTCCTTCACCTACGTTGCGCAGTACGTCACGAAGCCGATTCTGGAGGTGCTGCAGAAGATTTTTGGGTTTATCATGCTGACCTTTGGCATCCAATTGGTGTTGCTAGCGCTGGCGAAGTTGGGCATCATCACGGCGACGGGCTTCTAATCCCAGTGTGATTCTTCGCCCTCGCCCGGCGTTTCCTGTTGTTCTCCCTCGCACTGACATACGCAACGCTACAACAACGCTTTAGTCCTGTCCTCAATGCTGATATGTCGATGGATGATGTATTGCTTCTTTGTATACTGAAAATGATGGTGCAAGGGTTCTTCTCTACGAAAACGTTTCTCGTGGTGAGCTACCCTGTACCTGTCATAGATGGGGAGTGTGCATCCCATCTCATTTATCTTGATGAAGAGCATTTCCTAACGACGAACAGCGGGGAAGCTGAGCTGATCGGATGGGGACCGAGGTTGGTGCTTCCTACCGTGCGCGTTCTCGCTCATGTGTGGATCAGCGTTTGGGGCCACCGCCTATGATAATGTTCATGGCGCTGCTCATGACGCTTTCATGGCGCTTTCTCCTGATACTAGGACCAGAGAGAGCGAGGTGCATCTGTTGGGTAGCGGCCCCAAACTCTGCCGACTGGGTCTGGAGCGGAGGAAATGCTCTCTTGTTGGATACACCAAAAAGGAGAAGTTCATGACCACAACTGCCCGGGAAAGAATACGTGAGCGAGCAGGTGAAGAGCAAGGTGGCGAGGAAGAGGAGACGTTCGGGGGGATACACCCGCTGCTGTTGGCCGCTCTGATGGGACGCCGCAGGGGACGAGAAGAGGGCGAAGGGATCCAGCATCCACTCGTGTTGGCCGCCCTGATGGCTCGCCGCAGAGAAGGCGAGGGAATACACCCACTGCTGTTAGCCACTCTGCTGTCACGCCGCAAGGAGCGGGAGGAAGGCGAGGGGATCCAGCACCCGCTCGTGTTGGCCGCCCTGATGGCTCGCCGTAGGGAGCGTGGAGAGGGGATACACCCACTGCTGTTAGCCACCCTGATGGCTCGCCGCAAGGAGCGGGAGGAAGGCGAGGGGATCCAGCACCCGCTCGTGTTAGCCGCTCTGATGGCTCGCCGCGGGGAACGAGAGGAAGGCGAAGGGATATCTCCGCTCGTATTGGCCACTCTGCTGTCTCGCCGCGAGGAGCGAGAGGAGGACGAGGAGGGGATCTCTCCGTTCGTGTTAGCCACCCTGCTGTCACGCCGCGGGGAGCGGGAGAAGGAGACGGTGTAGCACAGCGAGGCTCTGGCTCCTCTCATGTTCGCCGCTCTCGGCGCCGGATTCGAACATCGAGGCTTCTGGCGATTTCGGTGAAATGATGTGAGTTGTCCAGGGCTCATACACGACTGTGTGTATGAGCTCTGGATACCTTTATCCGGCCCAAATGGCTCACTAAGCTACTGAAGGAAATCATCATGACGACTCATCCTGAACAAGCAACAAGCCGGGATCGTTTCGATCCCATGGCCGAAGCACTTCTGAAAGAACTGCTTGAGACTGCATCGCATGCGAAAGCAGCAGCGCGCACGGAAGATGCAGTCACAACGGCTCTTATGGCATCCCTGATCCCCCCCGGCACGCACCGCATCACAGGCATCATCATTTGAAAAAGCCATACTTGCAGTAGCCCTTGCCCCTGCGCTTGCCGATGCGCTTGTGCCTGCCATTGTGAAGGCTTTGAATACGATCCTTTCTTCAAAGGAAACCGGCCAGGAAGCGGTTCCCAAAGAGGATAGCGACAAGCAAGAGGGAAAAAAGCGGAAGCCATATGAATGAGGCAAGGTGACGGCTCTGACGGCATGTATTTCCCTCAGGCTGCTGAACCAGCAGCCGTCAACCACCTCTGATGAAGTCCATCGTGCTTTTGAACGGTGACGGCATTTTCCCACTCGAACCCCCCATCGATATGAGGGAAAATTGTCGTTACCTGGTCCCACTTTGTCTTCAGTGCTCAATAGCGCTGTAGGACTAAAACAGTGGAGTTACAATCACCTCCTCCGCCCGCTAGATTAAACTACAGCTATTTCTTCCCCACAGCCGCAGTTTCAGCCCTTGGTGGGCTCTACTCTCCCAATTGTCTCTAAACCTGTCAATCAAACTGCGGAATGTCGAGTATACAGCCGTGCACCAAATTTCGAACGTAGGTGTACAATGGGAGTAGAAAGACAATGGAGGGAACCGCAATGAATAAAGCGCAAGTCAATCACAATTTCACCTATCATGCACCGAAGGGCGACCAGCCGGAGCGTTACAGTGCCCTGCGAACGCAGGCAAAGGAGTTGGCATGACCATCGTCAGATTGACGCCCGAGTCATCAGCACAAGAACGGGCGTTATTCTTACTCAACCTGGCGGTGGTGAGCGCAATGAGGAAGCAATGAAGCACTATACCCTTAGAATTGCCGCGGAAAAGCTCGGCATTGATGAAGTCACCTTGTGGCGCTGGATGCGCGAGAGCCGGGTGAAGCCGAGACGTGACCCAACAGACTGGAGACGCCGCCGTATCTCCAAAGCGCAGCTCATCACGTTAGCAGAGCGCCATCACCGCCTGGTGCCCATCGAAAAAGAAGACCAGAATATGTCCGACCTGGAGGCGCGAATCTTTGACCTGGAGCAAGAAATGCTTGCGCTTTCACGAACGGTCAAGAAACTGATGAGTTACAACGATCCACCCGGCGAGGAAGAACCAACCCCCGACGCAACACGCACCACCGTCGGGACATTACTGGCACAGGTCCGCGCTATGCAAGAAAGACAGGCCAGGTAACGTCGGTGGGGCAAGCCCGCAGCAGCGACACCTCACCAATGATCCCCCCGTGCAGAGCTACGCGCTTCGCGTCTTTCGAAGCCGCTATCACACAGCCACCAAGGTACCCCCGACAAAGACTGAACCCCCACCGCGCGTACGCATCGAGCAATTCGCAGCTGCTCCCTGGTTTCTCGACTCGGCTTAGGCGAAGGAAACGGGCCTATTCGACACCACAACGCTTCTACTAACCGGCTGCCTGGGAGTGCGTTCTATGGTGCTCGAAGGCCAGGACGGCCCCTATCAGCAGGAAGGGGGAAGCAAAGAGCGCCCACCAGCCTGCAATAAAGAAAAACGCGATGCCCGCCACCGCAAGCAGCACCGCTCCCACGATGGGAGCGAACGGTGTCACCACCGAACCGATCAGGCCGATCATGATGACCAGCATCCCGAAAAGGAAGTGCAGCGGGCTACTTATGACTCCGCTGACCCTGCCCATGACCTGTAAGGAGGAGTACAAGAGGTTGACGATAAAGGCAATGTGACCACCCCAACCAAGCCAGTGATCATGGCAAGGATGCGCAGAGAAAACCGTACCACAGATGTTCTCTTTCTTAGGCCGGAGCATACCCCGGCACCTTCTGTTCCGCTCTTCCGTAGTGACGCTCTAGCACTAAAGAGTATAAAGCAAAAACACCAGGCGAGACATCATCCAAAAGATTGATTTTGCACAGTACCTATTCAGGTCCCTTTCTTGTGCTGCCGCAGGCGGCACATGCACCCGGTATCCCTCCGTCACGCGCGGATCAACAAAGACTGTCGCCTTGCTGCTGTCATCCCATTTCCACAAACGGAGTTTGTCAAGAATGGCTCTCGTATATGAGAGCCAAACTCTTTTACCATTTCCCATGACGTTGCTCATAACTCTTTCATGACACTTCCTTTCCAAAACTCTACTCTTTCTCTCCCTTGTGGATATAGCTTTCGCATGGGTTTTTGCGTATACTTATTCTCAGTAGTATTGACTAATCGGCGCTCCCCAAGCCATTGAAGCGATAAGTGTTGGTGCCAACGGATGTAGCAGACGAGGAGGTAGCAACCATGCCAGGATGTAGATGTCTCGTGGCTCTCTTGACAGCTTTTGTCCCACTCTCGCGCTGCTCGAAGCCATGCGGTTGCTTCCGTAAACAACGAGAGGAAGAAGAGGGAATCTCATGACGACCACGACCACTCCATCCACTGAGTCTGGTGGATGGGATGTGAGTTTGACTTCACGAGCTGAACGTTCTGCTGCCGGGAAGGCGTTGCGTAGCAAGACACCCCGTTCCAGCCATGCAGCGTGGTCACCAGACCCCGAACGCCCTGATCCGATCAGCCTGTTGGAAGAGGCCAATAAGACGCGAGTAGAGCCATTGGTGCCCATCCGCTTTGGACGCATGTCGCTGTCCCCTTTCGCGTTCTATCGCGGCTCAGCAGACCTCATGGCGCATGACCTGGCCACTACCCCCATCTCAGGTATCAAAGCCCAGCTCTGCGGTGACGCGCATCTGAGCAACTTCGGCGTCTATGCCTCACCCGAACGCCGGCAGGTCTTCGATCTGAACGACTTCGACGAGACGCTCCCAGGCCCCTGGGAATGGGATGTGAAGCGACTGGCTGCCAGCGTGGTCCTGGCAGGGCGGCAGAATGGCTACAGCCCCCGGGACAGCAAGCAGGCGGTTTTGAGATGCCTGCAGCGCTATCGTGAGAGTATGGGGCAGTTCGCCCAGATGAACCACCTGGATGTCTGGTATTCCCACCTCGAAGTGGAGAGCTTGATCGCGCTCACACGTGACAAAAAGCTGAAACGAGGCATGGAGCGCAAATCGGAACGAGCAAGCAAGCGCACGCGCATCGAAACCTTTCCCAAGCTGGCCGAGGTCGTGGATGGCCAGTACCGCATCAAGGATGAGCCGCCGTTGATCTTTCACTACGGCCAGTGGGACACGGGACAGGACCAATTGGACACCGAGCAGTTGCGAGCGTTTGTGTTAGACTACCTGGCGTCCTTGCCGCAGGAGCGACGCATCCTGATCAGCCGCTACCAGGCGCTGGACCTGGCGCACAAAGTGGTGGGAGTGGGGAGTGTGGGCACCGTCTGTGCGGTCGTGCTGGCCTTAGGAGGAGCAGAGGGCGATGATCCGCTGTTCATGCAGATCAAGGAGGCGTCGGCATCGGTGCTCGAGCCGTACCTGGGGACGAGCCCCTTTGCCAACCACGGGGAGCGCGTGGTGGTGGGACAGCGCATGATGCAGGCAGCCAGCGACATTCTCCTCGGGTGGTCGACCTTAGGTGGGAGGGACTACTATGTGCGACAGTTGCGGGACATGAAGTGGTCGGCGGAGATCGAGACGATGAACCTGAGCGAGTTTAGTTTGTACGTCGAGTTGTGCGCAGCCACTCTGGCGCGGGCGCATGCGCGTACGAGTGACCCGGCACAGATCAGCGGCTACCTGGGCAACCGGGACACGTTCGACCAGGCCATCGCCTCGTTTGCTGAAGTGTATGCCGACCAGGCCGAACGCGACCATGCAGCACTTCTGGCTGCTATCAAAGAGGGACGGGTACTGGCCCAAATCGGTGTATGAAACGTTCGCAGAACAGGAAGTGGAACGCGGTACTGGCCCAATCAGGCTACGACGCAGCTGTTCGAAGAGTGATTCTCTCATGAGAGTGGTTACAGTGATATCATCAATCGATGAAACACGAGGAAGAGAGAGCAATGGTAACTCTTCTCGCGCACCAGAAGGCTTGCCAAGCAAGCCGGAACCGAATACAGTAGGGACATGACAGCCGAAGAAGAAGTGGTGTACCTGCGACAAGAAAAGAGCCTGCTGCAAGAGCAGTTTGCGCAACGAGACGAGTTGATCGCTCAACTGCAGCACGAGATCGCTAGGCTTAGAGAGCAGGTGGACGCCTTGCAAGAGCAGCTGAACAAGGACAGCCACACCAGTCACTTGCCGCCCTCCTCTGATCGGTTTCACCGTCAGCCCAAGAGCCTGCGCACAATGGATCGGCGAAATCTAGGAGCAGTTGAGGTACGAGCAGAGATTCAGGAAGCATTCGCTACAGAAATGCAAAAGCGCATGCAAGGCACCGTCTGGACGTCGGGATGCAAGAGTTGGTATCTCGATGCCAATGGCCACAACACAACGCTCTGGCCTGGATTTACCTTTGAGTATCGGCATCGGACCCGCCACTTTGATCCGCAGCACTATACCTTACTCCCCCAACACGTATCGACCCAGGACAAACAGGCTGGTGTCGTGCAGAGCAAGACGAGATGAGAACATCTAAGAAATCACTACCCTGGTAGGTACGATCTCCCACTGCCGGTACTCGGCGACCTCACCTGCGAGTACGATGGTCTCCGTCCTCCCTCAGAGTGTCTAAAGTAAAGTGCTAAACGTGTCGATAGGATTCCTTTACCCATCATCTACCAACGTGTGTGTTGATCCGGCGTTCCCGAAAGAGGTGGAGTAGATGACGTCCTAGCAAGTGCCCTTGATACAAGAAGGAGAGATGAACATATGGCAACAAGTCAATCGAACGCACTCCAAAGCTTTGCGAAGGCATGGTGGGTCCTGTTGTTATGGGGGCTCACGTTCCTGATTGTGGGTCTGTGCCTGCTCTTCTGGCCAGTCAGAACCTCTGCTTTCCTTATCGCGATTATGGCCGCCTTCTTGCTGATCTCCGGCATCATTGGAGCCATTAGCGCCGTTGTCCACCGCGATTCGGGATGGGGTTGGCGGCTGGCTGGCGGGATTGTGGGCGTGCTCGTAGGGATCATCTTGCTTGCCAATCCAGTCGCGGGGGCATTGATGATCGTCACAGTCCAATTTCTCCTGCTCGCCTTCGGCCTGATTGTGATGGGAATAGCTACGATGGTGGGTGGGAAGCATACCTCCGATGCGATTGGGTATCGATGGTCGTGGGGCAATTTCTTCCTGGGCGTGCTCATAGTCCTGCTCGGGATTTTTTTACTGTTCCGTCCCTTGCTGGGTATTTTCACCTTACTCTGGCTCATGGCTATCCTGGCGATCATCGGTGGCGTCCTGCTCATCGTTGAGTCCTTTCGAGTAAAGGGACTGGCAGACGTGGCTGTATGAAGCCGGGCTATGCGTCGATTTGGCTTTTGGACAAACCGACGGAGTTCCAACTTAATCTGTCAAACTACTGTGCTGGCTTCATGGGACATCCGTTCAAAAAGAGCTCGTCTGACAACGATTACTACGCCTTTCAAGTGCCGTGTTTGAGAACAGATGTCCTGAGTAGCCAGCACAGCTCACATGGGATAAGGTCCTTTTGAATTGACTCATGTTGCACGATTGTATATAAAGAGAAGGTTTGCCCATCTTCTCTGTCTTTGTACAACCACACAATAAGCTGAAGCCTATACGACCTAAACCTGTGACCATCGATGAGACACATCACGTTGGAAAGGGAATGATGTAATGGCGGTCATGAGCCAGCCGGGGGTACGAAACCCCGGCAAGGGTCTTGCCCTGATCCTCCTGCTAAGTGGACTATTTGCCGCCTACTTGCTGATCAAACCAGGAACTCCACAAACGGTGACCATGGTTGACAATCTCATCCAGGGCCTGCTCGAGGGGGTAGGCTTGTTCCTGGCGATCCTGCCCTGGTTGTCAGTGGGCGGGCACAAGCGGTTGTCTGTTCGTGCGCTCCTGCCAGGCGCGGCTGGGACAACCCCTGCCCAGCGCTGGGTCCCTCTCCTGCTCGGCCTGGGCATCCTGAGTTATATCATAGGACAGGGGATCTGGACGTACAACGAAAACATCGCCCACCTGCCGGTGCTCTTTCCCTCCTTGGCCGACGCAGGCTGTCTGGGGTCCTATCCCTTCGTGCTGCTGGCCATCTTGTTGCTGCCTCGTCGACCGCTGCTGGCCCAGGCGCGGGTCGGTGTTCTCCTTGATAGCCTGATCATCATGGTGGGAGTGGTCACTTTTAGCTGGTATTTTGTGCTGGGCCCGCAGGCCTTACACGGAGCAAACACACAAGTAGGCCGGATCATTGGGATGGCCTATCCCCTGGCGACCCTGGTACTGATCTTCTGTCTCCTACGGCTGACGGCTCGCAGCCATGCTCGTGAGATGCAACCAGTGGTGCTTCTGCTCACCCTTGCGCTCATCGTGATTGTAATCACCGATAGCGTCTATGATTACCTGATAGTGCACAATCTCTATGCCACAGGCGGGCTGCTGGACGTTGGGTGGCCGCTGGGCTACATGCTCGTCGGCCTGAGCGCTTATGCCATGCAGCTGCAACTGACCCCCGCAAGGCTCTCCACGGCTCCTGCACCCGCTCCAGTTTCCTCCCCGGAGACGAGCGAGAGCTTAGGCTCACTCCCCGCGCTGTGGCGAGCCTCGATGCCTTTGCTCCTCGTTCCCGCCGTGGTCATGTTGCTGGTTTGGGTGGAATTCAGCGTGGCCAATACAGCCCTGGAGCCGGGTGTGTTTCTTGGGGCAGCCATGCTCGTGGGACTGATGGTAATACGACAGGTTCTGGTCATCCAGGAGACGATCAGCCAGAACCGGTTCCTGCGCAAGATGCAGCATGACTTGTGGACAAGAAATGAGGCACTCCAGCGGGCTAATGCGCAGATTGAGGAGCAGGCACGCATCGAGGCAGCTTACGAACAGCAGCGTCGCTTGAATGAACTCAAAGACCAATTCATCTTGCATGTGAGTCACGAGTTGCGCACGCCCCTGACGCAGGTCTACGGCTACCTGGAATTATTGGGGAACTTTCACGACACGCTCACGAGTGAGAAGCGGGCGAGGTTCACCCTCCAGGCGACGCAGGGGTGCGATCGCCAAGCCCTCTGCCGGGTGCTGCGCAATCTGCTCTCCAACGCCTTCAAATATACTCCGCCCCAGACCACGGTACAGGTTGTAGCCACGCGCTGTGATCCCGTCACCGGGTGCCCGGATGGCATCTCGCAGGTATGCGTCTGTGTACAGGATACTGGACCTGGTATTCCTCCTGAGGATATTCCCTTGCTCTTTGGGAAATTTGTCCGGCTGACACGGGACCTGGCCAGTTCCACCCGAGGAACAGGCCTGGGCCTCTACATCAGCAAGCAATTGGTAGAAGCGATGGGCGGGCGCATCTGGGTCGAAAGTGCGGGCATCGCAGGGCAAGGGAGTCGCTTTTACTTCACGCTTCCCGCTCCCGCGTTTGACCGAACAACGTGAAATGAGAGCTTTCCTCTCCCTTGTGCTGGCTACATTGGTTATCCGCCAGACAAATTGAAAGTTACCCTCTTCCGTTATCTGGTGCTTTGACGAGGAAATGTACCTTGAGTCAAGTTCGGGATGAACATCCTTGCCTGAGAAGGCAACAAACCACTGACCAGGATGAGCACGTCTCCCGTGCTTGTTTCCTTTGGCAAGGAAAACTCTCAGCAACTGCCTGCTGGTTCTTAACAACAGAAAAAGTGTGAAAGACTTCTCTCAGGTGTTCCCATGCCTCAGGCAGTCACATCTTCCTCTCTGAAAGAGCGTATGCACTTCTGCGATAGTCATGATGTAACCCACCCAGGATCGGGAAGCTGAGGACCTTGCCACCCGTGTGATCTGCTGGCCCTGATCCAGCTTTCGGCTCGGGAATCTGCTGTTTGATCCCTTGATGCGGTCTTGTAAATTTGGGAATTCCGTGGGTCTGGCACAATTTTGGTGAATGATGAGCTTGTTTTGAGAGAAAGCATTTTCTCTGTGAGCACAAACAGGATCGTTGCTTCGACTTTGACTTGCGAGATTTCACCAAGATGGTGCCAGACCTATTCCATGGGAGAAATCTTGCTCATTCTGCGGGCGGTAAAACGAGCATGAGTGCAGATTCATTTTTTGGGGCCGAGGGGAAGCGATCTCTTCTGTCACGGCTTTCCAGTGCTGACACATCACATGACCTCTCCATTTTTCTGAGGACCCCTGCTCGTTTTACCGCCCACATCAGGTCAAAATCTCGCCCACCGATTCTCAACATTTACAACTCCTTAGCGTTGTATTTTTCGTGTACGGGCCAAATAGGCCAAAACGCTGGAAGATGTTACTGCGCCTTCTTGAAGCCAATGTTGTCCGGCACAACCGTTGCCGGTCCCACTGCTAACAACTCGGCAGGGTCGATATTGAGCCTCATAAAGGCGATCTTTTCGCTCCACACCTTTCTTAGGAGATCCTTGAAGAAACCAATGGTGAGGAACTCGCCTGCGCAACGGCGATATCCGAAGCCGAATGGCGCATACCCGGCATCGTCGCACACTGGATAGGTCTGGTCGTCGACACGCGCGTACACTGCGCCAAACGCACTGTTGGTTATCGAAGCCTGCCGTCCGTCCTTGACTCGAAAGGCTTCCCTGCTGAAGGGGCATTGAGCCAACCCGACTTGCTTGCACCTGGTTTCGTCGTTCTGTTCACTCGTCGGAGCCTGCTTATAGCGATCCGGGTCGAAGTCATTCGGATTGTTCCAGTGAAGAGGGTCTCTGCTGGTTTCCAGATGAGGCGTAATAATGGTGCTCAAGCCAGTGGACCCAGTGCCAAAAGCTTGTTCCTGAGCAGGCAGCACTGAGGTACTGCCGCGGTTAGGCGAGATGGTCCTGAACAACTCCATCACGAAACGGTCCAGCCTGCTGAATGCGGAGTGGTCCGTTTCGTCGGGGCCACTCTTCATCGTCTTTTCAAACCATGAGCGGACAGCCGGGTCCCCATTGGTTGCCTCCAAGCGGGCTATCATGTTGTAGAGCGTATTGCCCCACTGGCTGAACGCAAGAAAGTTGTGGAAGCACTCGAAGACCATGTCCTCCCTCCTGAAGTTCTCCCCCAGCGCGCCGTTCTTGATCCAGTAGTAGACCAGGGTCTTCTCGGGATTGGGCACATGACCGTCGATCAGCTCTTGCACTCGCTGGTCAATCCAATCTTTGAGGAGTTGACGGAGCTGGCGCACACGCATGTAGTTGTCATGGACGACCTGCAAGATCGGGTAGCGGAAGCTGACGACAGCCACGAAGCTCTGGCCGATCTGCCTGACCTCGGGCGGAATGTCGTCCCCCGTGACGCCAAGGTGAAGGTCCCAGTACATGTCGAAGTATCTCTGGTAGTACTGTTGCATCAGTGGCTTGCCTTCGTTTTGCTCGTCGAAGAGGTAATCGAGGAAGCGTTTGATCTTGTCCGAGTACATCGGACCGTACAGATCCGGCGTGACAGCCGAGTAGTAGATTCTCTTTCTCTCGTTGTGTGGTCCGCGCTTCTGGTACCCCTGGATGAAGACCGTGAGTCCCTCCTCCTCCATATTCAGCTCCCAATTGTTGTAGAGCATCCCGGCGAGGTGAGCTGGCATCGCCGCCTCCTTGCTAAGGGAGAGGTCGATCATGGGAAGCAATGGCCGTTCGCCTTGATAGATGGCGCTGAAGAAAAACGGCTTCACGGCGCCCTGGACATAGGCCGGGTCGAAGGTGAGCGGCATCTTCTTGGTGTCGGCAGACTTGTCCTGCTGTTCGGCAGTTTTCGCTGGATCAATCATGTTCTGCTCCTTTTCTCTCTTTTAAATCGCTCAAGATATCTTAAAGAAGGACAACTGGCTCAGAAAGGTAATCACGAGGACGATCCATGCGCCGATCAAGATGGTTACCACTCGCCATACGGCAAGGGACTGACCTGACATCCCGATACTGATGAGCAGCAGGATCAGGATCGTGAAAAAGAAGAGGTACAGGAGGTAGTTCAGATCTTTTATGGTGAATGCCAGGACCGTGATCGCCACGACGAGCAGCTCTAACGCCAAAACGTTCTGCATGCCAGCAATCAATACATCTGCCAGCAGCGCACCCAGGTACGTCGCAACGACAATCTGTAGCGCCATCATCAGCGAGGCCTTCTGATCCTGCTTGGTGCAGATGATGACGGTGAGGGCCGCCCAATAGAATGGCTGCCCTCCCAAGATCCAGCCGCTCCCTGCTGCAACTGCTGCTCCCACTGCACGCAGCGAGCTAAAGCGCAGCAGCGGGGAGGTCAACGTGAGCTGCGAGGCGCGCGTGGTGAGTGGTGACTGTGACCTGTTCGGTCGCACTTCGTTTCTCGGCATGCTCCGGTGTGACTGGAGCCATGCAAACAAGAACGCGAACAGCATCAAGATCGCCCCACCAAGCAGAAAGCCTCCCGCCGCTGGTAGCGCCGTGGCCGGACCACTACGGTTCGCAAGCGAGCTCACGAACGGGATCGTCAAAAGCAATCCCATTGTAGCCGCAACCCGACCATACACCGAGAGGAGTCCGCTGATGAAGACCACAAGGAAGATCTCCACGATCTCTACCCACCATGGCCCACCGATGAGCCGACCCAGTGCGGTCATGAGCGCGCCGCCGACTGCGGTCATTCCCAGCGTCCATGCCTGTATGCGGTACGACGTGCCGATGTCCCCGAATGAGGTAAGCAATGCACCAGTCATGACCAGGACACCAAACGCACTCTGACCAAACATGGTCAGAACAAGCAGGGGCAGGAACATCGCCAGGGCGGTATAGAAGCCTTTGACCGGATTGGGCTTGGCACCGGAGTTGCTGCGGAAAAGAACCGCCATTCTCTTTATCACTCTCTCCTTCCTCGCCAATTTCGACCTCTGGCAATACCACTGGCATTGCCATGAATGCTAGAAGTATGTGTCAGCCATGTCGGGTCTTCCGCCATTTTGATGAATCAGAAAAACACTGTTCGCTTGTTGACAGGAAGAAGGCCATCGAGTATGCTTGAGAAGCGGCTTTGGAAAAAATGAAGAAGCCCACAAAAACCGCCAAAAATCTCCGCACATCTCCTCATATCCGAATCATCAAAATTACGGGAGACCCACAATGTCGTGAGTCGGTTTGGACCTCGGCTAGCGCTCGGCTCCACCTCCTCCCTCGGCGACATAGGAGGCGTCCGCCAGCCACCGTAAAGCCCGCAGGCCGGGCATAAAGAAGTATTCCCCGCCGCGGTTGGTCACGAACTGCGGCAAGCCGTGGAGGCGTCGGCGGATGGGCTGCTGGGGGATAGTGAACACGCCCGTCCCGTCATTGGGCCCACAAATCGGATCTTTCTCACTGGATGCCCCAATGAAGGTGCCCTGATTGACCCACTCACTCTGGACAAACTCGAACTGCCGCGAAAGTGAGGCACCGATGAAGACGAAGATGATGCCACGCTCGGCTCCGTCGTCCTCCAAGACCCCTTCTGGAAGGAGGGGACCGTAGACTGTGCCGCGGCGAATCAAGCGATGGCGATTGACCTGGGTAATTTCGTGCTTGAATTGGTCACGCGGGTTCATGCGCCGTGCATGTGAGCCAAGCGGGCATTTGAGGCCCTTGGGATCGTCATCATAGTACAGAAAATCGTTGTTGCGTTGCGCGTCGGCACCGAGCTTTGGGTCATCATACTCTGGACAGAGTGCGAGGGGCGCACCGCTGCGCCAGCGCCCCATCATCTTGGCAGCCAACCATTCTTCCTCCGCCGCGCTGGTGGTGTGTGCCGCCAAGTATCGGCGGAACGCGGCGACATCTTGATGCAGTTTTCTCAAGGCCACATACGACCCGTTGCGGCCCAGCACCTCGGGCTGGGGCTGCGGAGGCTGCCTCCCCGACTCGTCGAGATACCCCAAGATAAACTCCCCCGCCTTGAGCGGAGCTTCCTGGGGATTGTTCCCAGCAAGACCGCTCCCCTCGATCGTCGGTTGGCCGATGGCGTCCCGAAAGCCGAATGGTTCGCGCCCCGTGGGAAGTTGATAGCAGTCCTGCCGGTAGATCGCCGTCACGCCAGGCATCTGCTGGTAGGCCTGTCTTGCAGGTGAGAGGACCTTCGCCAGGCGCGTCTGATCGGGTGCGAGCGCAGCGATCACGAGATGGACCTCGGAGGTGCCCAACGGCCACTCCCACTTTTCAGGAGCGCTCTCACCCACATCGCCCAGTTCCGCGGCGCGTGCCGCCATCCCCCGCTGGAACTCCGGTGAGAAGCTCTCAAGCGATGCTTGGGGGACGCCTAACGCCTTGAGGCCGTGAGAGGAAAGCGCCACCGCGACCCAGGCATCGCCTGCAGAGCTGGTCAGATCGGTGGCCGAGGCAATCGCGGGTGTGAGTCGCTTCAGCAACTGATGTCCGGCGGCGCGATCGTCGATGCGAAGCATGATGTACGTTCCGGCATACGGCGTAGGACGAGGGCGGAGCACACCGCTCTGAATGTCGTTGAATTCAAGCATGGTTGACCCTCCTGGCGTCACTGTCCCAGGCGTTGTGTGTAAGCGATTGCTTGCTGTCGGATTGGGCGGAGCCAAATACGGCCTGCCGCCCGGCTTGAGCCGCTCTCCCGATTACGTCGCTGCCTGGTCGAGCAGCGGTTTCAACGCCGGGTGCTTCAGCGCCTGCTCAGCCGCAGGGTTGTCGAGCACCTGCTGGAACGCGTGCTGCACCTCCAGCGCTTTCCAGATCTCCTTGACCGTGGGCTCGGGATAGCTGCTATCATAAGCGATGGCTTCATATTGGTGCGCCGTTAACCAGTCCCTGACGCTCGGGTCCGTGATGCCCGGGTAGCCCTCGACATGCGACCAGAACTCTGCAAATGATTCCGCGACGGCGTTGTCGGCAACGGCAAAGTCATCAATGTACTTATCCCACGTGCCATCGAAGCTGCTACAGAACAGGAGCCGCGTGTCGTTGTCGATGAGAACAACTCTGGCTTCATGTATCGTGCCAAACTGTTTGGCGGCCTCCGCTCGGCGGGGATCGGCCGCTCTCCGCTTGATAGTCTCGCGCAGCACTTGTTCGTGGCCTGGCTTGACGTTCCCAATGATGGTAAATTCTGTCCTCACCCCTGACTTCAGTCCCGGCCGCTTTGGATTCTCCATATCTCTCTCTCTCCTTTGTGTTGAGATCTCCCGGTTGAGCGCGGTGTCCAAACTGCCGAAATGGATCGGCCTTCCTTTACTTACACAAGGTTCAGAGGGCATTTGCTAACTCCCAGGCCCATCTGGCAGGGTTGAAGGCCACTGCCCAGCGCAGGCGCCTCACCCTCTCTGGTACGAGTATAAGGAGGAGGCGTCATGGAAGCGTCATGAGCAGCGCAACGAAAGGGACGTGCCTGAACCGTTCATCCCACAGATGAGCTAGAACGCACTTGGCAGCAAGAACACCGACCCTATGCCACCGGAAGCAAAGGCCCTTTTCCCTTTATATCGCTCTCCCTGCCAGTCTCTGATACTTCTCTTTTGCATCTTCCCAGGTAGACTCATTCAGCCCGATCTTCCGCAGCACATTCTCAATCCCCTCTCCCCGCTTTACACTTCTGACCACAAACGTATCCCGCAAAATACCGGCAGTTACTTTTTTCTGAACTCCTGCTTTTTTTGCGATATCGGCCAACAGCATCTCAATAAACCTTGGTGTGATTTTACCCACATATAGGGCTCTTCCGCACTTTGATACTGGTGGCGAACCTCTCGGCTCAAGCAACCAAAGCTAAAGCAGCGAATTTCGACGTGCGCGTTTTGGCAAGAGGCTTCCCGTCTATCCATGCAAGCGTTCGCACTAGATTGATCACGGTTGCACACACCAGGTGCTGCAAATGTGTTTTCTCCATGCCTCGATAGCGACTGCGACGGAGACCAAAGGCGCGAACCCGCTTTCGAAATGGTGCCTTCTATGCCTGAGCGGCTGCGGTATTTCTCCCGGAACTCCGCTCCCTTTTGACGTGCCCTGGCTTCTTGTAAGGCTTGATGGTGTTCCTTAACGCGCACGGAGATGGCACGGCGTGGGGCTTTGGTACAGTGCTCTTTGAGTTGACATGGCTTGCAAGTTTTCATCGAAAACTTGATCTTGATGAGCCTCTTTGTCGTACCGATCAATTGCAGGCGTCCAACTCAAGCTCTCACATCCAGCAGGACACGTGGCTTTCTGGGCGTCCCAGTCAATCTGGAACCGACTGGTATCAAAGCCCTGTTGATCTTTGGCTTGCCACTTGTGATCGGCTCGGGTAGGTGCGATCAGATCGATCCCGTACTGCTGGCGACTTTGGACGAATTGCTTGGCTTCGGCATAATTGGTGTCGGTCAGGTGCTCTGTGGGCAGCAAATCCTTTTCCGGTCCTCGCTTGATGGATCACAGGGGTCACATCCACCTCCCCGTTACCAGCCCGGCTGGTCTCCACATGGGTAATCAATCGAGGGGAGTCCTCATCACAACTTTCCGTCAGATGCACCTTGTATCCCACCCACCACATGGTTAGTTTGCGTCCATACGTGGCCTCGATATCGTAGGGAGAGCAGATCATTTTCGGCGGGGGAGGAATATTGTCATTGGCACGGAAGTGAGGTTTGCCCTCGATGAGTTCAAATTGCTGCACCCAGACGCGCCGTAAGATCTCGACAGCCGGGACATGTTGTAACCAGTTCAGATCTGGCGTGGTGTCAATCGCATCAAGCAAAGCATATCCATCGGCTCCGATCGTTTCAACAAGGGCTGTGCGCTTGGCCTGCTCTTTTGGTAGCCGATATTCCTCTACCCGATGGGCGTATCGCTCATACCACTCGTCTGGGGCAAAGGAGCTCAACCACTCTGGAGCAACTTCCGCCAGCGTATTGAGCGCTGCGCGCATCGTTTCGCCCACACAGACGACGCGATTGATCGCACGCACTGCCGCTAACACATGGGTGGCATCGGTGCGTTGTCGACCCCCAGCTTTGATGAGACCGCGTTGCTTGAAGCAGGTGAGCATCGTCTCGAAGAGCAGATGCTCCGCATTGCCCTCGATCAGCCGTGAGCGAAACTCACACAGCACGGAAAAATCAAAGCCGCGATCTTCTAACGCGAGGCGAAGTCGCATACTTCCAATCCAGACGAGCGCGTACGGCATGGGCCGCTTGACGATCGGATAAGCCTTCGGCAAATTGCATGAGGGTGACCAGGGCTAATCTCCACGGAGCCAGCGCCCTCTTCCCCTCTTTGGGAAACAGAGCGGCGAACGGCTCATCTTGATACAGCGTCGGCAGCATCATCGCGCATCTTGATAAAGGTACTGCCTTCTGGAAAAACGGCCTTGGCAAGGCGTACAGTTTCTTGAGGGATCGGGCCAATAGGTTCCGGTTTGAGTGACATGACTTTCTTCTCTTCTCCTTTAGACTTGCACGGCAATCTCTTTCTGAGAAGAGTAATTCTTCCTCTTCATGTCGATTCAGGAAGGTTCGCCAACAGTATCCACTTGCGGGAGAGCCTGCTGAACGCTCTCTTACGATTTCATCTGGCATTTCCAGGAAGCGCGCGCTGCTGGGCCAGATCAGCGCCATGGCGACCTTTCGGGGTACGATCTATGTGGGCCTGTTCAGCAGTCCTATTCCCCAAGGAAGACCAGTGCGTTGTACTAAAATTAGCTCACCGGGTTGGTATTTGTTTCATGACGTTCCCGATGGCGTCTACCATCTGCGGGCAGCCGCGTTTCCCGTCGCCGCGGACCTCCACTCATCTCTGCTGCCCGGCGAGAAGCTGTTGCTTGGCAACAACGTAAGCCCGCTGGTCTTCCGGCAGGGGCGGGTGTCTGGCAACCCCGATCTCGTCCTGCACTCGCCGCGCCTGACCGACCCACCCCTGGTGATGGGATTGCCCTTGCTGTGAATGCAAGAAGAACAGCGGGGCAAAAAGAGTCCGATAGAAGAAGTTTTTTCTTTTCAGTCTGCTATGATGGTCAAGTACGGACCTGGAAAGAAATAAGATGAAGGTCTTTGAGTGTTTGAGTATTCAGGCACTGAGTAGAGTGAACTGGAAAGAATCAGGGCAATCAAGTCCCTGGCGTCACACATCGTACATTCAATGGAGCTATGGAATGAAACTCATAAAAGCACATAGATTGAGTCATCGAGAAGCGCTCACTGATGACCTCGCATCGACCACCGGGCGAAGCTCTGGGCGCTGGTTCGCGCTGATCGTCCTCTGCCTGGGCGCTTTGATGATCGTGCTCGACACGACCATTGTGAACGTCGCGCTCCCGTCGATCCGGCAGGATCTCGGTTTCTCCCAGACCTCGCTTGCCTGGGTGGTAAACGCCTATCTCCTCACCTTCGGCGGCTTCCTGCTGCTTGGCGGTCGGCTCGGTGATCTCTTCGGCCACCGCAGGCTCTTCCTGATCGGCATCGCGCTCTTCACGCTGGCATCGTTCGCCTGTGGCATGGCCAGGGCGCAGGGATTCCTCGTTACGGCGCGGGCGATCCAGGGACTCGGCGGCGCTGTCGTCTCGGCGGTCGCCCTCTCGCTGATCATGAACCTGTTTACTGAGCCAGCCGAGCGGGCGAAGGCGATGGGATTCTTCGGCTTCGTTGCTGCCGGCGGGGGAAGCATCGGCGTACTGCTCGGTGGCGTTCTGACGAATGCGCTCAATTGGCACTGGGTCTTTCTCGTTAACCTGCCGGTAGGCATCGCCGTGGTCGCACTCTCCCTCATCCTGCTGCCTCCCGGTCGCGGTCCCTCAACTGCCGCACGCCTCGACATCGCAGGTGCCATCACCGTCACCGCGTCGCTCCTGCTTGCCGTCTACGCCATTGTCAATGGCAACCAGGTGGGTTGGACATCCGGCCAGACCATCGGCCTGCTGGCTGCGGCGACAGTACTGCTCGCGCTCTTCCTCGGCATCGAAGCGCGGGTGCGCGCACCGCTCATGCCACTGAGCCTCTTCCGGCTGCGCAATGTGGCTACCGCCAACGTCATCGGCGTGCTCTGGACCGCCGCCATGTTCGCCTGGTTCTTCCTCTCGGCGCTTTACCTCCAGCTCGTGCTCGGCTACCGCCCGCTCGAGGTCGGGCTGGCTTTCCTGCCAGCCAACATGATCATGGCAGCCTTCTCGCTCGGCCTCTCTGCTAAACTTGTCACTCGTTTCGGCATCAGGTTGCCAATCGTGGTGGGGCTGTTGCTGGCCGCCGTCGGCCTTGGCCTCTTCTCACGGGCACCGGTCGGTGGGAACTTTGCCACAGACGTGCTTCCAGGTATGATCCTGCTCGGACTCGGCGCAGGCATGGCCTTCAACCCGGTGCTGCTGGCCGCTCTGAGTGACGTCGCACCGCAGGACTCCGGGCTCGCCTCAGGTGTCGTCAACACCTCGTTCATGATGGGCGGTGCGCTCGGTCTCGCCATCCTTGCCAGCCTCGCCACCGCTCACACGAACAGCCTGGTGCGTACAGGTCTCGACCACCTCGCCGCCCTCAACGGCGGCTACCAGGTTGCATTTCTCGTCGCGGCTCTCTTCGCCGTCAGTGCGTCCGTGCTCGGCGCCACGCTCCTGCGCTTCACCACACCGACCACGCCCGACCAGGACGAGTCGAGAAACGAGCAGCGTGTACCAGAAGTGTGTGCGTAATACTTATGATAAAGAAGTTTTTAAAATGACGACGATCTATCTATTTGCCACATTTCGATCGTGTTGTCAGAGCGTGTTTGGCAATGCGCTGTGGTAGCCCTGCGTGGCAAGATGAGCAAGATAGAAGAAGATTTTTTCGGGTACGTATGCTATGCTTCTCAAGAGACGCCACTCGACTTCTCAAAAACCAGATGAGACGAGCAGGGTAGAAACGCGCAGATCTTTGTCTTCACGCATGAAGCACGAGATCCATGGGAGAGACTTGGCGGTACCGCCTTTCCCCCATCACCCAACGATTGAAGGGAGTGCTTTTGATGAGAAAAATTATCGTCCTATCTTTCATAACGCTTGACGGCGTCATGCAAGCTCCCGGCGGGCCAGAGGAGGACCCGACTGGAGGCTTCAGATATGGCGGGTGGACTGTTCCTTACTTTGACGACTTCCTGGGCAAGACAATGGTCGAGCAAATGAGCAGGCCATTTGACTTATTGCTTGGCAGGAAGACATATGAGATATTCGCGGGATACTGGCCCTACCAGAAAGACCCTAGTGCGGCCGGAATCAATACCGCAAAGAAATACGTTGCCTCAAAAACACCCCTCAAGCTCGACTGGAGCAATTCTACGCTCATATCTGGCGATCTTGTCCAGGAGATTAAGAAGCTCAAGAAGCAAGACGGGCCTGAACTACAAGTCCACGGCAGCGGTAACTTCATCCAAACTCTTTTGAAGCACGACCTGGTGGATGAGCTGTGGTTGAAAATATTCCCGATCACGCTGGGCATGGGAAAGCGCTTGTTTGCCGAAGGCACCACTGCGGCAGCATTTACATTGCGCGAAGCGAAAACTTCGCCGTGCGGCGTTATTGTCGCCTCGTACGACCGCGCAGGAGAAGTAAAAACGGGATCATTTGCCTAATCGTTTTTCACGCTCGAATATATGAGTTTAATGTAAATTTAAGTCGTTCCCAAAACTGTTCCTGGGACCCTGGAACGAGTATTACGGGCAAAATAAAGTTGTTCCCTGAGCCATATGCACTTCTACTATCTGTGATGATTTGCTCTTACAAGACGGCTGAGATTATTGTTCAAATGCCCCATTTTTTGAACAGATGGCCCAAGTAGCCAGTACACGGCGGCTTGCGGCCAGATCTTCTTCTTCTTACCAGAAGCAAGGGAGGCATAGAAACACTTCCGTAGTACTTCATGTGTCTCCCTTTCATCCAAAACAGGAACAACTTTATTATAATTCTACAAATACTGTATGCGTCAAATATAGTTTTACAAAATCGAGGGGATGAAGCCTGCAATTACGTGCCAAAAACTCCTGTGAAAGTTTTACACTGCTCACCATCTGTTCACTTGCTCTGAAAGGGAGAGAGGTGATAGATTCAAGAAAACCACAGCAATGAGAAAGCCATTCAGGAGCAGCTGAAAGCCATGGTTAAAGAGCAGCGAGGTGGGACAAAAAGACGCTTGATTGCCTTCTTGCACGTGGGTCCTGCCTGGAGGGAGGCAGAAGCATGACCACCCTGCACCGCATTGACGACCTCGCTCGGCCTCGGCTCCCGTGGCCCATCTGGACCCTGAACCGCTCTCTCGCGCCTTTCAAGGGGTGGGTGCATCTTGACGAGAGCACTCTGCTCCGCACGGCGATGAAGCAGACCGGTCTCACGGATTTCGGTGACGGCCGGTTCCGCGAGCCACTGCGCGTGCTCGTAGCTGCGCTGGAGCGCGAGGCCAGGCTCTGGCTGGCGACGTCAATCCCGCAGACATATTTGATGGTGGCTTCCTCTTCTGAGGATGCGGTTGGGGTGTGGTTCATGATCCACCTGCTTTCGCTTGACCTCATCATCCCTGCAACATCTCTCCGGTGCATCCCTATGCCGGGGGCGCGAGCGAGAAACCCGACCGACCAGGGCGAGCGTGAGCTCATAGCGGATCGGCAATCTGACCACGACAGCTGTGCGATACCGTGCCGCTGGTCGTTGCAACAAGCCTCATAGACCCTTGAGACCCTGGTGGACGGGGAGCCGTCTACGTACGGAGGTCACTGTTTTTCACAGGCCCCAAGCGCTAACCCCGGCTCTCCCGCTACTCCATCATTCTACTCCATGAAGGGTTTGCTATCTCGGACGCTTCTGCCAATTATTATATGAGCGCTACCCCATTTGGCTACGCCCGCTTCAGGGGTCGGTTTCTTTCCGTGAATCGCCAGAGCGCGAGTCCCGCGATGAGCACTGCAACCAGCACCAAGAAAGCAATCAGCACACCAACAACGGTGAAAAGCGCATCGTAGAAGAGGAAGACGCCAGTTTTCAGTCCGTCTATGACCCATACCGATTGCTTGAGTGGGATGGAGGTCTGTGTATAATTGATCACCAACACATCTCCATCACTGGTATAATAATCTCCTCCCCCATTGCGGGCATACACAATGGGAGAAGTAAATGCTGCGTATGCTTCTTCTGTGACCAGGCCGATTTTTGCTAAGTCAGCACCGACCGCATTTCTTTCCAGATCCACGGTGGGAGCAATGTGATGGGTGGGAAAATGGTTGGTGCTACTCAGCTCAATTCCGCTATCATACGATGCCGCTCCCACCCAGGCGGGCTGCCCATTGATGAGCGTGCCAGTCTTCCAGATCCGAATATGTCCCCGGTTTTGGACATCGTTGGTGGGCTTTTCAAAGGCCAGGTCCTGGACTCTCCCAAAGACAGAGAGATTACTGACGGGCGCAGTCGGGTAGCTTCGGTGAGCAAGACTATCAACAACAATTTTCGCCGATGTGTGTGAGGTAATAGGATCAGGAATCAGCCAGCCTGCTTTTTGAAAACTTTGCATGATCTGATTTTTACTCCCGACAAAGAGCATGTTGATCGGGTCACCTGCTGCCCCGGATTGGGTATGGGTTATTTTGGGATACGCAGGAAAATTATAGGTGTACGGGTAAAAACGGACAACGGCAATGAGTGCTGCGAAAAGCACGAAGAAGATACCTAGAATGCTGAGCGACCTGATGATCGTTTTTCTCATACGTCAAGCCTCATTGGATGTGCGCAAAACTGCTTGCTAGACATATGTCTCCCACATTGTGAGGCGCTACCCCCGAAGCAGCTTCAGCTTCTCTTTCACCTGTTCGCGGTTCACCTGCGTGTATCGGATCGTCGTTTGAATGGCTGGCATCCCGTCAGTGTTCGTTTGGTCAGGAGCTCATGACATCATCTCTCGCCTCACCCACTACCTGCACATGGTGCCCCCGCACCCGCGTGAGCTCTCCAGCTTCTTCTCCCTCATCCCACCGCACCTCGAAGTAGCGCCAGGTGCTGCGTCCGGTGAGCGTGCCGCGCCGCCCATTGATGAGCACGTGTGTGCCTGCTCCCGCCTCCAGCAGGTCCAGGTGATGGACAAATCCCGCATTGCTCAGCACCCGCTGCTCCTCGACCGGTGTCCAACTGGGTCCAGCCCGGCGAAACAATTCATGGTCGTGCTCTAACAACTCCGACCCCCAGGCCAAACGCAGATTGTCGGAGGGGAGCTGCGCGCACAGGGACACGTAGGTGAAGCTCTGCTCCCGGCACTGGACCCACCACGTGAACAGGTCGATCCATTCCTGCTCAAGCTGCCTTCGCCAGGCGTGCAGGCTCGCTCGGATCTCCTCCGCTGGGAGCGCCAGCAGGTCCTCCCGCCGCAGGTGAGGGACGAGCTGTATGAGGTTCATCGGACGCGTCCCCGCCTTCCATTGCTCGGCCACGAGGGTGACCGTCCCTTCTCGCGGTGCCGTGAGCAGCAGGGCGATTTGCGGGGTGGCCTTCTGCCCCTGCACCAGCACCACCGAGCCCGCTGGTAACTGCGCGATGGGGTGGAGCTGCTCTGTCTCGCTCTGGGAGCGCGGCAGGTAAGTGGGCTGTGCGCCCACGCGCCCGATCTTGAAGTAGGCCGATGCTTCCGCAAGCGTCTGCTCCACCTGGACACGCAGCACTGGCCGGTATGCCCTCCCGTAGTAGTGCTGTCCCAGTTCCACTGAGGTCCAGGGCCGCGCAGGACCGAGGCAGCTGGCGATGGTCCACAGATCGCGAATGGTCGGCGGCGCTCCTGCCGATACCTGGGAACTGACCTCTGGAAGGGCTGGTGCTGAAGGAACAGGGATGCTTGCCCCGGTCTTCGGAGCGCTCGGTGGACGTACCGAGGAACGAGCAGTGAAGACAAGGCGGCTGCCCACCTCCGGGATATCGACGTGCAGCCTGGGGAAACGGCGGGCAAGTGCCTCCAGAGACTCCGGTGCCCCATGCACCAGGATCAGGTGGCGCGGGTTCACTTTGGTGACCACGTGCACGATCTGCTCGGCATCAGCGTGACCGGAGAGGTTGTAGCGCGTCACCTGGCAGGCGAGCGCAATGGACTGCTCGCCCAGGCGCAGCACGTCTCCGGTCTGCGCTCTGAGCAGAGCTGCCCCCGGACTCTCTTCATCCTGGTAGCCTGTGAAGAGGATGCCATCCTGCGGGCACGTCGCTATCTCAGCAGCGTAGAGGGGCGAGGCTCCTCCGGTGAGCATGCCCGAGCTGCTGATCACGATCATGGGATCAGCTCGTCTCACCAGCGCCGCCCGGTCCTGGCTGCGCACCGCGAAGATCTGGAGGTCCGGGTCGGCGAAGAGGGGTCGCCTGGCATTCTTGAGAGAGCGTTGCAGGTTGGGATGCAGATCGTGCGCTTGCATGTGATAGGCGGTGCAGACCGAACGCACCATGCCATCGAGGTAGATGGGTACGGGGGAGACCTGCCCGCTGGCACGGTAGGCTTTGAGGATGAGCACCACTTCCTGGGCGCGCCCCACCGCGAAGGCCGGGCAGAGGATGCGCCCCCCACGCGCCAGGACAGACTGCACCGTCTCGGCCAGCTTGCGCTCCTCTTCACGGCGTGAGGTATGGGTGCGGTTGCCATAGGTGCCCTCGCAGACCATCACATCGGCCTGCGGGAGCCCCTGTACATCGAGGCCTTTGATGGTGCGTTGATCGGTCACCGAGATATCGCCGGTATGCAGGAGCGTGCCTTCCGGTGTCTCGAAGAAGAGCATGGACGCGCCCAGGATGTGTCCCGCAGGCAGGAAGCGGACGGTGAGGCAAGGAACCGATGGGAGTGGCGCAAACGCCTGCTGGACGTTCACGGTGTTGATGCGGCCTAAGAAGGCATCGACCTGGGCAGCATCGTAGAGTGGGGTCTCACCCTCAGGACGCAACTGCTCCTGCTCCATGATGCGCATTGCGTCCCGCAATAGGATATCGGTGAGCACGCGGGTGCTGTCGGTGGCGTAGATAGGCAGGTGCGGAAACCGGGAGGCGACGAGTGGGAGTGCCCCGGTGTGATCGATATGGGCATGCGTGATGAGCAGGGCTTCTGGCGGTGTGCCCTCCAGCAGGGCGAGATCGGGGAGGCGCGGCTGTCCCGCTTTGGCGGCGGGGCGCATGCCAGCATCGATGAGCAGGCGATGCCCTGCGACATGGAGCAGGGTACAGGAGGCTCCCACTTCCGAGGCACCGCCGAGAAATGTCAGTTCCATGTGCCCCTCCTGTGCTACTGGCCGTCGGAGGCTGCCTGGGCTGGCTGGGTCTGCCGCTGCGCCTGCTGGAGCTTCCTGGTGGTGGTATTGGTGGTGAAGACGGCAATGCTGCCGGTCTGGGCATCGAGCTGGGGGAAGCCTTCGACGATCAGGGTGTCCTCCGGGTCCTTCATCGCCTCTGCGACGCGTCTCCACTGCTTGCTTGCGATGTAGAGCGTGTAGGTCGTGACCGCTCATCGGTATCCGGCAGTCGCCCGTAGTAGTGCTCAAAGGCATCGAGTGCCATATGCACTGATTTCCTTCCTCGCTGGGTACGTACCGGGCCAAACCGTAGGAGACCTTGCACGTAGAGCCACCCTCTTTTCATCAAGAAGAACAGCCATGTTTTGTGCTCTCTCATCAGATAGCTTCCTCCTAGATCGCTCTTCCTGGACATCAAGCCCGACTTCAGCATACCACAGCACGCAAACCAAACGAGTTCATCGGTGACAGCCAATGGAAGCCTCTGGAGCGATGGCCTGGTACCTCCCTTGCGGGCGTGGTCGGGCGCTCGGACAAGCTGTGCTGGATATCTTCCCAAGCGAGAGCACGGTCCCTGGTTGCTGTGCGTCTGCTCTGGCACAATACTAGGTGGACTGTCAACCATCAGCGAGCGCGGAGCAAACACCAGCATGATGCAAGAACACCGCTTCATCCTACCTATCGATCTCGATGCCTATTATACAAGTATTGGGCAACCCGCACTGCTACTGTCAATTACACCAAACAGTACGAGTTTTCGTACTGTTGTTACCACTTTTCAGTGTGAATTGACGATACAATTGGGCTATGGAATAGTAGGCGCAACGGGAATCAGAGCGAGGAGGTATCCTATGGCCCAGAATAAGCGATTTGGCGAGTTGCTAAGCGAGGGGATCGTCAGTGTTTCCAGGCGGCAAGGTAAAACCATTGTCGCGGTTGAATGGGAAATTGCCCAGGTCTTCGGCTTTGCTTCCCATCACATTGTGGAACGCTGGCGGCGCGGCTATATCCCCAAAGATCCTGGACAAGTCTGCTTTCTCGTTCGCTATTGTGTTATGCACGGACGCGTCGACCGAGGTTGGGCGAGCAGCATGCTTACCCAGGCCCATTATCATGGGAGCGAAGCCTTGCTGCAAGACCTCTTCAACGCTTCTGCACAACGCACGCCAAGACCGCCGGTCTATCAGAACCTGCCGCCGCGCTATGGTGATTTTTTAGGGCGTGCAGAGGAGATGAAACGTGCGCTGTATGGCGTCATGTCGCGCTGGCCGATCATCTCCATTGAAGGCATGGGAGGTGTAGGGAAGACCACACTGGCTATTGAAGCGGCCCATCGCTGCTTGCCTGGTCCTAACCTCTCCATCAAGCAGCCGTTCGATGTGATTGCCTGGGTCTCAGCAAAGGCGCGACCGGAGCAAAAAGGGTGGCTCAACGAGATCCTCGATACGGTGGCCCGATTGCTGGACTACCTCTACATTACCCAGCAGCCATTAGAGCAGAAAAAAGCCGAAGTTGATAAATTGCTGCGCATCTATCGTGTGCTGGTCATCGTAGACAACTTTGAAACCATTGAGGATCCAGACCTGGATGCAAGAGGTGCCCGAACCGAGCAAGGTCCTCATTACCAGTCGGCACACTCAAATGCGCAGTGTCTGGCCGATTCACCTGCATGGCCTGGAGGAACCACAAGCCTTGGCACTTATCCGACGCCACGTGCAACGTCTGCAATTGCGCCCCCTCGAAAGCGCCGACGATGCGGAGCTGCTACCTTTAGTCGATGTGACCGAGGGAAATCCTAAAGCGATTGAGATGTCTTTGGGGCACGTTAAGTACAGCGGATTAAGCCTGGATACAGTCATTGATCATCTACACACCGCCCATCAAACGGTCAACGACATCTTTACCTATCTCTTTTCTCATACCTGGCGTGTCCTCACTGAAGATGCCAAGCACGTATTGCTGGTTGCACCTTTTTTTGGAGAAACGGTCGGCAAAGAAGCATTAGGGGGTGCTGCCGATTTGGCTGGCTATCGCCTGGATATGGCTATCAAGCAACTGGTTGAGATGTCGATGCTGGATGCCAGCGATGAATCAGGAAAAACTGGTCAGCGCTATAGCATACACCCACTGATTCGTGCTTTTGCTAATGGTCACTTTGGTGAGCAACCAGAATGGGAGCGCGAAGCACGAGAGCGCTGGGTCGCCTGGTATGTCAATTTTCTGAGCCAGCATGATCGCGACGTTGACGACTGGCCGATCTTTGCTATCTTTGATCAGGAGCGTGAGAACATTTTCGCTTGTATTGAATGGACGCTAGCGAGCCAACCTGCCGGTTCACTTACCATGGTACAACAGCTTTGGTTCTTCATGTATGTCCGTGGATACTGGCGACAGTGCGAGAGGTTCTGTAATGAAGCATTAGCATATGCAAATAAAGAGGGAAATACTCCGGCACGTTTATGGTTAACCTCTCACCTGGGGTGGTTGTTGACCTTGGGACAGGGATCAGCACAAGAGGCGATTCAGCAACTGTATAGAGTCGAAGAAGAAATAGTAGCGCTACAACAACCAACATTACTTGAGGAAACTTCTGTCCTCAATTATTTAGGTCAAGCGTATATGGCTCTGAAGAACTTTGACATGGCTGAGGTATATGAGAGTCGTTTTCTGGACTTGGCCAATCAGGTTGGTAATCGACGTCATGCTTTAGTAGCTCGTTACTATCTGGCATGGATACAGTTCTGCCGAGGTCGGTTCGAGGAAGCTCGACGAACTTACCAAGCACTGTTCGCAGAGGCACAAAGCATTGGCTATGAGCGAGCTAAAGGGTACTGTGCCTATAAGTTAGCCAGAACACTCTCGGAGTTGGGTCAGTATGAAGAAGCGGAATATTGGTTGAACTATGCTACAGCTATGGCTAACCAATGGAATGAATCGCCTCTGCAGGCTTATGTTCTTCTCAGCCGTGCGTATCTCCTGTGGAAACAGCAGCGTCCCCTTGATGCACATGCCTCGGCTTTGGCAGCTCTAGATGTCTTTCGGCGTGCGGTATCGAACGATTACGACGAAGCAGCAGCGCTTGTCGCACAACTGGAAGAAGAGCTTACCTTGTGAAGCTCAGGCTACCGAGATGTATTGCTGGGCATCGTGTAGGTGAACAATACGTTTGTAGGCGAGGCTCATACTAACTTGCGTTCCGCGATAGAATAAAGGAGGTGAGATTTCCAGAGAAAGGTGACAAGAAAGATGAGTCACTTGCTTAACAGCCAAACCAACCGCTTCTTAGGGTATCCAGACGATGCTCGTTTATTGATTATCAATGCTGACGATTTTGGGAGGTCTCATGCGAGCAATGAGGCGACCTTTCGCGCACTCAAGGATGGTGTGGTCAGTTCGACGACCTTGATGGTTCCTTGCCCTTGGGCAAGGCATGCGATGCAACTGCTCTCGGACCATCCTGATCTTCCCTTTGGTGTTCACCTGACCGTCGTCTGCGATGTCTCCCATTATCGGTGCGGGCCGCTCACCTCCAGAGACAAGGTGCCATCCCTGGTCGATGAGACTGGCTTTTTCTATCCTCTCGAACGCATCCCCGAATTTCTGACTCAGGTCAAGCTCTCCGAGCTGGAAGTCGAATTCCGGGCGCAGATTGAGGCCGTGCTGGCGGCTTCGCTTTCGCCAACCCATCTGGATTGGCATTGCTTGGATGATGGTGGCCGGGCAGATATTTTCGAGATAACCGTCAAGCTGGCAGAAGAATACGGCCTGGCGGTACGTGTCTTTCATCGATCGACGGGCGTAACCTTGCAGCAAAGGGGGCTGCCTACCAACGACCACGCTGTGCTGGATAGCTATCGTCTTGACCTCGTCGAGAAATCAGCATGGTATGCCAGAGCGTTGCGAGAACTCCCGAGTGGGTTGAGCGAATGTTCTGATCTCACAGGAAGCGCGTTCGATCATCGAACAGGAAGAGATTGTGCTGCTCTCGTACAAGCCTCTTCAGAAGGTATGGCAAGAACGATGGTCAAGTACCAGCTGATCGGTCACTTTCCCACCGCTCAGTTCAACATCTGACCACCCTTGAGCGATGTACCAAAAAGGGGGATCGCATGGCAAGAGTAACGCGGGCAGTAAGCCATCTGTCAGCCGAAGAAATCAAGCAGCGGCTGACACATGATTCACGCCCCTGGTGTCGAGGGCGTTGGCTCATCATCTATAATGCTCTCATTGAGCCCCGGAAAGCAGAGGAGATCGCCAAGCACTGTGGGGTGTCAAAGGCCACGGTGCATCAAGTGATCTCCACCTACAATCGCTTAGGAGTCGAGGCCGTCGAGACGGCAGGCCGCGGTGGTCGTCGTCATGAATATCTGAGCGTGGAAGAAGAGAAGCGGTTTCTCGCTCCCTTCTTCGCTCGTGCCCGCAGCGGAGAGATCGCCACAGCTACCGAGGTCAAGTTGGCTTTTGAGGCACAGGTTGGTCACGAGGTAGAAGAGAGCACGATCTACCGTTTGCTCGATCGGCATGGATGGCGCAAACTCATGCCACGCCCGAAACACCCCAAAGGGAGTAAAGAAGAGCAGGAACGCTTTAAAAAAACTTTGCGGCGCAGGTTCAGGCAGCAGTCGCAACACGGGAAGCCCACGATGAGCGACCTGTTCTGATCATGGCTCAAGATGAGGGACGCTTTGGCCGGATCTCTCGATCCAAACGGTGCTGGGCACCGCCTGGCATTCGGCCTTCTGTCCCTGCGGAGGCTGGTCCGTGAGTCGATGTATGTCTTTGCTGCTTTCGCGCCTTCGCTCGGGAGGCTTGTCTCCCTGGTTCTGCCTACCGCTAACACGGCGGCGATGAATCTCTTCCTGGAGCATCTCAGCCAGACTCTCGCTGACTACTTCATCGTGATGCAGGGAGGGTTATGCTGGGTGGCATCGCTCCCGAGAACTGATCATCCCAAGCAACATTCGCTTGATCCAGCAGCCCGCCTACAGCCCAGAAGTCAACCCCGTTGAGCATTTGTGGGACGAACTGCGCGAGAAGTATTTTCACAACCGTTTCTTCTCCTCGCTTGATCTCCTGGCTGACGAACTATGCCGAGGCCTCAATGAGCTGACCGATGACAAAGAACGTCTGCGTTCGATGATGAGCTTCCCTCATCTCAAAGTTCTTGTTTAGAACGCAAATTAGTATGAGAAGTCTCTCAGAGATACCGGGCCGCAAAGTGTTCTATGAGGCGCTGCTTCATTTCCTCTCACATCATCGGGGCTGCGGAAGAACCATATCGTGACAGTGAGTACGCAAACTTGAATTCATGCCAAAAACGAAATCAGTTGGACCAGCCCCTCTCCCCCGCGGTGCCCAGCTAGCCCGCGCTGCTGGTGGGCCAGCACGCCGTGGGAGCCAGACCTGGGCAGCGTGCTAGGGGCTGTCCACGGCAGCATCCTCAATGGCCCCCAAGGCACGCAACGTGGCCTTCTGCGCCTGGGTCAAGCCCCGGATGCCCGTGATATCGAGGCGCTCGTAGGGCCGGTCACGCCGCAGCGTCTGCAGCAACTCGCCGCTCTGGAGATCCCAGACGTTGATGACACCATCATAGCCGCAACTGGCGAGCCTGCGGCCATCCGGGCTATGCTTGAGCGACTGGACCGCCCCCTGATGGGCCTTGCGCACCCGCACGCACTCCCCGTGCCGCAGGTCCCACCAGCGGAGCATGCCATCGCCGCCGCCGCTGACCAGCACTGATCCGGTCGGACCCCGGGCCAGCGCGCATACGATCTCGCTCGGCTCGTTCAAAGTGTAGAGGCGCTCCCCACTGAGCGCATCCCATACGAAGATCTCTCCACTGCCACTACTCCCACCTCCACTGGCCAGCCGACTCCCATCGGGACTCCATGCTACGCTCGCCACTCTGCCACGATGCCCCTCGAATTGCTGCAGTAATGTGCCGTCGGAGGCCTGCCACAGGCACACGCTGCCATCATCGCCGCCACCGGCCAACCGGGTACCATCCGGACTCCATGCCATACGGCGGATCCTGGTTGGGTGCCCACGGCCCACCCACCGGCGAGTGCCGGTGGTCACCTCCCACACCTGCACCCCACGCTGATAGCTCCCACTCGCCAGAAACTTCCCATTCGGACTCCAGGCCACGCCGAAGAAGAGGGTCTCGACGTGGTCGGGATCCCGCAGGGTCTGCCGACTCTCTCCCATGCTCGCGTCCCACACTTGGACGGCATTGTCCCATCCGCTACTGGCAAGAAACCTCCCATCGGGACTCCACGCCACCCCATAGATGCTCCAGCTATGGCCGCGCAGGACCCTGAGCGGCGTCCTGTCGGCTACCTCCCAGATGGTCACCAGCAGATCTGTCCCTGCACTGGCGAGCTGCGTGCCATCGGGACTCCACGCCACATCATAGAGCGCAGCCGCGTAGCCCTGCATGATGCGCACGCATTGTCCGCTCTCCACCTCCCATACCCGCACGGTGCCATCCTCACTGCCACTGAGCAGGCTGCGGTTGTCCGGCGTGAAGGCCAGACCGTACACTGCGGCCGTATGTCCAAGCAGCGTCGTCCGATAGCTGCTCCGCTCGACGTCCCAGAACCAAATCGTTTGGTCAAGGCCGCAACTGGCCAGGAGCCGCCCATCGGGACTCCACGCCACAGCGAACACAAGGTCGATGTGCCCTGTGAGCGTCTCACGCACGCTCAGGCTGTCCACGTCCCACAGCTTGACGGTCCGATCGAAACTCGCGCTGGCCAGGGTACGCCCATCGGGGGCAAAGGCCAGAGAAAACACCCAGTTGGTATGGCCCACAAGCATCCCCACGGACGTTTCTGGCTGCGCCTCCTGCATCTTCCACAGTCGAATCTGCATATCGAAGCCTCCACTGGCGAGCAGGCTCCCATCGGGACTCCAGGTCAGTGCATGCACCGGGCCGCTGTGGCCGGTGAGCGTCTGCAGGTGCGTGCCACTGGAGGCGTCCCAGAGGCGAATAGTGGCACCATCTCCGCCGCTGGCGAGCGTGTGCCCATCAGGGGAAAAGGCGACGCAGTGGATGATGTCGGTCTGCCAACTCATCCAGAGCAGGGCGCCGCTCTCTACGTCCCGCAGCTTGATGGCCCCATCCCAGCTCCCAGTGGCCAGGGTGCGTCCATCCGGGCTGAAAGCCAGGGTCGCCACCGTGCTGGTATGCGCCTGCCAGGCCAGGTGCAGCAGCTTCCCACTCTCGCGCCACACGCGCACTTCCCCCCGCCTGCTGCCCGCAGCCCAGGACTGTCCGTTGAGGCTTGTGGCCACCGCCCAGATGGCATCGAGGGCCTCAGTAAAGACCGTCTCACGCAAGGTGGCTCCGGCAAGCGTCGCATCTTGCATCTCGACCCCTTGCAGAGACGCTCCACGAATGACAAGTTGCGACAGATCGACGCCTCGCAGATGCCCCCAATGCTCGCGCAGCAGCGCCAGCACGTTGGCCGGTCCATAGCCTTGGGCATAGTCGGCCCGTGCGCGCAGCTGGTCCAGCAGTGCGAACAACTGCTGCTCGAGAGCAGCGCGTTGCGGGTACACGTTGCGCAACTGCGCGAGCAGCGGAGCCACAAGGAGGCGCTGCTGGGTCTGCCGCACATATTCCTTGGCAGTGGCTAGTTCCAGGCCATGGTCGATGAGGCGCAAGAGGGTGCCCTGCTCGATCTCGCTGGCTATCTCGGCGAGGAACCGCTCCGTCGCATACTCCAGCACCACCGATTGCAGCGTGAAGCATCCCGGGCGTTTCCCACGCTCCACCAGGGAGCGCCGTCGCAGCGCCTCCACGGCTTCCAGCACCTGAGCACGTGAGAGCGGCGTGCCCAGCACCGCGAGCAGTTCCTCGATCGTCACCGGCTCGCGCAGGATGGCCAACCACAGCAACACCGTCCGCTCAACTGCCGAGAGGCGCGCGAATTGTTCGGCCAGCAGCTCGCGCACACCGCCAAAGACCACCTCACCCTGCTCCAGGAACGGGGCGATCTCGCCCCCGAAGAGCTCCACGATGGTCTGCGCCACGATTTTGAGGGCCAGCGGGTTGCCCGCGTACACCTCCACCAGGCGCGCCCGGTCGTGCGCAAGACCGACCACTTCTTTCTCCGCTAGCAACTGCTCACCGGCGCCTGTCTCCAACCCGGCCAGGCGCAAGGCGCGTACAGGCTTGTGGCTGCCCTCCAGCGGCACCAGCTCGCTCGGTTTCTCCCGGCTGGTGAGCAGCAGGCAACTCTGGTGCGCGGTCTCGCCCACGCGGCGCAGCAGCCGTCCATAGCCCTCGTAGCCCACACGCATACGACCCATGCTCTCCCCTTCCTCCAGCACTGCCTCCAGGTTGTCCAGCACGAGGAGCGTACGCTGCTCACGCAGGTGCTCGAGCAGGAGACTCAGACGTCGTTCGAGGCTTGCAGGCACGAGGCTCAGGGACTGGGGGGCAAGCACCTGGAGGCACTCGTCCAGCAGCGCTTCACAGGCAGGGGCATCGCGCAGGGAACGCCAGATCACCACCTCGAAGTGGGGAGCAACCTGGTGCATCAGACTGACCGCGAGCGCTGACTTGCCGATGCCGCCCATGCCCTCTATGCTCACCACCCTGCAGCGCTCCTCGACCACCCACTGCTCAAGCGTAGCCAGTTCTTCCTCGCGCCCATAGAAGCTCGGCACATCCAGCGCGTCGCCCCAATCCACCCGCAGCCCCAACGCAGGCTGGGCCATGACCTGCTCATCCAACTGAGCTGTCACGAGCACAAGCCGGGGGCGCTGGGTGCCCAGCAGCCCCTGGAGCCACGCTTCATCGAGCAACATCTTCTGGTGTGCTGCGTGCCAGAAGACACGGATCTCCTCTTCCTCGCGCCCGGCTGGAAAGGCTCGCTGCCCGACGGCGAAGGCCAGCAACGCTTTGAGGTGAGAGGCCTTGGGATAGCTGCCGCCAGCTTCCCACTTGCCTATGGCTCGGCGAGAGACACCCAGCAGCTCAGCCAGGCCCGCCTGGGTCAGTCCGATGGAGGTGCGCAGGGTCAGCATGGTCTGGCCAAAGGCATAGTCTGCTTCACCGTAGAAGGATCGCTTCATGCGTGCGCTCCTTTCCGCCCGACCCCCAGGCGTAATACCAGCGATGGGAAGTAAGGGGAACTGCTCTGGTATCTCATGGACGCTGACGCGCTTGCGCTCATCCCGCTATACTCCTCTCAGGTGTGGTCCAAGCAGGTCCACGCGTGTGTGGGGTGAGAGGGGAACGAGACGAGACCTCCTCTCACTCTGCCAATTTCATCCCTCTATGATAGCAGATTTTCCCCTGGATGACGAGGAGCTTGCAGGCGCCTTTCCTGCTCGGTGAAGCAGGGGCAGATGGCCGTCCATCTCTGCTCGCCTGCGCATCTGCGAGTCGCCTCAGCCGTCGTCATCATGCTCCTTTCCTTCTCAGCTTGAGCCAGAGCGCTCTTCGCGTCTGTTCCACAGGAGTGAACTGAGTGGAACTGAGATGGCATCTGATGGCCAGTGACTTCTCCAGAGCATCCTTCTATACTCCTAGCAGGGGTCACAATATTTTTTCGGGTGAAACATACGCTAAGCCGTAGAATGCCTTCACAGGCTGATCTATCGAAGATGTGTTGAAAGGGTTCAGCACTTCAAGAAAGGGCTGAGAAACACCTTTTGCATCTCTCGCAGGAAAAACACAACTCATGGTAACTCATTACTGACCTTAGCGTAGGTTTAGCCCGGGATAATATGGTGAGGCCACTTACGGATGTTGGATACGCTCCATGCGGGTCCACTCTGATTGAGGAAGGTTTGGGGAATGGACCAGTGACTCCAGACGCTTCCTCTGACTTCATCCCTTGATGATAGCACATGTGTTGACAAACGACCAGGACGTTTTCAAGCGTTCCGAAATCAATGCAAAAGGAGCGACTCTGGTCATCCGGAGTTCTCGCGAGATGCAGTGAACGGGAAAATCTGACCAATTGACCCAACCGACACACCCAAAGGAGTATGACATGACAGTTCTCACGATCCATGAACAGCAAGAGATCGACCGCGCCAACATGCAAGGGAAACAGCCGGTCGTGTTCGTGCATGGCCTCTGGCTCCTCTCATCCAGTTGGGACCGCTGGCGCGCGCTGTTCGAAGAGCAGGGCTACACCACACTCGCCCCTGGCTGGCCCGATGACCCTGAAACCGTCGAGGCGGCCAATCAGGACCCGGAGGTCTTCGCCCACAAGCGGATTCAGCAGGTGACGGATCACTACGTCGATGCCATCCATCAGCTCAAGAGGAAGCCCGCCGTCATTGGCCATTCCTTCGGCGGCCTCATCGCGCAAAAGGTGGCCGGGGAGGGCGGGGCCGCCGTGACGGTGGCGATCGATCCCGCCCCGTTCCGCGGCGTGCTCCCCCTGCCGCTCTCGGCGCTGAAGTCGTCGTCGGCGGTCCTGGGCGACCCCCTCAACTACACCCGCGCCGTCCCGCTGACCTACGAGCAGTTCCGTTTCGCCTTTGCCAACGCCGTAGACGAGAGCGAAGCGCACGAACTGTATGAGACGTACTCGGTGCCCGGCTCCGGTGTGCCGATCTTCCAGGCGGCCACCGCCAATCTCAACCCGTGGACCGAAGCCCAGGTCGACACGGAGAACCCCGCCCGTGGACCACTGTTGATCATCTCAGGCGAGAAAGACAACACCGTGCCGTGGGCGATCGCCCATGCCTCCTACAAGCGACAGCAAGACAATCCCGCGGTCACGGAGATCCGCGAAATCCCCAATCGCGGGCATTCCCTGACGATTGACCACGGATGGCGTGACGTGGCCGAGACCGCGCTCGCCTTCATCGCCCAACAGCTGAAGGTCGGTTAGAAGAGAAAGGCCTGGAGGCGTCTCTTCCATTCTGGAAGCGAAAGCAGGAAATGCATGAGTGTAACCAACGTGGTGCTGGTTCACGGGGCCTGGGCGGACGGCTCCTGTTGGAGTGCCGTCATTGAGCGCCTCCAGCAAGCAAGCTACTGCGTGACTGCCGTCCAGCTTGATTTGACCTCGCTCTCTGGTGACTTGGCGCGGGTGCGGCAGGTGTTGAGTGCCCAGACGAGCCCGACCATTCTGGTCGCGCATTCCTATGGTGGCGGCGGCGGTCGTCTTTCTCGCATCAGAGGCCGCCTCGTTTATCACCGGGGCCAATCTGCGCGTTGATGGCGGTTCAGTTACCAGTGTATAAAGCAGAGATATTCCAGGAAAGGAGCGCATCATGAGTCATCCGATCCCGTCCACAGTCCGCGCTGACGATCTGCTTCGTCACCTGCAAGATTTGCGATCCGGCACCTACGAGGGAGCAATGAGCCGTGGTGCCAAAGAGGCAGTGTATCGCCAGGGTATCAACCTGCTCAGGTCAGTCGCCGTGGAGATCTTAGAGGAGGTCAATACCTTGTTCTTAAACGGCACTGGAAATGTGCAGATGATCGGCCCCGAAGAAGATGGTTCTGGCGGTCTGGTGACCCGCTTTGAGCTAAGCTGGCCTGAACAGCGAGCGGCACGAGTCATGCGGGGCCCAAACGGGCCGCTTCAGCCGGTGCGTATTGTTGTCAACTACTCCCAGGGCTTCCACCATCCTCACCTCTCTGGAAGTACCGCAGGCTTTTGGCCGTTTCAAGTCACGAGCGCGGCCGATGCCGGGCGTCAGAAAGGCGTCCTGGCTGCCATTGTCGAGTTAGAACTGCATCAGCGCATCTTTGAAACCGATTGGCGTATTCTGCCCGTCTCCCGGCAGCGGGAATGAGAGCATTCTTGCCTCGGTAAAGGTTGCCGTAATGAAGAAGAACAGCAAGCCCGGCTTAGAGGGTATCCGCAAACTGCGCGAGCAAAGAGAAAAACAAGGTCTGAAACGACGTCAACTTTCATGAAAAGGAGTATCGCCATGCCAGGTTCGTTCCGTATTGGCAAAATTGCCGGAATCGACATCGATATCAATGTAAGCTGGATCATCATTCTGGTCTTGCTGACGGTGTCCCTTGCCACCGGTTGGTTTCCCCAGTTGTATCCCGGGTGGTCAACCGCCACCTATTGGCTCATAGCCTTTCTCTCGTCCCTGCTGCTGTTTGTCTCCGTGCTCTTGCATGAACTGGCCCACTCGCTGGTTGCACGCAGACGTGGGTTGCCCGTGAAAAGTATTACGCTGTTCATCTTTGGCGGCGTCTCCAATATTGAGCGGGAGCCAACGAGTCCGGGCGTGGAGTTCCAGATGGCATTTGTCGGACCACTCACCAGTCTCCTCATAGGTGTCGTGTGTTTCCTGCTCCAGTTGCCCTTGCGCGGGAGCAACTCCCCGCTGGAAGGCATCTTGTTCTACCTGGCGGTGACCAACGTCTTGTTGGGCGTCTTCAATCTCATTCCTGGCTTCCCACTTGACGGCGGTCGGGTGTTGCGCTCCATCATCTGGAAGATCACTGGCAGCATGCGTCAAGCCACCCGTGTGGCCACGATCACAGGCCAGGTCATCGCTTACCTCTTCATCCTGCTGGGCGTCTGGCTCTTCTTCACCGGCAACATATTGAATGGCATTTGGCTCGGGTTCATCGGCTGGTTCTTGTTAAGCGCTGCCCAGTCAGCCAACTCGCAGGCCATGCTGACGTCCGTGTTCAATGGCGTGACCGTTGGTGAGGTCATGAATCCCAAACCGGCAACCGTCCCTGCCGACATCTCGCTGCAACAACTGGTCGATGCCTACTTTCTGCCCGGTGGTCTGCGGTACGCCCTGGTGATGCAAGCCGATCACCTGGTTGGTCTGATGACGCTCAGCGATATCCGCCATATTCCACGCGAGCGCTGGGCACACGTACCTGTCAGCCAGGCTATGATCCCGCTTTCGCGCCTGCACGTGGTTTCCCCGCAGCAGAGTTTGAGTGACGTACTCCCCTTAATGGCGGGTCGCGACGTGAACCAGTTGCCCGTGGTACAAAATGGCGCCCTGGTTGGCATCGTGAGCCGCGATGCCATCGTCCAGTACCTGGAAGTGCGACGTGGTCTCGGTGTAGATACCTCGAAAAGCGATGCTCAAAACCAGTTGCATAACGCTGCCTAAAGAACACAAGTTGAAAAGGAAAGAAGACGATGCTACCACGAACACGTCTTGTCGTCCCCCTCACTGAACGGGACCACCATCAAGGACCTGCAACAGCCGCGGTCACCCTGGTGCAGTATGGCCTAATAGGCCAATAGACATAAATTTGCATGAATGGATTTTTCAGAAAGAGGGATGCTCATGAAACTTGTTTTCCGGGACCAAACCTTCTCGTTTGAACTGTTGCGGGCCATTGGCTACACGGTCTACGATGGAGCAGACATTGGCGAGTGCCTTGCCACTGCCGCACGTATCAAAGAGGGAGATTTTGAGAGTTGGCATACGGAGTGGACCAGAACGGCACAGCGCGTGCAGAAGATTGCTGAGGACTGCCTAGCTGGTGCTCACAACATCAGCGCACGGAAGGCCTACTTGTGTGCTTCCAACTACTATCGAGTCGCCGAGTTTTTTCTGCATACTGACCCCAGCGATCCACGTCTCCTGACAACCTGGCAAGCCAGTCGCGATTGCTTCGCGCAAGCAGCCAGCCGCTTCCTGTTCCCATGTGAAGCAGTAGAAATTCCCTATGAGGGAACGGCCCTGCCAGGATACTTCTACCGCGTGGATGCTTCCGACACGCCTCGACCCACCCTGATCATTATCGGAGGCTTTGACTCAATCCTTGAGGAACTCTATTTCTTTGGCGCTCCGGCCGCCCTTGAACATGGGTATCATTGCCTCACCTTCGATGGACCAGGACAGGGGCGTGTCATTCGCCAGCAATCTCTTCCCTATCGTCCCGACTGGGAGGCTGTTGTCAGTCCTGTTGTTGAGTATGCACTCAGCCGCCCAGAGATTGACCCCAACCATCTCGCACTCATGGGCGTCAGCCTGGGAGGCTACCTGGCCCCTCGCGCAGCTGCCTTCGAACCCAGAATCAAAGCACTCATCGCCTATGACGGCATCTTCGATGGTTTTAGTACGGTCGATGCCACGATGCCGTCTGCCCTTCTCGCTCTGCTTGAACACAGTCCCACCCAAGTTATTGATACCGTCTTGCAAGTAATCAGCACGCTCAATCCAGGTATGCGCTGGTCTCTGTCCAATGGGATGTGGACCTACAACGTAGCGACGCCCAGAGCATTTCTGAGCAAACTGAAGGAATATACCCTCGAAGGATGTGTGAAACAGATTGCTTGCCCCACACTCGTGTTGGCGGGTGAGAAGGATCATTTCTACCCTGGTCAGCCAGAGCAGCTCTATGAGCACCTCTCCTGCCCGAAAACGTTCATCTGTTTTACGACCGAGGAGGGTGCCGAAGAGCATGTGCAGGCAGGAGCCATGACACTCTTCCACCAGCGTCTCTTCGATTGGTTGGACGAAACGTGGGCAAGGAAGAACTGAGGGACACCATTCCTGTTTCTCTGCTTCCTCTTCTCTGACAGACTGGTAGGATTTTATCCTCCCACAAGCCTGTCATGTGTCTCGCGCGTCTCATCCACGCGGCCACGCTCAGAGATTGAGGGAGGGTCAGGATTCGTGCAAAAATCTATCATAAGCCTATAGAGCCCCTTCACAGGCTAACCGAGACGATGACAGCAGCAAGAAAAGCTGGCGTAAGAAATACAGAAAAGATGCGGGAAAACTGCTTCTATATGTACACGTGATAACTCGGTGTCGTCGTTTTTTGACCATTCTCTGCCGTAACCAATCGACCTTTCAAGCTGGGAAGAGGACCGTGTACGACACACAAAAGGAAAGAAATGATGACACCCAATGATCACAGTTACAGCTTTCCTGACCTGATTCACCAAAGTCGGCCATGAGCCATTTCATTCCAAAATTTACAGCACCACCAGATTTACTGCCATGAAATGCTTCACAGAGCCGTTCTGAGTCGTTGAAGCCCTGTCACACCAATTGGAAGGAGCGGGGACTCGCGCAGAAATCGGATCTCTACATGGTTTGGTCCGGCAAAGCATTGAGTCCAGGCTATACCTGGGTTGAGGACCTATCACGACTCAAAAGTGGTCTGTGAAGTATAATGTGGAACTCCCTCACTTTCGGTGATGCCTGCTGACTTTGTTCGAGCAAAAGAGGTTCCGAGACGAGCTTTGATTGAAAGAGCATGCTCACTGCCTCTTGCATCGGTCTCCTACTTTCAACTCAAGGGTGCCAGGCCCAATTGCTCCAACCGCTCAGACATCACTCGTGCCAGATCAGCCGGGTACGGTATTGCGTGTGCCTGGGCCAGAGGAGGAGCCAGCTCCTGGTAGAATCGCACGGTGAGGAGGGCAGCCTGGAGCATGGAGGCTCGCTCCATCGGACACAGGGTCGCCTGTAAAGGTGCTAACTGCTCGACTGGGAGGGCTTGCTCCACCTTTTCATAACCTTCTGCCTCGAGCTGGAAGTTCTCCCTGAGGCGGGCCAGGTTCACACAGGTCAGACGCAGATCCTCTAAAGCGCCGTACGCTGACCAGAGCTGCCCGCGTGCCATCGGGGTGAGGAAGTGGTGCAACAGGTCATGCCAGAACCAGTCGATCAGGCCGCGTAACGTCTCGATCTGCTCGGCCTGAGTTGGTTGGTGTCCGGAGAACACTGCTCCTGAAAGGCAGCCCGTTTTATCGAGCAGGACCTTATAGGGTCCCACGTACATGTGCGTAAAGCGGCTCTCGCGGCCAAGAGCAAGTTCACCCTCTGTTCCGTCGGACAAAAAGAAGAAGAGAACATCAGTGCCGCCCCCGTGACCGTCTTTCAGGAACACCGGCTCACCTAACCGTCGAATAAAAGCCGCGCGCGAAGCTGTGAAGTCGCCGTAGGCCTCATCTGCAATGATCAGACCGAAATCAAGGTCAGAGTAGGCATCAGCCGTTCCCTTTGCATAGGAGCCGCTGAGAAAAGCGGCCACCACCCGCTCATCTGCAAGGCCTGCGGCGACAAAGCGGTTCAGGACCATCTGCTGGTGCTCAGGCAGCTGGATCTCTTGTGCATCCATGGTGTGGTTTCTCCTGTTTCTCCTGGTGAAGCCTCGCTCTCTCTCCAGTTGCTGCTATTCTAGCATACCTAGGAGAGCATTTCCGCGGCTCTCAAAGAGATGGGAGTCAGAGCTGTTTTCCCCGAGAAGCGGCATGACAACTTCTCCCATCTCGCTTCCGCTGAGTGGCTTGAGAGTACGTTGATCGTCGACTGAGCGCATGTTTTCGGCAGCAGACATGAAGGACTCGTTGACGCAGGAGGGGAAATCGTGCACGGCCAAGATAGTGTTGGCGAATACTTAGCTAGCGGCCAGTAGAGCAGCAAAACGTGACTGACGGGTTTTGGCACGAGGCGATGCGGTCAACCAGGCAACGGCTCGCATCAAATTGAGGGCAGCGGCAGAAAGCCTCGTGTTGGAGGTGCGTCCGGGCTAACCCGATAGAACGCGACCGGCGCATCTCACAGCGGCGCACGCGCTTCTGAGAG
>WNFX01000568.1_pt1 | contig 49861 bp, 48 predicted proteins | sample 5400111 | NCBI WGS metagenome assembly WNFX01 (sample SAMN13153363, study PRJNA577476) | soil metagenome | isolation source: 40 cm soil or saprolite under grassland replicate 1 | place: USA:California | collected 2016-06-15
CGCGGTGCCTCGACGTGCAGTGCGGAAGGTCGGTCCGCGACCCGATCTGACCCGCAGCACCCACATCGGTGAACCTTGCGGCCCGGCCAGGCTGCTTGGGGATGGAAGCCGGAGCTCCTGTTCGCCCTACCGAGCGACGTATCAGTCAACCGGCGGCGGCAGGATGAAGAACGGAGGGAGCAATCCCCCGGCTCCGGGTAACCGATGTGTGGAGCCCCCGGGCGGCCTATCGTGCCGTCCCGGGGGCTTCGTGTTTATTATGCCCCCATGCCGCTTTCCATCGCCCTCCCCGTGGCCGCCGCAGCCAGCGCGCTCGGCGTCTGGGCCTACGGCACCTACGAGCCCAACAGCCCCCTCTTCGGGCGCGCGGTCGGCCGGGGGCCTACGCGGGAGCGTGTGGCCTACCTCACGTTCGATGACGGCCCGAACCCCGGCTCCACGGAGCCGATTCTCGAGACCCTCACGGCCTCGGAGGTGCCCGCGGCGTTCTTCCTGGTGGGTGAGCACGTCCGCCGGTTTCCCGCAGTCGCCCGTCGGGTCGCCGCGGCGGGACACGACGTCGGCAACCACACCCTGCGGCACCAGAAATTGCACCTTCGCGGGCCGCGCCGGATCCGCGAAGAGCTCGAGCGCGCGCACGAGCTGATCGTCGACGCGACGGACCGGGTGCCGCGCAGCTTCCGTGCGCCTCACGGCTACCGCAACCCGTTCGTCGGCGTTGCCACCCGACGTCTCGGTTACACGGTGTTCGGATGGACGTTCGGCGTATGGGACTCGGACCCCCGCGTGTCGGCCGAGGAGATTCGAGCGCGCGTGCGCCGCAAGCTTCGGCCGGGTGCCATTGTCCTGCTGCACGACGGCGACGGCTACGATCCCCAGGGCGACAGGCGCCGGACTGCGGCCGCCCTCCCGGGGATCATCGCGGATGCGCGGTCCGCGGGCTATACGTTCCGCGCACTCGGGGAGCTGGTCGCGTGACGTCGCGGGCCGGGCGCTGGCTGGGATGGCTTCTTGCCCTGGTGGGCGTCGGCCTGGCGCTGAAATTCCTCACCGGCTTCCCGTGGCACGTGACCCTCGCGGCGCTGCTCGGCGCCGATCGCTGGCTCCTCGTCATCGCGCTCGCCGTAAACCTCTCGTCGCTTGTGGCGAAGGGCTGGGGCTGGCACCTGATCCTGAAGTCGGTCGCGCCTCACAGCTGGCGCGTGGCGCAGGAGGCGAACTTGGTAGGCGCCGCCGTGAACGACCTGTCCGTCGCAGTGGCGGGCGAGGCGGCGCGCGTGCACTTGATCGTGCAGCGGGGCGGGGTGCCGGCCGGCGCCGCCGTCTCGTCGGTCGTGTGGACCCGCGTGGCGGAGGGGGTGGCCCTAGCCCTGTTTCTCGTGACGGCGCCGAGCGTGTTGCAGCTCGAGCCACGGCTGCGGGCGCTCCAGAGCGGAGTGGGGGTGGCGCTCGTGGTGGTGCTGCTGCTCGCCTGGGGGCGCGGCTGGGCGTCGCTCGCCGACCGCCTGCCGGCACCGCTCCGGTCGCGGCTCGCTGTGCTGCGAACCATGGGAACCGGTGGCCGGCTGGTGTGGCCGACCGCCTTTGCGCTCTACAATTGGGCCGCCCAATGGGCGACCTATCACCTCGTGCTGCGGGCCACCCACGTGCCGGTCTCGCTCGCCGCGTCGTTCACGGCCCTCATCATCGTGAACCTGAGCGGGCTGCTGCGTCCCACGCCCGCGAACGTCGGTGTCACCCAGGCGGCGCTGGTGGTGGGGCTGTTGCCGTTCGGCGTGGCGCCGGAGCAGGCGGTCGCGGCCGGCTTGGCGCTGCAGGGGCTACAAGTGCTGCCCGTACTGCTCTTGGGTGCGATGGTGACGGGGTGGCGGCTGCTCCAGCTCGAGTCCGAGCTCGCCTAAAAAGCGATGGGGAGCGGGGGAAAAGGGTGACTCGTCTGTCGCACGCGCGCCTACCTTCGCCCGCGTGTCTCCGACATACCGGATGCCCGACGCGGCCTCGCGGCGACGCGAAGCCGAGATCGCGGAGGTGACCCGTACCCTCGCCGCCGCTCGCTGCGCCGCACGGCTGGCGGGCCTCGGGACCGGCGAGTTCATGGTGCGGGAGCTGCTGCTCGGCGTGATCGAGCAGATCAATAGGGCGGAGCGGGCGGTGTCGCGGTTATCGCGGCTTCTCCCTTCGCAGGGTCGGTAGGTCGGTCTCGGTCTCGTGGGTCTTGTGAAAGGGCACGCGAGGGCTCCGAATGGGCAGTAAGTGCGCAATCGAGTTGGCGTAGAATTCGAGCAGCGGCCGGCCGCGGGGTAGCACGACCAGAGTGTCTCCGTCTTCCACCGCCAGGCGTCGCATCCGGAGCATCCGCCAGGCGCGGTCCCACACCTCCGGGATGCGGGCGCCGCCGCGCACCACCTTGGCGTTGACGGCGCCCAGCCGGTCCCGCAGCTGCTCCATCCGCTCGAGCACGGCCTGCTTGGGGATCACCGTCTGTCCAAACGACAACAAGGCCGCTGCGGCGAGCGGCACCGGCGTGACGGGGACGATCGCGCCGATGCGCTCCATCAGGAGGGCCGCGAGCCGCTCGAGCTCGGGTAGCCGCCGCTCCTTCGGGAGCTCGAGCACCCCGGGCGCGCTCGCCAGCCACTGCCGTAGCGACAGCGGCGTCCCGAAGTTCACCGCCGCGCGGCCATAGCGCTTCAGGCGCCCGGTGACGAGCCGCAGCGCGTTGCTGCCCAGGTAGGTCGCCACGGTCCAGAGCTGCGCCAGGCGTCGGGGCCGGTCGCGCTCGTCCACCAATTCGCGGATGAGTGCGCGATCTTCGAGCACTCGGTCGAAGTTGATGGCGACCGGCACGAACCAGACGTCACGATCGAACGCCGGGTCGAGTGCGGTGCGGCAGATATAGTCGAGCAGCCCGAGCTTCGGCGGGCCGAGCCGGCCGTCGCGCGACAGACGCCCTTCGGGGAAAAACCCCTGCGTCACGCCGTTCTTGGTGATCAGACGTACGTACTGCTCGAGCACCGCATGGTACAACGGCTCCCGGAAACCGCGACGGATGAAATACGATCCGAACGACTTGAACACGTATTCGAGGGGCCACACGCGTGCCCATTCGCCCACCGCGTAGCTCACGTGCGCGCCGTAGGCCAACACGTAGGCGACCACGACATAGTCCACGTTGGAGCGGTGGTTCATGGCATAGACGACGACATCGCGCTTGGGGATGCGCTCCAGCGCCGCCTCGTCTTGGTGATCGACGGTCACCCGGTACAGCAGATTGAGCACGATCTTGGCGAGGTTGTAGCCGATCTTGTAGTAGGACAAGACGTTCAACTGCGGCACGATCTCGTCGACGTACTGCTCGACCTGCCGCCGCACCTCGGCCTGCGTGAGGAAGTGCTCTTGTGCGTGGCGGAGGACCGCCGTCTCGACGACCGGATCGGCGGTGAGGGCCAGCTTGGCGGCTCGGGCGTGCTGGAGATGGTAGCGCGCCAGGCGCGTGCGGAACTCGTGGATGGTGCGGAGGGCCCGACGTCCGAGCCACCCGGTCACGCGACGCCCCCTCCCTCCTTCTTGAGCTGGGCGTAGCCCATGCCGCGCAGGATGGCAATGCGCTTCGCCATGGGGGGATGGGTCGCGAGCGCGTCGGCCCAGAGACCTTCGTGCGCGGTGAGGCGCCGTCCCAGCGGGTCGGTGATGCAGAGGTGGGCGGCGCCGCGCTTGATGGCCGTGGTCGGCGCGACCGCGCCCTCGATCTTCTGGAGCGCGCCCGCCAGTGCGAGTGGGTTGCGCGTGAACTGCGCGCTCATGGCATCGGCCAGGTATTCGCGCTTGCGGCTCACCGCCAGCGCGAGGATCTGCGTGATGATCGGCGCCAGGATCCACGAGAGGATCCACACCACGAGCAAGATGGCGAGCAGCGGGCCGGCGCCGCCTTTCTTCCATCCGCCGCGGGAGCCTCCTCCCCCCCCTCCGCCTCCTCCCCCCCAGCCCCCGCTGCCCCCCCGCAGCACGCGCGTCGCACCGTCGTGCATCAGAGCGACGGCCCCCACCAGCGCGGCGAGCATCGTCATCAGCCGAACGTCCAAGTTTTTCACGTGGCCGAGCTCGTGCCCGACGACCGCCTGGAGCTCTTCCCGGGTGCAAAGGTCGAGCAGCCCCCGCGTCACCGCGACGTGCGCGTGCAGCGGGTCGGTGCCGGTCGCGAACGCATTGGGGTCGGGGTCATCCACGATCCAGATCCGGGGCCGCGGGATTCCGGCGGCGATGGCCATCTCGTCGACCACGTTGACCAGCTGTTTTTCCTGCGGATCGGTGGGGTCGACGATCGCGCGCGCTCCGGTGGACCAGAGCACCTTCTCGGGACCCGTCGCGTAGGCATACCAGGCCGTGAGCAGCGCGACGACGGTGAGCGCGATCCCGAACCAGGGGAAGACGTGGTGGTACGCGGTACTCGGCGCGTCGCGGGTGGACAGGTAGTAGATGTAGTCCCCGCCGAACCCGAGCCACCCGAAGAATGCGACGAAGCCAATCACCAGCAGGACGGTGCGCCGGCGATTGGCTTCCTGTTGTTGAAAGAGGGTGAGCGAGGTGTCGTCGCTCACACTTTCGGCTTCATCGAGAGATCGACCTGCGGGACGGCCTTCTCGGCCTGATCCTCGATCTCCCACAGATCGGCGGGCTGCGCCTTGGCGAGCCCGGCGACCATGTTGGTCGGGAATTGCTGCTGCTTGGTGTTGTACTGGGTGGCTGTGTCGTTGTACAGCTGGCGCGCGAACGCCACCTTGTTCTCCGTCGACGTGAGCTCTTCCTGCAGCTGCCCGATGTTCCCCGTGGCCTTGAGCTGGGGATATTGCTCCACCACCACCATGAGGCGCTGGAGCGCGGACGACAGGGCGTTCTCCGCCTGGCTGATTTGCTTGATGCCCTCGGGCCCCGTGGCGTTGACCTTCACCGCCTGGTTGCGGGCCTGGATCACGGCTTCGAGCGTCGATCGCTCGAACTCCATGGCTCCCTTGACTGCGTTCACCAGGTTGGGGATCAGATCGTGGCGCCGTTTGAGTTGGACGTCGATCTGCTTGAACGCGTTCAGCGTCTGGTTCTTGAGAGAGATGAGGCCGTTATACGCGCCGATCAGCCATCCTACCACGACGACAAGGACGATCAGCAATACGAGCGAGCCGCCCATGTTAGCTCCTGGCCGAAGTGAGTTTACGCTTGTCTTTACGCGTTGGTCGATGGCAGGAGTTTCTCGAGGGCCTGCCGCACAGCCTCTGCGACCGCCGCGTCGTCGGGCCCGAGCCGCGCCAGGGGATGAGCCGTCTCGACGTGCAGCTCCACGCCCCGGCCCACCGGGATCCGGTGCCAGGAGCTCGGGCTCTCGGGGTCGCGGGCGGCGTCCCGCGCCAGCCACGCCGTCAACGCCCGTCCCGATTTCCCGCGCGGTGGCGTCCCTTTGCTTTTGAGCGGCAGCCGGTCCGGGACCGGTAGGGAGGCGCCCAGCGCCTGCGCCGCACGCCGCTCCAGCACGTCACCCGTCTGGTCGTGCATCTCCTTGATGATCGTGGCCAGTGTCGTCCCTTCCATCTGCCGCAGCTTGATCCACAGGAGCTGGAGGAAATGGCGGTAGGAGTACGTGGCGGCGGTCCCGCGTCCTTCGGGCGGGCTCACCAGGCCCTTGGTGACGTAGAACCGGATCGTGCGCTCGCTCGGCTGCGCCCGTGCGGCCGCGTTGATCGGTGTGATCGCGGACGCATCGAGCACGGCTCCTACGAGCGCCGCGAGATCGCGCAGGTTCCACGGGGCGAGGTTGCGATACTCCCGCAGATTGTGCAGCGGCTCCGCGTGCGGCGCTCCTGTCACGCCCCGGCTCCCCCACGCGCGCGCTCCTCGCCGATCCGGCACACTGCGGTCAGCCAATCCGTCACCTGGCGCAGATTGAACGGCTTCCGGATCACGATGCACTGGTGCCGCTCCAGCCAGGTGCGCACCTCCTCCGCCTCGGCGTCCCCCGTCATGATTGCGATGCGGCCTTCGTATACCGGCCAGCGGTGCACGATGGCGAGATAGAGGGCGAGCCCCGACATCGTCGGCAGGTGGATGTCGAGCAACAGCGCGTCGGGCTGCTCGGTAGCGAGCAGCTCGTACGCCGTCTCGGCGCTGCCCGCGCCGATCACCCGCAGGCCGTGGCGCGAGAGCGAGCGCTCCAACACTCGGCGCAACGGCGCTTCGTCGTCGACGATGAGGATGGTGCGTGGTGTCGCACTCATGAGGCGGAGGCCCGGGCTTGCTGCGGCGTCAGGAAGCTCTGCACTACGCGCGCCAGCGCCTCGCTCGAGTCGAGCGACAGACGCATTTCTCCGGCCGTGAGCCCGAGATAGGCGCGCGCGTGCAGTTGCAGCGTCTTGGTCTGTGCGTACCCCAGCCGCTTCGCCACATCCTCGATGGTGAAGCCGGGGTCCTGCAGCAGGCGGTGGGCATACAGCACCCGCGCCGCGGAGAGGAAGTGCCGGGGCGACGGCAGCCCGACCCGCGTGAACCAGCGCTCGCAGGTCCGCCGGTCAACCCGGGCGCGCACCGCGACCTGGCCCACCGTCTGCACTTCGCCGGGCGAGCGCAGCGCTTCTTCGAGCACCCAGCGCAGCTCGCTCGGCAGCGGCGCGAGCGCGTCGGCCAGCTGGTCCAGGAGCTGCCGCGACGAAGAGCGGGCTTCCTCCTGGCCCAGCACCTCCCGTAACCGACTCGGGTGATCGTCGTAGTTGGCGAACACCGCGTGTTGGATGCCCCGCTGGCCCAGCGCCAAGAGCACTCCGGCGGTGCGGGGCGTGAGAGTGGTGTAGAGCATCAGGGGGAGCGAAGGGAACAGCACCCGCAGCCGCTCGATCTCCTGCGACCGCGCGTGACCGGACAAGAGCGGGTCCACCACCGCCAGCTCGACGGGCCGACCGCGGATGCCGGTCAGCACATCGTCCCACGTTGAAGCCTGTGCGACAATGAACCGGGAGCCCGCGGCCCGGCGGAGTTTGTGGAATTGAACGTCGGGGACGGCAGCTAATACCAGCATGAATCCCCCAAAACCCCTAAATGTCGCAAAATCGCCCTACGATGCCGCAAAAACGCCCTAAAATCCGGACGTCTCCGCTGGCAGCTTGTGGTCGTCCTGTTGCGTCGACTCAACACTCTGGTTTGCGGAGGTCACATGTCCCGTATTCGCGCCCTGTTTACCCTGCTCGTCGTTGCGTTCGCTCTCTCCACCGTCGCCTGTGCCGACGCTACCGGCCCGAGCCACGGCTGCGACATCAACAACAGCAACACCTGCAAGTAGGCATCTCTCAGCCGCCGAGCTGCGCGAGGGATTCGGAAACCTCGCGGAGCTCGGCGGTGTGCACCACCGGCTCCGTCGCCAGCTGCGTTTCCCGGGCAATCGCCTGCTGGCAGTCCGGTAGCCCCGCCGAGACGCGCTCGATCCGGAACTCGAATTCATGCAGGCCAGCGGCGCCCGCGATCGCGAGCGCCTCCGTCAACAGCACTTCGGCGCGGCGGTACCGGCCGAACCGCGCCTGGCCGATCCCCTGTTTCAGGTAGAAGTCAGCCCGGATGTTGGGGGGCATCTCCGCGAGCCGGTCTTCGCAACGCTCCCGCCAGCGGGCGAACCCGACGTGATCCCGCCGGTAGGAAGCGCAGTGCATCAACTCGACCAGCGCGTTGCTGACGGTTTCCTGGGAGCGGCCGCGGCGGAACACCTCTGCCAACGCTCGTTCCGCTCCCGTCGCGTCGCCCAGACTGAGGAGCATGGTTCCCACGTCACCCAGCGCGCGGAGCCGGGAATCGTCCTCTTCGTACAGCTGGAACGCGTGCCATGCGTGTGGAATCGCCTCGGCCGATTGCCCCATGTAGTAGAACGCGGCCGCAATGCCCTGCTCTGCACGGGCCTCGACGTCCCGCTCGCCGGCGGCGCGGGCGTCCGCGAGGATCCCCTCGAGCTGGCGCTCGGCGTCCGCAAGGTTGCCGCGGCCAAGGACGGTGTTCGCCCGCCCGATCCGGCTGAGCAGGGCCGAATAACGGTCGCCAGCAAGCGTCGCCAGCTCCCCGGCATCGGCGTAGGCAGCTTCGGCTTCGTCGAACCGGTTCAGCTTGCGGTGGACGCGCGCGAAGCGCAGCTGCGCCGCCACCGCGTCGGCTGAGGACAGCCGGTTCCCTACCACCACTAGCAGCGTGGTGAGCACGTCGAGCGCTTCCTCCAGCCGTAGCTCGGCCTCGAGGAAGTGCGCGTAGGCGAACAGCGCCGGCGAGATGAGCTGGATGTCCTCGAGGCGGTAGGCGTCCGAGACGCTTTCGGCGATCCCGTGCACGTGCGCGCCTTCGGTGGCCGCTGCGCGGAGCTCGCGGCAAAACCGATCGGTGGCGATCCACTGATAGTGGAACGCGTCCTTGGAGACCGGCGCGCGCCCCAGCTCCAGCAGGTCCACGAGCCGGAGCGCGAGAAACGCGCCCTGTCCTAGGCGCGCTTCCAACGTCGTGGCCGATTCCGGACCTGACACCCGCTGCAGGAAGATGGCGTGTGGCAGCGATTCGAACTTCAGACGCGAAACCGGCATTCCTGATGTCTCCGGGTGTGAGGCTAGCTAGCTGGCGCTTCCACGCTAGGGCAGGGGCTATGCCTCACCGCAACGTGCGGTCGGCACAGAACATAGCGTTTTCGCCTTCTTTCCGTTAGGCCGCAGTTTTCGCGTTTTCTCGCTTTTCGCCGCAGCGTTCGGATACCGGTCGACCAGCCACTCCTCCCCTTATTCCGGCCCATGCGCCGGGGCCTTACCCTCGCTGAACTCGTGGTCGTGCTGGCGATTCTGGCCATAGTGACGGCCGTCACACTGCCACGCCTGGCGGGCGTGCGGGACTGGATCGCGGTCGACACCGCCGCCCAGGAGGTGATATCGGCGATTGCAGTCGCGAGGAGTGCCGCGGTCATGCAAGGTACCCGGAGCCGGGCGGTGATCGCCGCCGACTCGTTGCGGATCGACCGTTGGCGGGAGGACTCTTGGGGAGACCTGCATCGCTGGCCGGGCCCGGCTCGGCATGGCGTGGCGCTCGAGGTGTCCAACCCGGTGGTCGTATTCGAGCCCATCGGTCTGGCGTGGGGCCTGTCCAATACGACGGTCGTGTTGCGGCGAGGAACACGCGTGGCGACCATCACCGTGTCCCGCTTGGGGAGGGTGAAGCGGTGGTAGCGGCCGCACGCAACCATTCTCGGGGGATGGGCATCAAAACGAGGTAGAGCCCGAAGCCGGCCTGGCGGGGGACGTGAAACATCCGGCCGCGTCGGTCGTATCAGGTAGGGCAATTCGCGCAAGTGTCGCGGCCGAAGTGTGACGGCCACTTCGCCCGACCGCCAACCCGGGGAGTTGTCAGCCCCGGGTTTGGTTTTCTAGGGCGCCGGTGCGCGTATCCCCACCGCCTCGAAGCTGAACGTCACGCGATCGGCGACGCGAACGGTGCCGGCGGGTCCGCCGCGATACGGCCTGATACCGTAATCCGTCTGCTTCACCGAAAAACCGCCAGTCGCCCGCAGCGTGTCTGTTCCCACCACCGCGCGGATGTCACAGGTGACGTCCCGGGTCTGGCCGGCCAGACTGAGGCGCCCCTGTACCTGGAATCCGTCGATGGTGGGAGACACGCTGGTGGAGACGAAGCTGATCGCTGGATACTGGTCCACATGCAGGACGTCGGTCCGCATGGCTTGCGTGACCTTGCGGAGTTCGGCCGTGTCGGCCGTGAGGACGACGAGACTGTCCGCGGGTACGACGATTTCAACGCGGGACTTCGAGGGCGCGTTCGGGAAGTAGACCACCCGTCCCGCGAAGCCGTGGGCGCGCACGACATGCGCGTGGCCCGCAAAGCCGAGCAGTCCCGCTTTTCCCGTCTTCACGTCGAACCGGCTGGCCGCGGACAGCGCGTAGAGCACGGAGTCCGCCTCGCCACCCTGGCCCCACGCCGGAGCGGAGCCGAGCCACATCGCTCCCGTCAGGAGCGCGCACCGCACGAAGGTCATCGTCGACTCGGCGCGAGATAGCGGTTCAACCCCTGCTCGAAAGCGACCGGCTGAATGCCGAACACCGACTCGATGGCGTTCGCAGGGGTGGCGCTGCCTTCGACCAGCATTTGGAGCTGATCGCCCGTGAGCGGCGCCGCGGCCCCGAGCAGGCCGAGCGCAGCGGCGGCCGCTCGCGCGAGCCCGAGCGGCACGTGCACGAGCGGGCGGGGGCGGCGGGCAGCCCGCCCGATTGCCAGCAGGAATTCTTCGTAGGTCAGAACCTGGGGCCCGCCCAGCTCGAACGCGCCGGCGAGCGCGGACTGCTCGGCCGCGAGCGCGAACGCGAGGGCGACGTCCTCCGCCCAGACGGGCTGCGTGGGGAAGCGGCCGTCGCCGAACACCGGCACTACGGGAGACCAGCGGTGCAGCCGGGCGAGGGTGCGGATCGGTGCGCTCTCCGGGCCACTGATGATCGACGGTCGGAACACGGCGTGCGATAGCCCGGACGCGCGGACCAGCTCTTCGGCGTGCCATTTCGTTCGATGATAGGGGGTCGCCCCAGGCTCGTCCCGCGCGCCGACGGCGCTCATGTGCACGAACCGCTCGACGCCGGCACGGCGCGCCGCCTCGAGCACGCGGCGGGTGCCTTCCACGTGCACGGTGTGAAAGGAGGCGCGGCCCGTTTCGACGATGATGCCGACCAGGTGCACGACGGTGTTCGCGCCACGCAGGAGCGCCGTGAGCGCCGCGGCGTCAGCCAGGTCGCCGGGGACGAGCTCTACCCCGAGACCCTCGAGGCGCTGTGCCTGCAACGGGCTGCGCACCAGCGCTCGGATCGCATGTCCGCGGCGCGCCAGCACCGTGGTAATGTGCCGTCCCACGAATCCGGTGGCACCGGTGACGGCGATCAGCACGAACGGCAACGGTCAGGTGGACGTTGTGCCGCCGTCGTCCAGGAACACCAGCGTGCGGCGCCGCGCGACCACCGAGGCCAGGGCCTCGTAGACTCTGGGATCGAGCACCGTGCCTGCGAGATCGGCCGCCCGCTCCACCGCCTTTTCGGGACTCATCTTCTCCTGGTAGGCGCGCGACGTGCTGAGGGCGTCGAACACTTCCGCCGCGCCGATGATGCGGGCGCCCATCGGGATCTCCTCGCCCCGTAGCCCATCAGGGTAGCCGGTCCCGTCCCACCGCTCGTGGTGGTGGCGCACTGCCGGGATGATGTCGCCAAGGTGCGAGAGCGGCGCGAGGATCTGGGACCCGATGACGACGTGCTGCTTGACGTGCTCGAACTCTTCGGGGGTGAGCGCACCCTGCTTGTTCAGGACCGATTCGCGCGTCCCGATCTTGCCGATGTCGTGCAGCCGGCCCGCGACCCGCACCTGCTCGACGTCCTCCTCTGGGATAGCGAGCTCATGGGCAACGGTGGCGGACAGGTCGGCGACGCGGGCCGAATGCCCCCGCATATAGGGGTCTTTGGCTTCCAGGGCGTTCACGAGGGCCTCGAGCGTGGCGATCGAAAGGCGCTCCAGCTTCATCCGCTCGCGCTGCAGCTCCGCGGTGCGGGTGCTGACTTCCTCCTTGAGCCATTGGTTCAACTGGCGGTTCTCGAGGAGCATCTCGCGCCGTTTGAGCGCCCGCTGGACCGCCCGCGCCAGGTCGGCGAGCTCGATCGGCTTCGTGAGGTAGTCCATGGCGCCCCGCTGCATGCAGAGCGCCGCGCTGGTCGCGTCGTTCACGGCGGTGAGCATGAGGATCGCGAGCTCGGGCTCGATCTCGATGGCCTGCGGCACCAGGTCGACGCCGCTCGTGCCGGGCATCCGAATGTCGCACAGCATGAGCGCGATGCGGTGGCGCCGGAGCTGCTGCAGGGCTTCGTCACCGGTGCCGGCGGCGTACACTTCGTACTGCTGTTGCGTGAGGAACTTCTTGAGGGCGTTCCGGATCGGCTCCTCGTCGTCCACGACGAGGATCTGGACGGGACCCGTCACATCGGCCACCGTGGTCTCCTTACGGGAGGTGGGTGGAGGTTTGTGGAGGTTGGTGGAGGTCCACCATCCTCCACCATCCCCCACAACCTTCACTAACCTTCTACGAAGCTGACCTCCACCGGCCCCGGGAGCAAGCCCGCGCCGTGGGCGCGAGCGAGCAACTCGGCCACGGCCTGTCGGCCGGTCGGGCCGTAGTCCACCGTGTACGCGTTCACGTACATCCCGACGAACCGGTCGATGCGCGATGGGTCGAGGCCCCGGCCGTACGCCGTCGCGTGCGCGAGGGCCTCGGCACGGTGGGCGAGGCCGTACTGAATGCTGGCCTTGAGATCGCGGGCGATGTCCCGCATCAACGCGTCCCCCAGGTCGCGTCGCACGACGTTGCCGCCGAGCGGCAGCGGGAGTCCCGTCTCGTCGTGCCACCATTCCCCGAGGTCCACCCAGAGGTGCAGCCCGCGGTCGACAAACGTGAGCTGGCCCTCGTGGATGAGGAGCCCCGCGTCCGCCCGTCCCGCCGCCACATACTGCTCGATCTGATCGAACGGCACGACGACGTGGCGCGCCGCCGGCTGGTACAGCTTGAGGGCCAGAAACGCCGTGGTGAGCTCGCCCGGGACCGCGACGAGGAGACCCCCCGCCCCGAGCGCCGACCGCGGATCGGGAGGGGGCGCAGCGCCGGCCACGATGCGCGGTCCATAGCGGTCGCCAATGCTCGCTCCGTGGGCGAGCAGCGCATAGCGATCGGCGAGGTAGGCGTACGCGTGCAGCGACACGGCCGTCACCTCAAGCTCGCCGGCGAGGGCGCGCCGGTTCAACGACTCGATGTCGCCGAGCTCATGCACGTATCGACGGTCGCCGGTGTCGATCCGCCCGGCGGCGAGCGCCCAGAACATGAACGCGTCGTCCGCGTCCGGACTGTGCGCCAGATGGATCGTGCGCGGACCCTCAGCTACGACGCTTGGCTTTGTCATCGGTCACTTGCGTCGCCTGCTGGTGGAACGCCTCGAGGTTCTCCGCGTGCTCGGCGTACTCGGGGCGCTGGCGGGTGCGCTCCGCCGCCTCGTTCTTGAGGAAGTCGGCGTACGCCCGGCGCGCACCGGCGGCGTCGCGCTGGAGGTCGCGGGCACGCGCCCGCAGCATGAACCCGAAGAGGTGCGTGGGGATCGCGCGGCGAATCGTGTCCGCCTGCGCGAGAGCCGCGGCGGCATTGCCGCCGGTCAGGTCGAGCACACCGATGTGGTAGCGGGCGTCTACGTCCAGTGCCGGCAGCATCGCATACGCCTGGAGTGCCATCGGCAGAAAGAACTCCGCACTATCGGCCTTGCCCTGGGTGTGCAGCATCATGACGCGGTTGTAGAGACGGGTGGCGCGTTCTTCCGGTGACATCTGGGAAATATCGGGAGGAGAGGCGGTAAGCGGTGAGCGGTCAGCGGTGCCGGCCGCGGCAGCACCCGCTGACCCCTGACCGCTCACGCCAATGCGGAGCGCCACAACCGTCACTAGCGCTCCCATCGCCGCCCCCGCCACCGCCCAGGGAAGGCCGACCCGCCACCCGGCTGTCTGTGTGCCGCCTACCTGGGCACCACACTTGTGACAAAACTTCGCTGTGGCGCCGAGCGGCGCTCCGCACGCGTGACAATTCATTGAGGCCAGAATCTAACTGGCAGGAATCTGAGAGGCAGCGTAGTGTAATCCCCATGAGCGCCCCGTTCCCGGGACCCGACCGCGCCAAGCACATGGGCGAGCTGAAGCGCGGTGATGAGCAGTGGGAGGTGTTCGTCGAGATGCAGCCCGACGCCGAGGTGGGTGCCGTGCGCGGGCGCGTGCACTTCGTGAACGGCGAGCGCCGCCGGACCACGAGTTGGATTTTCCTCGGAGATCCAGGAGCGCTTCGGGGAATTTTCGGCCGTAGAGCTTTGGCACTTCGTGGCGGCGCTGGACGGCTGAAACGGTGTATCGAGAAGATTGCATGTTTTGCACATTTCCACGCACACCGACGCAGCTCAAGCCCGTGAATCGCGTGACCGACAGAATATCTGTTGCGTCAATGACACGAAACGGTTGACACTTTGCAGCGTCTCCTGTACTTTCCCGCATGCCCGGGCCCGCTTCGTTCGTGGCATCGTCCGTGCACTCCGCTCTCAAGCACCGTTCTAGGAGATCGATTCTATGACCGCGACGTTGGAGCCAACCACATCCGGGTCCGGGGCGAAGGCCGCGACGGCCGCGTCGCCCGCGGACGTGGTGCGGAAAGCGAAGGAGGCCGGCGTGCAGGTGGTGGACCTGAGGTTCACCGACCTGCCGGGCACGTGGCAGCACTTTTCGATCCCGCTGAAAGAGCTGACCGAAGCCCTGTTTGCCGAGGGGATCGGGTTCGACGGCTCTTCGATTCGCGGGTTTCAAGCGATCAACGAGAGCGACATGCTGCTGTTCCCGGATCCGGCGAGTGCCTTCGTCGATCCGTGCCTCGAGGTGCCGACGCTGTCGCTCACGTGTGATGTGTCCGACCCGGTGACGGGCCAGCGCTACTCGCGCGACCCGCGCTACGTGGCGCAGAAGGCGGAGCAGTACCTCGTCAAGTCGGGGATCGCCACGACGGCGTACTACGGGCCCGAGGCGGAGTTTTACATCTTCAATTCGGTACGCTTCGACCAAAACGCGCACGAGGGCTACTACCACATCGACTCGGAGGAGGGGATCTGGAACTCCGGGGCGAACGGTAGTCCGAACATGGGGCACCGGCCGCGGCACAAGGAGGGGTACTTCCCGGTGCCGCCGGTGGACCGGCTGCAGGACCTGCGCTCCAAGATCATGCTGGCGCTGATCGCGTCGGGTGTCGACGTCGAGGTGCACCACCACGAGGTGGGCACGGCGGGGCAGACCGAGATCGACATGCGGTTCACGACCCTCGGGCGCATGGCCGACCAGCTGATGATGTACAAGTACATCGTGAAGAACGTGTGTCACCAGCACGGCTACACCGCGACGTTCATGCCCAAGCCGATGTTCGGGGATAACGGGTCGGGGATGCACGTGCACATGAGCCTGTGGAAGGACGGGACGAACCTGTTCTTCGACGCCAAGGGGTACGCGCTCCTGTCGGATGCAGCGCGCTGGTACATCGGGGGGCTGATCAAGCACGCCGCGGCGCTGCTGGCGTTCGCGGCCCCGACGACCAACAGCTACCGGCGCCTGGTGCCGGGCTACGAGGCGCCGATCAACCTGATCTACTCGCAGCGCAACCGGTCGGCGATCTGTCGCATCCCGGTGTATTCCAAGTCGCCCAAGGCGAAGCGTGTGGAATTCCGGGCGCCCGATCCATCGAGCAATCCGTACCTCACGTTCGCGGCCCTGCTGATGGCGGGCCTGGACGGCATCAAGCACAAGATCGAGCCGCCCAAGCCGATGGATGTGGACCTGTACGACCTCGAGCCCGAGGAGCGCAAGCACGTGAAGAACACGCCGGGGTCCCTGAACGAGTCGCTCGCGGCGCTCGAGGCGGACCACGCCTTCTTGCTCGAGGGCGGCGTGTTCACGCCCGACCTGATCGAGACGTGGCTCGCGTACAAGCGCGCCAAGGAAGTCGATCCCGTGGCGCTGCGACCGCATCCGTACGAATTCTTCCTGTACTACGACGTGTAGGCTGGGGGCGGCAACGGGCGGCAACAGGCGGCAGGGGCGACCGAGCCCTGCCGCCTTTTTGCCGCCTTCTGCCGCCTCCTGCCGCCCTCTATTTTAGTCCCCATGCCCGCCACCGCTGCCGAGACCCGCGACATCCTCGACGAGATGAAGAAGCGTCGCGTGCGGTTCCTGCTGCTCCAGTTCACGGACCTGTTGGGCGTCAACAAGGCGGTGGAGGTCCCGTCCTCCCAGTTCGAGAAGGCCTTGGGGGGTGAGGTTACGTTCGACGGCTCGGCGCTCGAGGGGTTCGCCCGGGTAGAGGAGGCGGACGCCCTGCTTGTCCCTGATCTCGACAGCTTCCGCGTGTTCCCCTGGGGGAGCGGGGCTGCGGCGGGGGGTGACGGGGAGGCCGGTGCCGTGGCGCGACTGATCTGCGACATCCGCTACCCCGACGGCCGGCCGTTCGAGGGCTGCCCCCGCACCACCCTGAAGCGCCAAGTCGAGCGGGCCACGCAGATGGGCTTTACGATGCGACTCGGCTGCGAAGTGGAGTTCTTCATTTTTGAGCAGAGCGAGCGCGGTGAGCCGACGACGCGGACGCTTGACGCGGGCAGCTACTTCGATCTCGTCCCGGTGGACCGAGGCGAGCAGACACGGCGCGTCATCGTCGCGGCGCTCGAGGAGATGAAGCTCAGTTCAGAGGCCTCGCATCACGAGGTGGCGCGCGGCCAGCATGAGATCGACTTGGGCTACGCCGAGCCGTTGACGATGGCCGACCACCTGGCCAGCCTCCGCTTCATCGTGCGGACCATCGCGGTACGGCACGGCCTGGTCGCGACCTTCATGCCCAAGCCGATTTACGCCCGCAACGGCTCGGGGATGCATACCCACCAGTCCCTGTTCGCCAAGAGCAAGAACGCGTTCTTCGACACGGCCCGGCCGATCCAACTCTCCGAGGTCGGCCGGTGGTACATCGGCGGCCTGCTCCGGCACGCCCGGGGCTACTGTGCCGTGACGAATCCGCTGGTGAACTCCTACAAGCGGCTCGTGCCGGGCTTCGAGGCCCCGGTGAACGTCTCCTGGTCCACGCAAAACGTCTCTCCCCTCATCCGCGTGCCGGCGCAGCGCGGCGAGGCAACGCGCTGCGAAAACCGGATGCCCGACCCCTGTGCCAATCCGTACCTCGCCATCGCGGTCCAGCTGGCCGCCGGCCTGGACGGCATCCACGAGCGGATTGACCCCGGGGAGCCGGTCAACAAGAACATCGCGCGCATGTCGTACCGCGAGCGCCGCAAGTATCGCATCGACGACCTTCCCCGGGACCTGCACGAAGCCCTCGATTATCTTGAAAAGGACGCGGTCGTGCGGGAGGCTCTGGGCGAGCACATCTACGAGCGATATCTCGACGCGAAGCGCGAAGAGTGGCAGGAGTACATCGGACAGGTTGGGGAGTGGGAGCTGAATCGATATCTGGGGCAATACTGACACAACGAAAGACGTAGCACAAAGGCGTAACACAAGAGCGTAGCACAACAACGTCGCACAGAGACGTAGCACAACCACGTCGTCACCTGTCCGGCGGCGGGTGAGCGATCAAGCGCCCGAGCGTCTTGATGATGAGCGCGACTCGACTCTCGATTTCGTGAATGGCACGCGCATGAACCGGGTCGAGCGCCGCTGCGACCCGCAACTGCGTCAGCGTCTCCTGAGCCGAACCCCTCGCATACTGCAGGAAGCGGCGGAACTCCGGGATGCTACCTCGGCCACAGGCCTCCGCTATGTTTGAGCTGACGGAGAGCGCCGCCCGGACGAGCTGATCCGCCCGCGACGCGGCTCCCGGTCCGGTTAGCTTCTTGCTCATGCGAGCTATCTGGACGGAGACATCCACAGCGACTTCGTGTACCCACAATCGACGAGCATAGGCGCGCAGCGTCATGGCGAACCATAGGAGAGGACCTGCGTGAAGGCGTCACCCGTTTCACGCCTTTGCGGGACGTTTCTGTGCAACGTCTCCGCGCGACGCCTCTGCTTGACGGTGTTCGTGCTGTCCGCCTGCGACGGCGTTTCTCGCCCCGACGACACTCTGGGTCTCCAGAACGTCGCCCGTTGGGAATGGCACGGCCGTCTGGTCGTGGAGGCTGACTCCGTGCTCACCCTCGTTCGCATGGCGATCGACACGACGCACGGTGGCGGCGACGTGGCCCTTGCCCGGTTCGACTTCAATCCCGCCGTCGGCGAGGGAGACGAGTACTCGATCACTGTCGCGTTGGACTTGGGGCGCGCGCGGGACATGCGGCAGAACGTCCCGTACGCGCTTGGCCCCCCGCCCGGACGCGTTCCTGCTTACGCGACAGTGACCTGCTTGTGCCGCCCCCTGAAGCCCGACTCGGTCCGGGGCACGTTCACGCTCGCAACGCGCGGCCTGCGGCAGATCACCGGCCGGGTGGACGCGACCCTGTACTTTACGGAATGGAACGACACCGCTCGCCACGTGACCTATTCGCTGCACCAACGCATTGACTTGGTCAAATAGGGCGACGTCGGTCTGGCGGACCCTAAAGGACTCCCTGACGGTCGCGGGCGGACTGGCGGTCGGATCGGCAACGGCATTGCTGACCGCCGGTCCGCCCGTCCACCTGTCCGCGCAATCCCCCGCTCCTACGGTCGACACGATCATTGTCGTCAACCGCAATGTGTTCGATCTCCAGGAGGCCGACGCGCCCAGTTTCATCGCTCGGCTCGCAAACCGGCTGCACGCGCGCACGCGTGCGGGGGTCATCCGCGGCACGCTGCTGGTCAATTCCGGCGACCGCTACGATTCGGCGCGCGTCGCCGAGAGCGAGCGGGCGTTGCGCAACCTGTACGTCTTCAGTCGCGTGCGGATCGATACCACGCGACTCGACGGCCGTCTGGCGCTCCGCGTGGCCACCACCGACGGCTGGAGCACGAAGCCGCAGATCGGCTACTCGTCCGCCGGCGGGGACGTCACCTGGATGGTCGGCCTTGTCGAAGACAACCTCTTGGGCACCGCGACGTCCTTCACCGCCGTGTACAACAAGACGCCCGACCGCCGCATCTTCGATCTCGGGCACGTGAACCCCCACTTCTTCTCGCGCCGTGGATGGCTGCAGGCCAAGTACAGTAACAAGTCGGATGGCAACCGGGGCACCTGGCTGGTGGGCGTGCCGTTCTACGAGACGGCCGCGCGGCGCGCGCTCATCAGTGACGGCGAGGCGGCGTCGGAGCGCGTGCTCGTGTTCCGGCGTGACACTGTGGGGCGCAGTGTGGTAGACACGAGCGAGCGGCGCGCCCTGCGCGTGGGGATCGCGGCGGGGCTCGCGCTGCGCGCGACCACGCAGGACTACCTGCGCCTGTGGCTCGCCGGCCAGTGGCGCCGCGAAGACTTTGCGCCCGAAGGGACCACGGTGTTCCCGCGCTCCGCGTTCGGCACGGTCGGTGCGGGAATGGACGTCGGGCACGTGCGCTTCCAGCTGCTCGAGCGATTCAACTCCTACGCCCGGCGCGAAGACGTGGACGTGTCGCAGGTGTTTCACGTCGGTGTGTGGGTGGCACCCCGCAGCTGGGGGTATCCGTCCGGCCAGGCGGGCGTCGGGCCGGAAGTGAGTGCGCAGCTCGCGGCACCGTGGCGGCGTGGGTTCGCGGTGCTGCGGGCGGGGGCGAACGGCGTCCTCACCGCGGGGCTTCCCGACTCGGGGCGGGTGGCGGGCGGACTGACCGTCGCGAGCCAGAATCTCCCGAATCAGACGCTGGTGTTCCACGTCGAAGGCGCGGAGCTCCGCCGGCCGAAGTCGGGCGGCGAGCTCGACTTGTGGGTCACGCAAAACGGCCCACGCGTCTTCGGCATCCACGAGTTCACGGGCACGCGCATGGTGTGGCTCGCGCTCGAGGATCGAGTGCTGGTCGCGGACGACTTGTGGGGCCTCATGGGGGTCGGCGTGGCGCCATTCCTCGACTATGGTGGGGCGTGGTACCCGGACGAGCCGGCCCGTCTGGGCGGCGCGGTGGGGATGTCGCTGCGGATCGGGCCGACCCGGGCCGTGCGCGGCGATGTGGCGGAGTTCGCGGTCGGTTACCGCTTCGGGAAGGGGTTCAGCGGCAGCCGCTGGGGCTTCGCGATCCGCAAGGGCGTGCGCTACTAAGCTCGGACGTTCCCCCTAGGCGCGCCCGCCGAGATCACCCTGATTCAACTGACGCGCGCTCGAGCGCCTCCCCCCCACCCGAACGGGTAGCCCCGCCCGATCCCGGGGTTGACGGTCGTGGGACCCAGGCGTATCGTCCTGGTCCTGTCGCAACGCAGTCGCACTGTTTCGATTTGGAGTGACATCGACTCGTGATGCAGCTCGCGCTGGTCCTGCTGCTGGTCCTGGTCCTGCTGAGCATTAGCTCAGGACGAGGTCTGCGGCGCGCGCAAGCATGAGCAGCTAACGATAGAAGAAGGACTCGAAAGAGGCGCCGCGGACCCGACAGGGTCCGCGGCTTTTTTTCACCATCCACGCGACACGGGGAGCACGGGAGCCACCAATGGGGAGAGACGTCATCATCTTCGACACGACCCTGCGCGACGGCGAGCAGGCGCCCGGCAATTCGATGACGGCCGAGGAGAAGCTGCGTCTCGCGCGCCAGCTGGACACGCTTGGGGTGGACGTGATCGAAGCCGGGTTCCCGAGCGCGTCGGAGGGTGACCGGCGGGCCGTCCGCGCGATCGCCGAGGCGCTGCGCCGTCCCGTGATCGCCGCGCTCGCCCGCTGTCACGACCGCGACATCGACCTCGCCGGTGAGGCCGTGCAACCGGCCGCGCGACCGCGAGTCCACGTCTTCATCGCCACGTCCGACCTGCACCTCCAGTGCAAGCTGCGGCTCAGTCGCGACCAGTGTCTCGAGCGGGCAGGCGAGGCCGTGCGACGCGCACGCCGCTACACGGACGACGTCGAATTCTCCGCTGAAGACGCGACCCGCACGGATCTCGAGTTTCTGTGCCGGGTGGTGGAAGCGGCCATCGTCGCGGGGGCGACCACGATCAATCTCCCGGACACGGTGGGGTACGCGTTACCCGTCGAGTACGCGAGCATGTTCCGCGCCGTGCGGGAGCGCGTTCCGAACGCCGACCGCGTCGTGTTCAGCGCGCACTGCCACGACGACCTCGGGCTCGCCGTGGCCAACTCGCTGGCTGCGATCGAAGCCGGAGCCGGGCAGGTCGAGTGCACCGTCAACGGCATCGGTGAGCGTGCGGGCAACGCGGCGCTGGAAGAGATCGTCGTGGCGGGTCGAGTGCGGCCGCAGGCGGTCGCGTTCCACTGCGCGGTGAACCCTCAGGAGCTGTTCCGCACGAGCCAGCTCCTGTCACACGTGATCGGCGTGTTTCCCCAGCCCAACAAGGCCGTGGTCGGCCGCAATGCCTTCGCTCACGAAGCCGGGATCCACCAGCACGGCGTGCTGCAGAACGGCCTTACATACGAGATCATCCGCCCGGAAGAAGTCGGGGTCGCGCGCTCGAGTCTGGTACTGGGCAAGCACTCGGGCCGACACGCGCTGGAACGGCGCTACCGCGAGCTGGGCTACGAGGTGGACGACGCCACGCTGCGGAAGCTGTACGACGAGTTCACGACGCTGGCGGACAAGAAGCGCGAGATCCTGGACGAGGACCTGCTCACGCTGTTGCACGGCCGATTCCACGACGCCCCAGAGGCCTACCGGCTCACGCACCTTCAGGTGACCTGCGGCACGGTGTCCGCGACGGCCGAGGTGCGGATGGCGGGCCCCTGGAATGGAGCGGAGCGGGGCGCGACCGCGGCCGGCAACGGGCCGATCGCCGCGACATTCGCGGCGATCGCGAAGGTCGTCGAGCGCCAGGTGGAAGTCTTGAACCTCACCGTCCAATCGGTCACTCCGGGGCGCGACAGCCTGGGGCAAGTGCTGGTGCAGGCGCGGATCGACGGGAAATCACTGAGCGGGCACGGCGCTTCGACCGACATCGTCGAGGCGAGCGCCCGTGCCTTGGTGCATGCCCTGAACAAGGTGAGCCATGCGGACCAGCTGGAGGACCAGTCGCTCAATGCCAGCTACTTCTGGGGAGTGTGAGCCGATGAGCGAGATGCTCTCGGGGGCGGACATTCTGTGCCGGGCGCTGGTCGACGCCGGAGTCGAGGTGATGTTCGGCTATCCCGGCGGCGCCATCATGCCGTTTTACCACGCGTTGCCGGACCACCCCCGCCTGCGGCACATCCTGGTGCGACACGAGCAGGCGGCGGCCCACGCGGCCGACGGCTACGCCCGGGCGAGCGGGCGTGTAGGGGTGTGCGTCGCCACATCCGGCCCCGGGGCCACGAACCTCGTGACCGGGCTCGCCGCGGCGCATATGGACAACTCCCCCGTCGTGGCGATCACCGGTCAGGTGTCCCGCCCCATGATCGGGCGCGACGCGTTCCAGGAAACCGACATCATCGGCATCACCCTGCCGATCACGAAGCAGAACTATCAGGTCCAGGACGTGACCGAGCTGGCGGCGGTCGTCGCCGAGGCGATGGCCGTCGCGGTGGAGGGACGGCCGGGGCCGGTGTTGATCGACGTCCCCAAGGACGTGCAGAACCAGAAGACCGAGTGGAAGAGCCAGCAGAGCACCGAGGCCTTCCGGGATCCCCGGGCTGGCGCCCGGGGTCAGCGAAGGCCGCCACTAACCCCGGGCGCGAGCCCGGGGTCCGTGGAGGACGGTATCCGCCAGGCGGCGCGCCTCATCGCCGGCGCGGAGCGACCGCTCCTCATGGTGGGGCACGGCGTGATCCTCGCGCAAGCGTACGCGGAGGTGCGGGCGCTGGCGGAGAAGACCGGCATTCCCGTCATCACCACACTGCTCGGCATCAGTGGGTTCCCGGACGGTCACCCGCTCCACCTCGGCATGCCGGGGATGCACGGCGAGGTGCATGTCAACCGTGCGATTCAGAACGCCGACGTCATCATCGGTATTGGTTTGCGGTTCGACGACCGAGTGACGGGCAACACGGCGAGCTTCGCACCGCAGGCCCGCATCGTTCACATTGACCTGGATCGCTCGGAGATCGGGAAGAACGTCCCCGTCAGCGTCGGCATCGTGGGCGACGCGCGCGACATCACGCGCCGCCTCGTCGCGGCCGTGGAGCCCCGCCGGTGCGAGCGCTGGCTCGAGCACATCCGTGGCTTCGTGCGCACCCGCACCGAGGCGTATCGCGGCGACCTGTCCCCCGAGGCGATCCTCGCGTCCATTTACGAGGCGAGCCACGGTGACTGCACCATCGTGACGGACGTGGGACAGCACCAGATGTGGGTCGCGAAGCTGTATCCCTATCAGCGCCCCAACACGCACATCACGTCGGGCGGTCTCGGCGCCATGGGGTTCGCGGTGCCGGCCGCCATGGGCGTTCACCTCGCGCGTCCGAACGGCACCGTGTGGGCCATCTCCGGCGACGGCGGCTTCCAGATGAACATGGCGGAGATGGCGACGATGGTGCAGGAAGGGCTCCCGGTGAAGATGGCGGTGTTCAACAACGGCTATCTCGGGATGGTGCGGCAGTGGCAGCAGTTCTTCCACGAAAAGCGCTACTCGTGCACACCGATCTGGAGCCCGGACTACGTGAAGCTGGCCGAGGCGTACGGCATCCCCGGCTACCGGGTGAAGCAGGCGAGCGAGCTCGCCGACCAAGTCGGGCGGGCGAATGCCGAGCCCGGGCCGGCGCTGGTCGAGTTCATGATCGAGCAGGAAGCCAACGTGTTCCCCATGATCCCGCCGGGCGGCTCGCTCTCGGAGCCGATCGAGGCGGCGCCGGCCGGCGCGGCAGGCAATTGAGCGGCGTGGCCCCCCCTTCTCCCTCCCCCTCCGCTCACACGGTAGCGGTGCTGCTCGACGACGCGTTGGTGACGTTGAACCGCGCGTTCGGCGTGCTGCGCCGACGCAATGTGCCGATCGAGGGACTCGCGCTGCACCCGAGCGGCACCGCTGGCGAGGCGCGCCTGACGTTCGTGTTGAAGGCCGATGCGGTGACCGCCGATCGGGTGGCGCAGCAGTTTCACAAAATGATTGGAGTGCGCTCGGTGATGGTGCTCGCGAACGACGATTCCACAATGGAGGCGAAACGATGAACTCGACGGAAACGCGCATTTTCTACGATGCCGACGCCGATCCCGCCCGGCTGCAAAACCGCGTCGTGGCCGTGATCGGATACGGCAGCCAGGGTCATGCCCATGCGCTCAACCTGAGGGATTCGGGAGTCGGCGCGCGCGTGATCGTGGGACTGCGTCCAGGCGGAGGGTCGTGGGAGCGGGCGCGGGCGGAAGGCCTGGACGTCCGCCCAGTGGCCGAGGCGGCGCGCGCGGCCGACGTCATCATGATGCTCGTCCCCGACCAGGAAGCGCGCGCGGTGTACGAGGGCGGCGTCGCTCCGGGGCTCGGGCGCGGAAAGACGCTGCTCTTCGCCCACGGGTTCAACATCCACTTCCGCGAGATCGTGCCTCCGGCCGGTGTGGACGTGGCGATGATCGCCCCGAAGTCTCCCGGACACCTGGTGCGGAGCGAGTTTCAGGCGGGCCGGGGCGTGCCGGCGCTGGTCGCGGTGCACCAGGATGCGAGCGGCAACGCGCTGGCCGATGCGCTCGCCTATGCCGCCGGTATCGGCTGCGCCCGGGCGGGCGTGTTCGAGACGACCTTCCGCGAAGAGACGGAGACCGATCTGTTCGGCGAGCAGACCGTCCTGTGCGGCGGCGTCACCGCGCTGATCCAAGCCGGTTTCGAGACCCTCACGGCCGCGGGGTACGCGCCGGAGATCGCCTACTTCGAGTGCATGCACGAGCTCAAGCTCATCGTGGATCTGATGTATCGCGGCGGCATGAAGTTCATGCGGTACTCGATCAGCGACACCGCGGAATACGGCGATTACACCCGGGGCCCGAAGGTCGTGACACCGGAGGTTCGCGCGGCGATGGAGCGCATCCTGGCCGATATCCAGTCCGGCAGCTTCGCGCGGGAGTGGATCGCCGAGAGCCGGAGCGGAGGCCGCCGGTTCGAGGCGTTGCGCAAGGCCGGCGCGGAGCATCCGATCGAGCAGGTCGGCGCCAAGCTGCGCGCCATGATGCCGTGGACGGAGGAAGGGAAAGGGGCTCGGGGCTCGGGACTCGGGATTCGGAGCTCCAGTGGCGTGACCGAGCCCCGAGCCCCTAGCCCCGAACCCCTTAGAGCATGACCGCACGCACGCTCTGCGACAAGGTCTGGGCCGCGCACGTCGTCCATCAGTTCCCGGAGGGTCCGGCGCTGCTGTACGTGGACCTGCATCTGGTCCACGAGGTCACCTCGCCCCAAGCGTTCGAGGGGTTGCGGCAGGCGGGGCGCCGGGTGCGCCGGCCGGCGCTGACGGTGGCGACGGTGGACCACAATGTCCCGACAGGGGACCGCGCGGCGCCGATCGCCGACCCTATCGCCGCGCGGCAGCTCGACGCGCTCGCCGTGAACGCGCGGGAGTTCGGGCTGGAGCTGTTCGACCTTCGGTCGCCGCAGCAGGGGATCGTGCACGTGATCGGCCCCGAGCTGGGCCTCACCCAGCCCGGCATGGTGATCGTATGCGGTGACTCGCACACCGCCACACACGGCGCCTTCGGGGCGCTCGCCCTGGGAATCGGCACCAGCGAGGTCGAGCACGTGCTCGCGACGCAGTGCCTCGTGTGGTCGAAGCCCGGGACTATGGAGGCCCGCATCACGGGCACGCTCGCAGCGGGGGTTACCGCCAAGGACGTCATTCTCGCTTTGATCGGCCGGATCGGGACGGCCGGCGCCACGGGACACGTCATCGAATACACGGGGGAGGCGATCCGCGCCCTTTCCATGGAAGAGCGGATGACGGTGTGCAACATGTCGATCGAAGCGGGCGCGCGGGCCGGCATGATCGCCCCGGATGAGAAGACGGTGGCGTATCTCGCCGGCCGGCCGCGGGCACCAAGCGGGGCGGCGTGGGACCGCGCCGTGGCGACGTGGCGGGAGCTCCGCACCGATCCCGGTGCCACGTACGACAAGCAGGTCGAGCTCGACGCCTCGGAGGTGGCACCCCAGGTGACCTGGGGCACGAGCCCAGGCATGGTCACTCCGGTGACCGGTCGCGTGCCGAGCCCCACCGACTTCACAACCGACGCCGAGCAGCAGGCTGTGACGCGGGCGCTCGAGTACATGGGGCTCGTCCCCGGCACGCCGCTCGAGGGGCTCCCGATCGACCGGGTGTTTCTGGGGTCCTGCACGAACGCGCGGATCGAGGACCTGCGCGCCGCGGCCCGCACGGTCCGCGGCCGGCACGTCGCGACGGGGGTCCGCGCCATGGTGGTCCCGGGATCGCAACAGGTGAAGGCGCAGGCCGAGCGGGAGGGGCTGGACCGCGTGTTCAGCGAGGCGGGGTTCGAGTGGCGCAACGCGGGGTGCTCGATGTGCCTCGGGATGAATCCCGACGTGCTGCAGAGCGGGGAGCGCTGCGCCTCGACGTCGAACCGCAACTTCGAGGGGCGCCAGGGACGCGGCGGGCGCACCCACTTGATGAGCCCGCCGATGGCGGCGGCCGCCGCCGTAGCGGGCCGGATCGTGGACGTGAGGCGATGGGGGAAGGAGCCCGCCGCGCCATGATGGAGCCCTTCGTGCGTCACACCGGCCGGCTGGCGGCCCTGCCGCGCGCCAACGTGGATACCGACCAGATCGTTCCCAAGCAATTCCTTAAGCGGGTGGAGCGGAGCGGGTTCGGGCCCGCGCTGTTCCACGACTGGCGATGCCGGCCCGACGGTTCACCGAATCCGGACTTCGAGCTCAATCACCCCGCAGCCCGGGGCGCGAGCATCCTCCTCGCGGGGGAGAACTTCGGCTGCGGCTCGTCGCGCGAGCACGCGGTGTGGGCGCTCCGCGAGTACGGCTTCCGCGCGATCCTCGCGCCGTCGTTCGCCGACATCTTCTTCGCGAACTGCTGTCAGAACGGACTCGTCCCCGTGCGCCTCTTGCCCCAGGAGATCGCCGAGCTGTTCCGGCGCCATCAGGCGGCGGGCGGCGAGTATCAGCTCACGGTCGACCTCGAGGAGCAGCGCGTGGACGACGGCCTCGGGTTCCGCACCACCTTCTCTATGGAGCCGTACCGTCGTGAGATGCTGCTCCACGGCCTCGACGAGATCGGGCGGACGTTACGCGTCGAGGAGCGGATCGGAGCTTACGAGAAAGGCCGGGAAAGGGGAAACGGGAAAGGGGAAACGTGGTGAAGCAGTACTCGATTGCCGTGCTCCCCGGCGATGGGATCGGGCCGGAGGTCATCGCGGAGGCGGAGCGGGCGCTCGAGGCGGTTGGCGATCGCTTCGGTCTCGACTTCACGCTGCAGCGCTTCCCGATCGGCGCCGCGGGCGTGGCGGCAGCGGGAGATCCGTTCCCGGAAGAGACACGCGCCGCGGTGACCCGCGCCGACGCCGTGCTGCTCGGCGCGGTGGGTGACCCCTCGCTCGACCAGGCACCCCGCCACCTCCGACCCGAGTCCGGCCTGCTGGCGGTGCGCGCACAGCTCGGCGTGTATGCCAACCTCCGCCCTGTCGCGGTGTTCCCGGCCCTGGTGGACCGGTCACCGCTCAAAGCCGATCGGCTCGAGGGCGTGGACGTGCTGATCGTGCGGGAGCTCACGGGTGGACTGTACTACGGCGAGCCGCGCGGACGGGAGGGCGGCGGAGCAGCGGCCGTCAACACCCTCCGGTACACCGCGGCCGAGGTCAAACGTGTCGCGCGAGTGGCCTTCGAATCGGCGCGGCAACGGCGGGGGCACGTCACCTCGGTCGACAAGGCGAACGTGCTGGAAGTGTCCCAGCTGTGGAGGGAGACCGTGACGCGCGTCGGCCGGGACTACCCTGATGTCCGGCTCGACCACCTGTACGTCGATACCGCCGCCATGCGTCTGATCGCCGAGCCTGCGGCCTTCGACGTCCTCCTCACCGAGAACATGTTCGGGGATATCCTGAGCGATGAGGCGGCGGTGCTCGTCGGGTCCCTGGGGCTCCTGCCATCGGCCTCGCTCGGCGAGGGGCCGGGCTTGTTCGAGCCGATCCACGGATCCGCACCGGACATTGCGGGCCGCGATCTCGCCAACCCGATCGGGGCAATTGCCACGGTAGCCCTGCTGTTGCGCCACGGGCTCGGCCTGGCGGAGCCGGCCGCCGCGGTGGAGCGCGCCATCTCGCTGGCGTTGGAGCAGGGCGCGCGGACGCGGGACATCGCCGCGCCCGGGGCGCCGGCGCTCGGGACCCGAGCGATGGGAGCGCGGATCGCCGGGCTGATCGCCGAGGCGCAGCGGTCCGGAGCGCCCGTGACGATGTAGGGGCGCAGCATGCTGCGCCCCTACGGTTGATCTAGGGCCCCGCGTCCGTCACCGCGCCGACGCTCGCGCTCGACACGAGCTTCGCGTACTTCGCGAGCACCCCCGACGTGTAGCGCGGCGCGGGCGGTTTCCACCGCGCTCGCCGCTTGGCCAGCTCGCCGTCGCTTACGTCCAACTGGAGCACGCGCCGCTCCGCGTCGATGGTGATCGCATCTCCCTCTTCGACGAGCGCGATCGTCCCGCCCACGGCAGCTTCGGGCGCGACGTGCCCTACCACCAGGCCGTAGGTCCCGCCCGAGAACCGACCGTCCGTAATCAGGCCAACCGCATCGCCGAGCCCGGCGCCGATGAGCGCCGCAGTGGGCGAGAGCATCTCCCGCATCCCCGGACCACCTTTCGGCCCCTCGTAGCGAATGACGAGCACATCGCCGCGCCGGACACGACCCGCCAGGATGGCCTCGAGACAGTTTTCCTCGCAGTCGAAGACACGCGCCGGGCCGGTCATGCGCGGCGTCTTCACGCCCGTGACCTTCGCCACGCCCCCTTCACTCGCGAGGTTGCCCCGCAGGATGGCGAGATGGCCCTGACGATAGAGAGGCCGGTCCCACGGGCGGATGACTTCTTGATCCGCCCGGGGCGCCTCCGGGACGTCACGCAGCACCTCGGCAATCGTCTGTCCCGTGATCGCCAGCGCATCTCCGTATAGCACGCCATGCGCGAGCAGGATTCTCATGACCTGAGGCACGCCGCCCGCCCGGTGGAGATCCACGGTGACGAACCGTCCTGACGGCTTCAGGTCGCACAGCACCGGGACGCGCGCGCGGATCGCTTCGAAGTCGTCCAGTGTGAGCGGCACCTTCGCGGCCTGGGCGATGGCGAGCAGGTGCAGCACGGCGTTGGTCGAGCCGCCGATGGCCATGGTGACGGCGATGGCATTCTCGAACGCCTTGCGGGTCAGGATCTGTCGCGGACGAAGTCCCCGAGCAATCGCGTCCACCAGCACCGTGGCGGACCGGGCGGCGCTCTCCGCCTTGTCGGCGTCCTCGGCCGCCATCGTGGATGAGTAAGGAAGGCTCATCCCCATGGCCTCGAAGATCGAGGACATGGTGTTCGCCGTGAACATCCCGCCGCACGAGCCGGCGCCCGGGCAGGCCCGGCGCTCCACCTCCAGCAGCTCGGCGGCGTCGATGCGGCCGGCGGAGTATTCGCCCACCGCCTCGAACACGCTCACGACCGTGAGGTCGCGCCCGGCGTGGTGCCCGGGCTTGATCGTCCCGCCGTACACGAACACGGCCGGGATGTCCATGCGGGCGATCGCGATCATGGCGCCCGGCATGTTCTTGTCGCACCCGCCGACCACGAGCAGGCCGTCCATGCTCTGCGCATTGCAGGCGGTCTCGATCGAGTCGGCGATGACCTCGCGGGAGACGAGGGAGTACTTCATCCCCTCGGTTCCCATCGAGATGCCGTCGCTCACTGTGATGGTGCCGAACGTCTGTGGCATCACGCCCGCGGTCCGCAGCGCAGCCTCGGCGCGTTTCGCGAGCACGTCGAGTCCGAGGTTGCACGGGGTGATGGTCGAGTAGGCGTTGGCAACGCCGACGATCGGTTTGCCGAAATCCCGGTCGCCGAAGCCCACCGCCCGGAGCATGGCGCGATTGGGGGACCGCTGGACTCCGTCGGTGATCGTACGGCTGCGCAGCTCGCGGGCCATGGCGGAAACTAACCCTTGGCGACGGGGATGTCGCTCCCGGGATAGGCACCGAGGATCCGCAGTTCGCGCGCGAGTGCCCGCAGCTCGGCCAGCGCTTCGCCCACGCCCGCTCGCGGATCGCCCACCACGTCCAGATAGAACGCGTATTCCCAGGGTCGCCCCGGCAGGGGTCGCGATTCGATCTTCGTCAGGTCCAGCCCGCGCGCGGCGAACACGCCGAGCGCCCGGTGGAGCGAGCCGGGGGCGTTGGGGAGCGTGAAGACGAGCGACGTCTTGCGGGCGAGCTCGGGTGGTGCGGGGTCGCGTGCCACCATCAGGAATCGCGTGTAGTTCTCCGCGTGGTCCTCGAGGTCTTGCTCGAGGACCACGGCTCCGTACAACTCGGCGGCGAGGGACGACGCGATCGCGGCGTCGGCCGCGACTCGACCCGCCATGAGGTCGCGTACGCTGCCGGCCGTGTCGTAAGCCGGGACCGGAGCCACATCTGGATGTGTAGCGAAGAACCTGCGGCACTGCGCCAGCGCGACGGGGTGCGAGGCGACCCGGCGGATGGCGGCACGCTCGGTGCCAGGGCGGGCGATCAGACAGTGTCGCACGCGGACCTGTGTTTCCGCCACGACGTGGAGCGCGTGCGCGCCCAGGAGATCGTAGTTCTCGTGCACCGACCCGGCGAGCGAGTTCTCGATGGGGACCGCTCCCCGCGTCGCGGCGCCCTGCTCGACCGCCCGGAACAGGTCCTCGAAACTGGGGCACGGGACGAGCCGGATGTCGGGCCCGAGCGCCTGGAGCGCGGCCGCATGGCTGAAGGACCCGGCTTCGCCCTGAATCGCGACCGTGACCGTTGTCATGCTGCTTGATAGTCCCTCGCCGCCGGACGGTCAACGGTCCCACCCCTTGACAGTGCTTAACAACGTTATAATATATAACAACGTTATGAATGCTCGCTCGGTCCCGAGTTTGGCACGGCGCGAACGTGAACGCGCCGAAACCCGTGGAAAAATCCTCGAGGCGGCTAGGCGGATGTTCGTCCAGAAGGGGTACGAGGGGACGACGATGCGCGCCATCGCGACGAAGATCGGCTACACGCCGACGGCGATTTATCACCATTTCAAGGACAAGGACGCACTGGTCGCCGAGCTCGCTGGGCTCGATTTCCGGGCGCTCGCCCAGGCCCTCCAGCAGACCGCGAGCACGGCAGATCCACTGGATCGTCTCGAAAAGATCGGGGCAGCGTACGTCGAATTCGGGTTGACGCACCCTATGCAATACCAGTTCCTGTTCATGACGCGCCGGCCCAAGGAGGGCGCCTCGGGCGGCATGTCCCGCGACCCGGGCGAGGATGCCTACGGGTTCCTGCGCCAGACATGCGCCGCGGTCATGTCGACCGGGCGACTGCGCCCCGAGTTCACCGATCCCGATGAGCTCGCGCAGATGTGCTGGGGGTCCCTGCACGGGCTCGTTGCTCTGCAGATCGCGAAGGGGGATGACCAGTCGATCCCGTGGCGCGACGTGCGGCAGACGGCGGCGAAGAGTCGGCAGATGACGATCCGCGCCATCCTGCGGGAACCCGAACCCTAATTTTTTTTGTTCGTTCAGTTAACGGCGTTATGTAATATGACAATGTTAGCCCGTCTCAAGGAATGGAGAGGCCAAGGTATGGACAGGGACAATGCCCGAGAGCTCACCGCGCTGATCACCGGTGCGTCGGGAGGCATCGGATACGAACTAGCGAAGCTTTTCGCGCAAGACCGGGTGGGGCTGGTGCTGGTGGCTCGGAACGGATCCAAACTCGCGACTATCGCACCAGAGCTGCGCGCGCTCGGCGCGCCCAGGGTCGAGGTCATCGTTGCCGACCTGGCGAGTGCGGACGCGATACCGCCGCTGCTGCAGGAGTTGAGCACGCGGCGCCTGGAGATCGCCATTCTGGTCAACAACGCTGGGTACGGACAGTCGGGGAGCTTCGCGACGACGGATGAGGCCACTGCGCTGGGGATGATCCAGCTCAACATCGGCGCCCTCACGGCGCTCACCAAGGGAGTTCTGCCCGGGATGCTGGGGCGGGGCCAGGGGCGCATCCTGAACGTCGCCTCGACCGCCGGGTTCCAACCGGGACCGTTCGTGGCAGTCTACTCCGCGACGAAGGCATACGTCGTGTCGTTCTCCGAGGCCCTCGCGGAGGAGCTCGCCGGTACCGGAATCACCGTTACGACGCTGTGTCCTGGTCCCACGGCCACCGGGTTCGCCGCCCGGGCGAATATGCAGCAGGCGCGGCTCTTCCGGCCCGGCGCGACCATGACTGCGGCGGCAGTCGCTGCAGCCGGATACTCCGGGCTGAAGCGCGGACGACGACTGGTCGTCCCGGGGCTGCTCAACAAGATCCAGTTGCAGTCGCTGCGGATCTCACCACGGCGTTTGGTGGTGAAAATCGCCCGGGCCCTGGTGTCGTCATGAGACGTCCGCGCATGCTGCGCGCGACGCTGGTCGGCGCGCTCTTGGCCAGCGCCCCGGCCGCCCTCGAGGCCCAGCGCCCGGACCCGCTCGGCCACCTCGTGGCCGAGGCGCTGCGCGCCAACCTTGGGCTCGAGAGTGAACGCCTCGCCGAGCGCCGGGCCGCGGCCGAGGTGCGTGAGGCCCGAGGGCTGTTCCTCCCGTCCCTTGGCCTGCAGTCGCGCTACTCGCGGCTCGGCGGCGTGCCCAACATCGGCGACCTGATCAACCCGGCGTACGCGACGCTGAACCAGCTCACGGGCACGAACCGCTTTCCCACGAACATCAATTTCACGTTGCCGCAGCGGCACGAGTCGCGCCTGGAGCTCGTCCAGCCGCTCTTCAACGCGGGGATTCTCGCGAACTACGCGGTAGCCCGCGCGCGCGCCGATGGTCAGCGCATGCAGCTCGCGGCCGCGGCTCGGCAACTCGCCGCCGACGTCCAGGTCGCCTACCTCCAGGAGGCCACGGCGCGCCGCGCGTTTGAGATCTACGAGGCGACGCTGCTGCTGGTGCAGGAGAACGAGCGTGTGGCGGAGCGCCTGCTCGGCGCCGGCAGCGCGACGCCCGAGGCTGTGTTTCGCGCGCGCGCCGAGCGGGCCGACGTGGAGCAGCAGCTGGCCGAGGCTCGAGAGCGGCAGCTCGCGGCGAGTCGGGCACTGAACCGGATCGTGCGGCGACCGCTCGACGCGCCGGTGGAAGTGGTCCCAGACAGTGTCTTCGATCGCCTGCCGCTCGACATCACCGCCGATAGCGCCGTGGCGCGCGCTCTCGCGGCGCGCGAGGAGCTGCGCCAGGTGGAGGCGGGCGTGCACGCCGCCGAGGGTGCGGGGCGGGCGGCCACCGCGGCGTTCCTCCCCAGCGTGTCCGTGGCACTCGACTATGGCTTCCAGGGTCCCGACGTCGCGTTTCGCTCGAGTAATGATTTCTGGCTCGCGTCGGTCGCCGTGTCGTGGAACCTCTTCAACGGCGGTCGCGACGCGGCACGGCGGTCCGAGGCCGGCTACGAAGCCGATCGCGCCCGCACCCAGCGGCAGGACCTCGCCGACCGGATCGCGCTCCAGGTGCGCACGGCGCACGAGGCCACCGTCGTCGCGCGATCGGCGATCACCACGGCCGACACACGCCTCGAAGCAGCGCGCCGGACGTTCGAGCTGGTGCGGCGCCGCTACGAGGAAGGTGTCGCCAGTCCCATCGAGTTCGTCGACGGGCGCACCGCGTACACGAGCGCGCAGCTGAACCGTGTCCTCACCGCGTACCGCTATGCCATTCGTTGGGTGGAGCTCGAGCGCGCAGCCGCGCTGCGTGAGATCCCCCAATGACCCCAAAGGAGCACGAGACATGAATCGCACGTTCCAGACCCTAGTGCTTTCCGTGGCCCTTGCAGCCTGTGCGCGCGGCCGCGCCGCAGCGCCCCCCGCCGGCGACGCCGTAGCCGTGCGCGTCGCGCCCGTCAGCGTAGATCGGCTCGCGCCCCCGGTGACGGCCACCGGTACGCTCGGTCCCAAGGAGGAAGTGACGTTGAGCTTCAAGGTCGGCGGCGTCGTAAGCGGGATCTTCGTAGATGAAGGCCGGGTGGTCCAGGCGGGCGACACGCTCGCCGAGCTCGACCTGAGTGAGATCGACGCCGCCGTGGTCCGAGCCCGGAGCGCCGCCGAGAAAGCGGAGCGCGACCTGACGCGGGCGAGGCGACTCTATGCCGACAGTGTGGCGACACTCGAGCAGGTCCAGAACGCCCAGACCGGGCGCGACGTGGCCCACGCCGAGCTCGAGACGACGCTGTTCAATCGGCGCTACGCCGTCATAGTCGCCCCGGCGTCGGGGTTGATCATGCGTCGCTCCGCTGAGCCCGGCGAGCTGGTGCAAGCCGGCCGGGCGATCCTCACGCTTGGGAGCCATGCCCGTGGCGTCGTGGTGCGCGCCGGGTTGGCGGATCGCGAGGTCGTCCGGATCAGGCGCGGGGATCGTGCGCTGGTGCACTTCGACGCCTTGCCCGACCGCACGTTCGACGGTGCCGTGACGGAGATTGCGGGCGCGGCCGATCCGCAGACCGGCACCTACCGCGTGGAAGTGACGTTACCGGCCGCGTCCGGCCTTGCGAGCGGGCTGATCGGTCGGGTGGAGATCCGCCCCGCGGCGGCGCGCCCGCTGATGCTGGTGCCGATCGGCGCCCTGCTCGAGGCCGACGGCGTCAGCGCTACCGTATACGCGCTCGCTCCCGACGGGCGTCATGCCGAGCGCCGCGCGGTGCGCATCGCGTTTCTCGCCGGCGACCGCGTCGCAATCGCAAGTGGGCTCGAGGGTGTCGCAGCCGTCGTCACCGACGGGGCTGCCTATCTGGACGACGGCGCGGCCGTCACGGTGCGGCCATGAAGCTCACCCAATTCGCCGTCAAGCACTGGCAGTTCACGGTGGTCCTGTTCACCATGCTTGCCGCTCTCGGCCTGACGTCGCTCGCGACCATCCCGCGCGGCGAGGACCCGCCGATCGACTTCCCCACCTTTACGGTGGTCGCCGTGTATCCAGGCGCGAACGCCGGCGACCTGGAGCGCCTTGTCGTGAAGCAGATCGAAGACACGCTCCACCGGCTGGACGATGTGAAGAGCATCAGCAGCCACATCCGCGCCGGCGTCGCGCGCATTCAGGTCGAGTTCGAGGCGAACCAGGACGCCGACAAGAAGTACGACGACGTCGTGCGGGAGCTGAACGCCTTGCGTGCGACGCTCCCTGACCTGGTGCGACTCCAGATCTACAAGGCGAGCACGTTGGACGTGAACATCGTGCAGGTCGCGCTGGTGTCGGACCTCACGCCGTACCGCCTCCTGGACTCGCTGGCGGAGCAGTTGGAGGACCGGCTGAGTGCGCAGCCCGGCGTGCGCACGGCCGAGCGCTGGGGTGCGCCGGAGCGGCAAGTGGGCGTCGCGCTCGACCTCGGCCGGTTGGCGCAGCTGGGGTTGCCGCTGGGGCAGGTGCTGGGCGCGATCGGAGGGGAGAGCGTGGACGTCCCCGGCGGCGACGCGGAGGCCGGCCTCAAGAGCTTCAGCGTTCGCTCTTCCGGCGGCTACGAAACGCTGGACCAGGTTCGCCAGACCGTGCTGCGAGGAGGGAGCGGCCGGCTGGTGCGCCTGGGTGACGTGGCGCAGGTCGATTGGAGCTATGGCGATTCCACCTACCGGGCGCGCTTCAACGGCCACCGGGCGGTGCTCGTGACCGCGACCCAGCGGTCCGGCACGACCGTCCAGGCGGTCCGGAACGGCGTCTACGCCGAGCTCGAGCGGTTCGAGCGCGAGCTGCCGGGCGGGGTGACCCTAGCCCGGGGGTTCGATCAGGCGGCAAACGTGTCGCACCGGCTGGCTCGCTTGGGGGAGGACTTCCTCATCGCCGTGGGGCTGGTGCTGTTGACCCTGCTGCCTCTGGGCCCGAGGGCTGCCGCCGTCGTCATGATCTCCATCCCCCTGTCCCTGGCGATGGCCGTCACCGGCCTCGCCTGGACCGGCTTCACGCTCAACCAGCTCACGATCGTGGGGATGGTGATCGCCCTCGGCCTGCTGGTGGACGACTCGATCGTGGTGGTCGAGAACATCACGCGGTTCCGGCGGGAGGGGTACTCCCGGATCGATGCGGCGATCCGCGCCACGGGGCAGATCTGGGTCGCCGTGCTCGGAGCCACGGCGACGCTCGTGTTCGCGTTCATACCGTTGGTATTCCTGCCGGGCGGACCCGGGCGCTACATCCGGTCCCTGCCCGTGGCCGTGATCAGCACCGTGGTGGCATCGCTGATCGTGTCACTCACGATCATCCCGTGGCTTTCGAGCCTGCTGCTCGGCAAGGACGAAGGGCCCGAGGGGAACCGGTTTCTCCGGGCGTTCGAGCGCGCGATCCACGGCACTTATGCGCCGTTGCTCGACCTGGCCCTGCGGCGCCCGGCCCGCACTTTGGCGCTCAGTGCGGCGTTCGTGGCGGCGTCGCTCGCGCTCGTCCCCGTGGTGGGCTTCTCGCTGTTTCCGAAGGCCGAGACGCCGCAGTTCCGCGTAGACATCACGGCGCCCGAAGGCGCGAGTATCGCCGTGACGGACTCGGCCGCCCGGTTTGCCGAGCGGGTGCTGGGCCGCACGGCGGGGGTGAAGGCGATCTACACGTCGGTCGGCCATGACAACCCGCGGGTCTATTACAACGTCGCGTCGCGGACCGACGACGCCCGGATCGGGCAGTTGTTCGTGCTGCTGGAGCGCTACGAGCCGGGCAGGACGCCACGGCTGCTGGACTCGCTCCGCGCCGAGCTGGCAGGCTACCCGGGCGCCGAAATCGCGTTGCGCGAGTTCGAGAACGGCCCGCCAATCGACGCGCCGATCGCGCTGCGGATCGAGGGCGCCTCGCTCGACACGCTCCACGCCATCGCCGCGCGGGTGGAGCGCCTGCTCAAGACGACGCCCGGCACCCAGTACGTGACCAACCCCGTGCGCGTGGCACGCACCGACCTGCGCGTGGCGATCGACCGTGCCAAGGCGGGACTGCTCGGCATCCCGATGCTCGAGATCGACCGCACCGTGCGACTCGGCCTCGCGGGGCTCGAGGCCGGCAGCCTGCGGGAGGGCGATGGCGACGCACGGCCGGTGGTCGTCCGCCTGGCGCGCAGCGGTCGCCCGAGTCCCGCGGACCTGGAGCGCGTGTACGTCAGCTCGACGAACGGGCGATTGGCGCCCCTCGCGCAGGTGGCCGAGGTCCGGTTCGAGCGTGCGGTGGCGGAGATCCAGCGCCACAACCGCACGCGCAGCGTGACCGTCACGGCTAATGTGCGGACCGGCTACAACACCGACCGCGTAACGCACCAGGCGCTGGACCGGCTCGGCGGCGTCGCGGTGCCGCTCGGATACCGGATCGTGCCGGCGGGCGAAATCGAGAGCCGGCAGGAGAGCTTCGGTGGCATCGGCGGGGCGATCATCGTGGCGACGTTCGCGATCCTGGCGATCCTGGTGCTCGAGTTCCGCACCTTCCGCTCGACGCTGATCGTTGCGTCGGTCATTCCGCTCGGCGTCGCCGGCGGGGTCCTCGCGCTGCTATTCGTGGGGCAGACCCTCTCGTTCGCGGCGACGATCGGGTTCGTGGCGCTGATCGGGATCGAGATCAAGACGTCCATCCTGCTCGTGGACCTCACGAATCGGCTGCGCGCCGAGGGGATGGCTCTCGAGACGGCGATCCGTAAGGCGGGTGAGGTGCGGTTCCTCCCGATCGTGCTCACCAGCCTGACGGCGATCGGCGGCCTGCTCCCGATCGCTCTTCAGGGGAGCGGGCTGTACTCGCCGCTCGCTTGGGTGATCATCGGCGGTCTCGTGTCGAGCACGCTGCTCGCGCGGATCGTGACGCCGGTGATGTACAAGCTGCTCGCGCCGCGAGTCGAGGCGGTGGCATGACCCCCAAACGCCAAACCCGGCGCTGACTGCTCGCCGGGCTGGCCGATCGGGTAAAAGTGGCCGTCAACACTTCGACCTCGATCACCTGCACACCTTCACGGCTCGGGGAGGTACCGCGCGTGCTGCGAACGCCCGATCGGCGTCCATCACCGCTCGCCGCGAGTTCCCGCCCGGAGTCCGCGGGTAAACCCGCGACTCGGCATTTGTCAGTAAACTGACGTCGAGCCCTGCATGGCGTTTGTCAGACGTTATCGGAAGTGAGGGCCGCTCGATACGGCTGTGCGACGAATGGCGCCGAGGGTGCGACGAACCGGCTAGAAACTCCGGCCAAGCGCTGCTTCGAGATGCTCTTTGTAGCCGCGAGAGAGCTTCACGCTGGTCCCATCGTGCAGGATGACCACGTACTCGCCGCGGAAATAGGGCTGCAGCTCCTTGATCCGCTCGACGTTTACGATGGTAGACCGGTGGATGCGCACGAACCGTGCCGGGTCGAACTGCGCTTCGAGATGCTTCATGGTTTCGCGCAGCAGGTGCCAGGCGCGGCCCGCATGGATCTTGACGTAGTCGCCCTCCGCTTCGATCCAGTCGATGTCCTTGACGCCGAGGATGGTCACGCGACCGCCCGCCTTGATCGCGAGACGCTTCAGGTATTGACCGTTGCGGGTGACCGCCGGCGGCCGCGCGACTCCGTCCAGCAGGGCGGCGAGCCGGTCGCTCAGCGCTCCGATCTTGCCCTGGCGCACTTGCTGCTTGGCGTGCGCCACCGCCCGGCGGAATCGCTCGTCGTCGAAGGGCTTGAGCAGATAGTCCAGCGCGTGGACCTCGAACGCCCGGAGGGCGTACTGGTCGTAGGCGGTGACGAAGACCACCACCGGGAGCTCCGCCGGGTCGAGCCGACCGAGCAGCGTGAAGCCGTCCATCTCGGGCATCTGGACGTCGAGGAACAGCAGGTCGGGCGCCGCGCCCCGGATGGCGTCGAGTGCCGTGCGGCCGTCGGCGCATTCTCCCACGACGTGAATCTCGGGGTCGTCGGCGAGCAGCGCGCGGATGGCGGCGCGCGCGGCCGGCTCGTCGTCCACCACGAGGGCCCGGATCCGCTCGGTCACGTCTCGCCCTGCCACTCGGCGTGCGCGAGGCGGAACGGGAGCACGATCCGCGCCTCGAGACCGCCGTCGGGGGCGTTGCCGACCTCGAGCTCGCAGTCGGCGCCGTACAGCCGCGTCAGCCGGGCTCGCGTGTTCGACAACCCGATCCCCGGTCGCGCCGTGGTGACTCCCCCTTCACTATCGCCATTGCCGATACCCGGCCCGTCGTCCCGAACCACCAGCTGCAGCTGGTCGTCCACGCGTCGGGCGCCGACCATCAGGTATCCGGCCGAGAGGTGCGGCGCGATCCCATGGCGGATCGCGTTTTCCACCAGTGGCTGGAGGATCAAGTGCGGCACCTTGGCGTCGAGCACGTCGGGGTCGGCGTTGATGGCGACCTTGAGGCGATCGCGGAAGCGAACCTGCTCGATGTCCAGGTAATTGCGGATGAACTCGAGCTCCTGCTTGAGCGGCACCTCCTGCTGCGCGGCGCCATCGAGCACGCGTCGCAGCAGGTCGCCGAGCCCCGCCACCACGCGGACGGCGGTGTCACGATCCCCCGTGCGCACCAGCGAGCCGATGGTGTGCAACGCATTGAACAGGAAATGGGGATGCAGTTGCATCTTCAGCGCCTGGAGGTCGGCCTGCACGAGCTGGGTCTCGAGCTGCGAGGCCGTCAGCTCGCGCTCGCGGAAGCGGCGATGGTGCTCCACCGCGTAGCTCACGCTCAGGATCGTCCAGTAGAGCAGGCCGTCCGACAGCACCCACACCACGAAGAATTGCACGGCCCGCGTGAACACCGGCTTGGGGTTCGGCGGCTGGGGAAGGACGTTGGAGATGTGGAAGGCGTAGGCGAGATCGAGCAGGAACACGAACGTCAGGCAGATCGCCAGGTGGATCGCGACGCTCGAGGGCCAGCGGCCCCGCTCGAATGGGAACCGCCGCCCCAGCCACAGAATCACCGGCGTGGCCAGCGCCCACGTGTAGGCGAGCGGCATCTGCATCAGCAGCGCCGTCCCCCACGGCAACGGCGTGCCTCGGGACATGGCGTAGCTCAAGTGCTCCTGAGCAGCGCCGAGCAGCCCGTAGCCGGTCCATACGGCGAAGATCAGCCCCCAGCGGATCGGATGCGGGGACGCCCGAGTCATGGAGTCGAAAGATGCCCGCCTATTTGCGGCGCCGATAGGTAATGGACCAGCGTGCGACGTTACGCTTTGGACCACGGCGTGGGCAGGGAGTTGCGACCAAGCGCGACGCCGGCGCGGCGAGCCGCCACCTGGGCGCGACGGATGCGTTATGGCGCCTTGCCTCGAGCACGATCGAGCCGCACCTTCCGGGCATGTCGACGCGAAGTCACAGCTCTCTCCGCGAGGGTGTCATCCTCGGCGCCGTTGTGGGCACCGGGATCTGGGTGTGGATCGCCCTGGTTGACGCCATCGTGGGCGAGCCGTTTCGCACGTTTTTTGTGCTCGGGGGCGTGGCGCGCTTCACCACGCTGCACTACGTTTTGTGCCTGACGTACGGGGTGGTCGCCGTGAGCGTCGTGCATGCGGCCGCCCGCGAGGCCAGCCTGATGGTCGGCGCGGCGTTCGCGTTTTTCCTGCTCGAGCTCGGGTTCGTGATGGCGTCGGCGATCCTCTCACAGGTCGGCCTCGGCGGGCTCGCCTGGGCCCGGATCCTTGGCGGGAACGTCGTAGGGGTCGCCCTCACGCTCCTGATGCTCTGGCGACGGCATCCGCTGGCCCACGGGCTCCGGGATGGGACGGCCGAAGGGGAAGAGTGATCTCGCGACGCTCGACGCCGTGACACGCTGGCGCCTCTGGCTGACCACCGCCGCGCTCGTCGTTTCCGGGTGCGGCGGTCCGTTCCCTCAGTCGACGCTCCAACCCCGCTCCGACTTCGCGCGGGCCACCGACGTCCTCTTCACCGACATCTTCTGGTGGGCGGCCGGCGTGTTCTTCGTCGTCGAGACCCTGCTCGTCGTCGCGCTGATCCGCTTCCGCCACCGTGAGGGGCGCGCCGCGCCCAAGCCGACCCACGGCCACACGCTGATGGAAATCGCCTGGACCCTCGCCCCGGCGGCGATCCTCGTGTTCGTGGCGGTGCCGACGGTGCGGACGATCTTTGCGACCGCCGGGGAGGCGCCCGCCGACGCCCTCAAAGTGGACGTGATCGGCCATCAATGGTGGTGGGAGTTCCGCTACCCGGAGCTCGGGCTCGTCACCGCGAACGAGCTGCACGTCCCGCTGGGCAGGGTGGTGCAGCTGTCCATCACCTCGGCCGATGTGATACATGCGTTCTGGGCGCCGCCGCTGGGCGGCAAGCGGGACGCCATCCCCGGCCAGGTGAACCGGATCGCCTTCCGTGCCACCGATGTGGGCGACTACTTCGGTCAGTGCGCCGAGTTCTGCGGTGCCTCCCACGCCAACATGCGACTCCGCGTCGTCGTCGACTCGGATTCCGGATTCGGGCGCTGGGCGACGGTGCAGCTGACGGGGCCGGCCGCACCGGCTCCGGGGACGATCGCCGAGCGGGGCAAGGCCGTCTTCGCGCGCAGCGCCTGCGTCGGCTGCCACACGATCCGAGGTGTCTCGCCCGGCGTGATCGGGCCGAACCTCACGCACGTCGGCGGCCGGACGACGATCGGCAGTGGGCTGTTCCCCAATGACTCGGCGCACCTGGCCCGCTGGATCGCGGACGCACCCGCGCTGAAGCCCGGCTCGCTCATGATGCGCATGCAGCCGCCGCTCACCGACGCCGACATCGCGGCGCTCGTCGCCTATCTCGAGAGCCTGAAATGAGCGACGCCCGTGGACTCGCGAGCTGGCTCACCACCACCGATCACAAACGGATCGGGCTGCTCTATTTCTGGACTGCCTTCGCGTTCTTCCTGATCGGCGGACTCGAAGCCCTGGTGATTCGAGCGCAGCTCGCCCGGCCGAACGGCCACGTCGTGAGCGCCGAGACGTTCAACCAGCTGTTCACAATGCACGGCACGACGATGGTCTTCCTCGCGCTGATGCCCTTGTCGGCGGCGTTTTTCAACTACATCATCCCGCTGCAGATCGGCGCGCGGGACGTGGCGTTTCCGCGCCTCAATGCCTTCAGTTACTGGGTGTTCCTCCTCGGCGGGTTGCTCCTCAACGCGAGCTGGCTGGTGGGCCCGCTGTTCCGCGCCGGGATGCTGAACGTCGCCCCCGACGGGGGGTGGTTCGGCTACGCCAACCTGACGGAGCGTCAGTTCTCCCCCGGGCCGAATATCGACTTCTGGCAACTCGGCTTGCAGACGCTGGGCATCTCGTCGCTCGCGGCGGGGTTCAATTTCATCGTCACCATTCTGAACCTGCGGGCGCCCGGGATGACGATGATGCGGCTGCCCGTGTTCACGTGGATGACGCTCGTCACCCAGTTCCTCATCATCACCGCGTTCCCCGTCGTCACCGTCGCGCTCGTCTTCTTGATGTTCGACCGTCTGTTCGGCACGCACTTTTATCTGACCAGTGCCGGCGGAACGCCCATCCTGTGGCAGCATCTGTTCTGGCTGTTCGGCCACCCCGAGGTGTACATCCTCATCCTGCCGGCAATGGGAATCGTGTCCGAAGTGCTGCCGACCTTCGCACGCAAGCCCCTGTTCGGCTACCCCGTCGTCGTCTATTCGGGGATCCTGATCGGACTGATGGGCTGGGGCGTGTGGAGCCACCACATGTTCTCCGTCGGCCTCGGACCCATCGCCGACTCGGTGTTCGCCGCGACCACGATGCTAATCGCGATCCCCACCGGGGTGAAGATCTTCAACTGGATCGGGACCCTGTGGGGCGGCGACATCCGTGGCACGACCGCGCTGCGGTTCGCCGTCGGCTTCATCGCGATGTTCGTCATTGGCGGGCTCTCGGGGGTCTCGCACGCGTCGCCCCCGGCCGATCTCCAGCAAACCGACACCTATTACGTGGTGGCGCACATCCACTACGTGCTGTTCGGCGGCACCGTCCTGGGCCTGTTCGCCGGCATCTACTACTGGTGGCCGAAGATGACCGGGCGCCTGTTGAGCGAGCCCCTGGGCAAGTGGCACTTCTGGCTGCAGTTCGTCGGGATGAACCTCGCGTTCTTTCCCATGCACTTTATTGGACTGCTGGGGATGCCGCGCCGCGTCTACACGTACTCGCCCGAGCTCGGCGTGGGCGGTCTGAATCTCGCCTCCACGGTCGGGGCGTTCCTCATCGCCGTCTCGATTCTGGTGTTCCTCTTCAACGTGTGGCGCAGCGCGCGACGCGGGCAGGCCGCGCCGAACGATCCCTGGGGCGGCGCGACGCTCGAGTGGAGCATCCCATCGCCGCCGCCGGCGTACAACTTCTCCGTCATTCCGAGGGTCACGAGCCGGCTGCCGCGGTGGAAGACGGAGCGCCATGAAGCGATGCGGGATCCCCCGGCCACACCGCCCGCGCCGATCCACATGCCCGGAGGGTCGTGGTGGCCGCTCGTCGCGGCGTGTGGGCTGCCGGTGATGGCGCTCTCCGTGTTGACGCACACGCTGTGGCTCGTGTTCGTCGGAGCCGCGATCCTGCTGTTCGCCATTTACCGTTGGGCGTTCGAGCCCTTCGAGGTCTGAGCCATGACGCACGCTGCTGTTACGCACCACACCAGCATGGGGCTCGACAACCGCAAGATGGCCTTCTGGGCGTTCATCGGCTCGGAGTGCCTGCTGTTCACGTCGCTCATCTCGACCTATCTGGTTTACAAGGGGAAAAGCGTCGTCGGACCGTACCCGCACGAAATCCTCAACATCCCATTCACGTCGGTGAGCACGTTCGACCTGCTGATGTCGAGCCTCATGATGGTGCTGGCGCTGGCGGCGGTGCAGCGTGGCGACATGAAGTGGGGGAAGATCTGGTTGTTCTCGACGGCGTTGCTCGGGCTCGTGTTCCTGGGCGGGCAGGTGATCGAGTTCAGCGAGTTCGTGCACAAGGGGCTCACGCTTTCGACCAACCTGTTCGGTTGCACCTTCTTCGTGCTGACCGGGACGCACGGCGCGCACGTCGCGGTGGGGGTGCTGTGGCTCCTCACCCTGTGGGTCCGTGCGCTACAGGGGAAGCTCGGGCCCACCAACGCGATGACGGTCGAGATCACGGGGCTCTACTGGCACTTCGTGGACGTCGTCTGGATCGTCATCTTCACGGTGGTCTATCTGATCCAATGACCGGAGAACAAGGAGGGACCGCGATGCAGGAGGGAGGGTCCTTGGAGCGGCCCGTACACCCAACGGCGGACGTCTATCTACGGGTCGGGGCGGCGCTCGTGATCCTCACCGTGCTCGAGGTGGGCGTGTTCTACGTGCCGGCGTTCCGCCCGGTGCTCGTCCCGGTGCTGCTCGTGCTGTCGGCTGCGAAGTTCACGTTGGTGGTCATGTTCTACATGCACTTGAAGGCCGACAGCAAGTTCTTCACCTTCCTGTTCGGCGTCCCCTTGTTGCTTGCGGTCGGCGTGATGGTCGCCCTGCTGTTCCTCTTTTTGGGGGCGCTCACGCTCAGGGGTGCTGCGGGCGCCGGATGACGCTGCCCGCGCCCCCCCCGCCCCCCCCGGCGCCGCCGCCGTGGCAGCAGTGGGACCTGCATCCCAGCGTGATCATCGGGCTCGCCCTGCTGGGCGGGCTCTATGTGTATTGGGGGGGGCTCGAAGCGCCGCGCCGCCGGGTCGCGTCGTTCGCCGCCGCGCTCGCGGTGCTTGGCCTCGCGCTCAACGGCCCACTCCACAACCTCTCGGATTCCTATCTGTTCAGCGCCCACATGGCGCAGCACCTCGTGCTCACCCTCGTGTTTCCCCCGCTCGTGTTGTACGGGACTCCCGCGTGGGTGGTCCGGCCGCTGCTCCGGCCTCGCTGGGTCTCGTGGCTCGCCCGCTGGGCGACACGCCCGCTCATGGCGGGCTTGCTCTTTTCCGCGCCGATCACCCTGTGGCACTTCCCACAATTCTACCAGGCGGCGCTCGAGCACCATGCGCTGCACATCGTGCAGCACCTGGTATTCATCGCCACCGCGGTGATCATGTGGTGGCCCATCTTGTCGCCGGTGCCGGAGCTGCCCCGGGCGAGCTACTTGATGCAGCTGCTCTACCTCTTCGTGCTCGGACTTCCGATGTCGCTCGCCGGCGCGCTCATCACCCTGGCGGACGGCGTGCTGTACCCGTTCTACGCGGCGGCGCCGCGGGTGTGGGGTCTCACGCCCCTGGCCGATCAGCAGCTCGGCGGCCTATTGATGTGGGTGGTGGGGACGATCTATCTGTGGATCACGGCAACCGTCGTGTGGTTCCGATGGAGCGTCCGGGAAGAACGCGGTGACGCGGAGCGGGCCGTGCCGCTGGAGGCATACGGAAGTGCGGAGTGGGGAATGCGGAGTGCGGAGTCGAGGCAGCGAACGTCGAGCACGAAGGGTACTTGATGCCGCGCTCGTTCCTCTTTGTGCCTACCGGCCGGGCTCCTGGTACAGGCCGACCACGTTACCCGCGGGATCCCGGAATCGCGCGGTGATCTCGGGCGCGTCCGCGCCGATCGGCTGGACCAGCGTGCCTCCCTGGGCGGTGACGGCCTCGATGGTCGCGGCCACGCTGTCGACCATGATGCAGACGAGCAGGCCTGGTTGCGACGCCGCCGGTCGCCCCAGCAGCCAGGTGCCGCTGACCTGGCCGGTCGCGTCGTCGAACGCGGTGGCGCCGTCGCCGCGCTCGCGGATCTTCCAGCCGAACACCTTGGCATAGAAGTCCGCCGAGCGTTTGGTGTCGAGCGCCGGAATCTCGATGTAGCAGATCTTGCCGTTCGTCGGGGTCGGGGGCATTTAGATCTCCAAGTTATGTGTCCGCGGCAGGTGTCGGAGAGGAGGGGTGCCCGTAATGAAAGCGATCGTCGACCCTTGAAGACCACACTCGATCGTCTCTACCGCATCGCTATCTGGATCAAGGGTATTGATGGCGTGCTGGAGATGGGTGGCGGGCTCTTCTTGCTGGTCATCAGCCAGCCGCAACTCAGCCAGCTCGTGACGTTTCTCACGCAGCGCGAGCTGAGCGAAGACCGGCGCGATTGGATCGCGACCCATCTGCGGGATGCGGTGAGTCAGCTGTCACCGAACACGAAGCTGTTTGCGAGCATGTACCTGCTGGGTCACGGCGTGATCAAGCTCTTCCTGATGGTCGGGCTGTTACGCAACTTACGGTGGTCATACCTGCCCGCCATCGCGTTTCTGTTGATCTTCGTCGGATATGAAGTCTACCGCATGAGCCTGCACTTCTCGCTCGCGCTGTTGCTGGTTTCGCTGCTGGACGGCGTCATCGTGCTGCTGGTGTGGCGGGAGTACCGGCACGTTGCCTACGCGAGCCCGAAGCGCTCCATACGGGTGTAGAGCTTGCTGCGGCTCAGGCCGAGTAGCTCTCCTATTTGACAGCTGACGGCTCCCGCCGATAGGATTGCCCGCATGCCGATTCCCACCGAGCCGATTGGAAGCATTCCAAGACCCCCCGAACTCGTCGAAGCAATGCGGCAGGTAGCATCTGGCCGAATCTCGGCAGACACGGTGAGACCCCTGTATGAGCAAGCCACTCGCGACACGATTCAACGCTTCGAGGCAACCGGGTCTCCCGTGATTACTGACGGAGAACAGTCCAAGCCGAGCTTTGTCAGCTATCCAATCCACGGGCTTGAGACGCTCGCGCCCGACGGCGTCACGATCGCGTTCGCTGACGGTCATGTCCGCCAGCTCCCGCGACTGACGGCAGGTCCTTTTCGATACCGGATCTACGCCGATACCTTCCTGGAGGAGGCGAAGCGGCACGCCCGGGTTCCGATTAAACAGGCGGTCATTTCGGCCTCGGCGCTGAGCTTGCTCTATCCTCAGGACGGCGTCCCAGACTACCCGAGAGATGCGTTCCTGGACGACCTCGTGCGCGAGGCCGAGCGTGACATCCGTCGTTGCCTGATGCAGGGTGCCCACGCCGTGCAGATCGACTTCACGGAAGGCAGACTCGCGGTAAAACTCGACTCGACGAAGCAGTTACTCACCGCCTTCGTCCGCCTCAACAACCGTGTGTTGGAACGCTTCACGCCCGCGGAGAGGAAGCGGATTGGTGTCCACACGTGCCCCGGCGGCGACAGAGACTCAACTCATAGCGCGGACGTCGACTATAGGCAGCTCTTGCCCAGCCTGTTCGAACTCAACGTCGGGAGCTTCTACATCCAGCTCGCGAGCGAGAAGGACCGCGGCCGGGTGCTCGCTACCATCAAGGAGCACGCGAAGCCCGATCAGAAAATCTTCGTCGGCGTGATCGACCCGATCAGTCCGAGCGTCGAAACGCCCGAAGACGTACGCGATCAGGTCCTGGAAGCCGCCGAATTCATCCCTCTCCCTCAGCTAGGTACAACGGACGACTGCGGATTCGCGCCGTTCGGCGACGACACGTCCACTAGTCGCGACGCGGCGTTTGCCAAGATCAAGGCGCGGGTCGCCGGTACGAAGCTCGCTGCCCAGGTGCTCAGAGTCTGACGGTAGGTGACACCTTCAAGGCCAACGACTACGTCTGACCATGGAGCCATCGATGAAGACGATCCGGGGGCCGGCGATCTTTCTCGCCCAGTTCGCCGGCGACGCCCCGCCGTTCAACTCGCTCGCCGGCATGGCGGGCTGGGCCGCGTCACTCGGTTATACGGGTATCCAGATCCCGACCTGGGACGCGCGGCTGTTCGACCTCGAGAAGGCGGCCTCGAGCAAGGCCTATTGTGACGAGGTCAAGGGCATCCTGGGGAAGCACGGCCTCGTCGTCACCGAGCTGGCGACCCATCTCCAGGGCCACCTCGTCGCCGTCCATCCGGCCTACGACTCCGTCGTGGACGGCTTTGCGGTCCCGGCCGTGCGCGGCAAGCCCGAGGCCCGCGCCCGCTGGGCCTCCGAGCAGGTCAAAGCGGGGGCGAAGGCCTGTCGCAACTTGGGCCTCGAAACGATGGTGAGCTTCACCGGGGCCCTCGCCTGGCCGTTCCTGTACCCGTTCCCGCAGCGGCCGGCGGGGCTCGTCGAGACCGCCTTCGACGAGCTCGCCAGGCGCTGGACGCCGATCCTCGACTTCTGCGACTCGCAGGGGGTCAACGTCGGCTTCGAGCTGCATCCGGGCGAGGACCTGTTCGACGGCGCGACGTTCGAGATGTTCCTCGATCGCGTGGACCGGCATCCGCGCTGCGGCATCAACTACGATCCCTCGCATTTCGTGTTGCAGTGCCTCGACTATCTCGAGTTCATCGATCTGTATCACGAGCGCATCTTCGCGTTCCACGTGAAAGACGCCGAGTTCAACCCCACCGGCCGGCAGGGTGTGTACGGCGGCTTCCAGTCGTGGGTGAACCGTGCCGGCCGGTTCCGCTCGCTGGGCGACGGCCAGGTCGATTTCCACGGGATCTTCTCGAGGCTCACCCAGTACGGCTACGCCGGCTGGGCCGTGCTGGAATGGGAGTGCTGCCTGAAGCACCCGGAGGACGGCGCGCGCGAGGGCGCGGCCTTCATCCGCGATCACATCATCCGCGTGACGGAGCGGGCGTTCGACGACTTCGCGGGCAGCGGAGTCGACCAGGCCGCGAACCGCCGCCTGCTCGGCCTCGACGGGAAGGCGCCGTGATCGACGGGCGCATCCGCCTGGGGATGGTCGGCGGCGGGCGCGATGCCTTCATTGGGGCCGTGCACCGCATCGCCGCGCGGCTGGACGATCAGTACGTGCTGGTGGCCGGCGCCTTGTCGTCCGACCCAACCCGGGCGAGGCAATCGGCGCTCGAGCTTGGCCTCACCCCGGACCGCGCCTACGGCGATTTCAAGGCGATGGCGGTCGCCGAGGCCGCGCGCGAGGACGGCATCGAAGTGGTGGCGATCGTGACGCCCAACCATCTACATGCGCCCGTCGCCGCGGCGTTCCTCCAGGCCGGCATTCATGTCATCTGCGACAAGCCGCTCGCCACGACCGTCGCCGAGGCGCGCGACCTCGTTCGCCTCACGAAGCAAACGGGGAAGCTCTTTGCGGTGACGTACAACTACACCGGCTACCCGATGGTCCGCCAGGCGCGCGCGATGATCGCCGCGGGCGAGCTCGGCGGCATACGCGTCGTCCAGGTCGAGTACGTCCAGGACTGGCTCACCGAGCGACTGGAGGCGACGGGCCAGAAGCAAGCGGCCTGGCGCACCGATCCGGCACAAGCGGGCGCGGGCGGCGCGCTGGGGGACATCGGCACGCACGCCTACCATCTCGCCTGCTTCGTCACCGGGCTCACGCTCGACTCGCTGTGCGCGGATCTGACCACGTTCGTCTCCGGCCGCCGGCTCGACGACAACGCTCAGATCATGTTGCGCTTCCAGGGCGGCGCGCGCGGCGCGCTGTGGGCGAGCCAGGTGGCGCCCGGCAACGAGAACGGGTTACGGCTGCGGGTTTACGGCACCAAGGGCGGGCTCCAGTGGCACCAGGAGAACCCGAACGAGCTGTGGCACTCAGCCCTAGGCCAGCCGCCGCGTCGGCTCACCCGGGGTGGCCCGGGCGCCGGGCCGTCGGCCACGCGCGTGACTCGCATCCCGGCGGGCCATCCCGAGGGCTATCTCGAGGGCTTCGCCACCATCTACACGGAAGTGGGGCACGCCATCCGCGCCGCCCGGCACCGCAAGAAACCGGACGGCGAGGTCTTGTTTCCGAGCGTCGAGGACGGGCTCCACGGCGTGGAGTTCATCGACGCCGCGGTGAAATCGAGCGCCCAAGGGGCAATATGGGTTCGGTCACCGACTTGAAGGGGTTGAGAAACAGCCTGGTGACGCGCGTCACGTCTGCCGACCGGGCGCTGCTGCATTCTGGGGATGGTCACGACAGGACTCCAACCTGTGACCTCTGGCATGTGAGAGTCGTAGGTCTCGTGGGGCCAAAAAAAGTCGAGGAAAACTATGGCATACCAGGCCGAAATCAGTCGTAAGAACCCGGGTTGTTTCTTGTTTTTGGTGGACCAGTCAGAGTCGATGGAAGACCCGTTTGGCGGCGGAGAGGCCGGCAGACAGAAGGCCGAGGAGCTCGCGACGATACTCAACAAGCTCATTCATAATCTGTGCATCCGTTGCTCCAAGTCGGACTCTATTTACGACTACTTTCATGTCGGTGTGCTGGGCTACAGCGAAG
>WNFX01002417.1_pt1 | contig 49751 bp, 48 predicted proteins | sample 5400111 | NCBI WGS metagenome assembly WNFX01 (sample SAMN13153363, study PRJNA577476) | soil metagenome | isolation source: 40 cm soil or saprolite under grassland replicate 1 | place: USA:California | collected 2016-06-15
GGCGGCGGGCGCGCGCGACGTGACCGTGACGAATCCGGGCGGGGGCAGCGTGACGCTGACCGGCGGCTTCACGGTGACGAGCGCGTCGGCGGCGACGCTGAGCCTAGCGTACAACGGCAAGCTCCGGGACCGGGTGGGGCAGGGGAATACGGCGCTGGGGGCGGACGGGGCGCTGGACGGGACGCTGACGGCGACACTGAGCGCGGCGGGGGGACGGACGATCACAGGGCTGCGGCTGGATAGCAGTCAGCCCGGGGTGTGGGATACCGACGGCGCGAGTATGTACTGGGCGCTGGGAGTGGCGTCGTCGCTGGACGGGGCCTTGCTCAACGCGGCCGGCACGATGGCCGTGAACTTCCCCGTGGCCAACGGGGGCAGCTTCATTCTCTTCGCCTCGGACTCTCAAGGCACGGAGTTCCTCTCCGGCAATACCCTGACGTTGACAGCGACGTTTTCTGACGGCACTTCAGCAACGGCGGTAATCGTCGTCCCGTAGAAAACCCACGTCGACCCTGCCAAATTTGCCCGCGCCGGTATGTCAATGTTACCCGGCCGGTGCACGGGTGCGGACGCGCCGTCCAGGTGTCTGGATCGCACGCCCTGATGGTCATCGGTAACCCCTCAGCAGATCTAGTTTTTTACTGTTGAGAGGGTGTCGGTAAGCGGCTCCGCATCGGACGTAATGCCCGCCGCGTCCATGGCATGGTACTTGCGGCCTCATTGCCGCCGCTGAGTCCTCGATGAATACAATCATGCGCCAACTTGCCCAAACGTTGTGCCGACCGTGGCGCATTGTCCTCGTGGGTCTTCTTGTCGGGGAAGCGCATCTTTCTCCAGTTATTGCCGGCCAACTCGATGCGCTGGTCGCAAGCGCGCCCTCGCTGGGGGATGGCGGATCCCTCGACGATCTCCAATATCCGGACAAGATCCTGACCCTGGTGCAAGGGAGTTCCGAGAGTACCGAGCCTGTATTCGTTTCCCTTGGCCTGCTCACCGGCGGAGAACTTGAGCATGGCCTCATCTATGCGCTAGACCCCAGCCCAGAGGAGCTCCCGGACGAGTTCGCGGACCGTACCGGCAAACCCACGGTCATGGAAGGTATCTGGGCTCTGAGGTTCGACAACAAGGACGACCCTGAGCGAGTCCGTCTTGCCGCGGACGCCGCCGGGCCAGGCCTCTACAATGACCACGACTGGTTCGAGAGCGCAGCGCTGGTGCTGATCGGCAGCGGGGCGGGTGCAGCCCTGGTGTTCCTCGGGCTCTCTCAGTTTCGCGTCCTGCGCCGCCATGGGTCCGGCCCAAGACGATCTCACCGGCCACACTACAGTTTTCATCGTTCCCGCCGTCGAGCTTTGCGAGGTCGGTAGGAGTTACTGCGTAAGACCTCCCTAGCCGTCCTCGAAAGTTCGTCATGCCCATATGCTCCAGCGCACCGCCGACACTGGGAACCTTCCAGAGTGCCGAAGGCGTCTGAAAGAGTGGGAGGTGTGGCCATGAAAAAGCTCGTGCTCATCCTGGCTCTCCTAACTTTCGCGTTGGCGCCCGGCTTGGCCCACGCGGGCGGCTTCCACGCCGGATTCCACGACAATCGATCAAAGGTCCAGGTGCAGTTCTTCTGGCGCCCCTTCTTTTACGCGGGCCCTTTCATCTACGGCTATCCCGCCGGCTTCGGCTACGGGTATCCGGGGCCATATTTCAACGAGGGCAACGGAGACGCCACTCGTTATACGTACGGATATCCCGGGCCCTATACCTATGGAGTCTACGGCTACACCCGTCCATCGTGCGCCGCGCAGCTCAACGGTTACTGGGTGTGCAGTTGATCGCTGCCCATGAGACCGTATGGATGGATCGTAGCCATTCTTGTCGTCCTCGCCCTGGTGGGGACGGCATTCGTCCTGGCGTCCCAAAAGCATTCCGGGCCTGACTGCGCGGGCCGCGTGGTCATGATCAGAGGTCTTCACGGAGCGCCCCTGGAGTGCGTGTGCGTCCAGGGTGTGATCGCGAGCTGCTTCGAACCCGGATCTTGAGCTTGAGGTCCGCACCGTCTCGGACGGCTCGAGACGATGACGGCCTGACGTGTTCATCAAGGCCTTGAGATACTGGTGGGCATGGTTCCGGTCAGGTTGGTGCGGCGCTTCCCGGCTCGTGTCGGCTCCGAGGCGCTCGCGCGTATCGTCGCCAGCCTGAGGGAGCAGATCGACGCGATTCGCGGCCACGCGGCAGGCGCCCGGCGCGGGACCGATCCCGAGGACGTCCACGAGATGCGCACGGCCGCGCGCCGACTCCGGGCCATCTTGCGCGCCGTCCGGTCGGGCTTCGACCGCGCGTGGGTGGAAGCGCTTCGGAGCGAGCTCGACTGGCTCGGCAGCACGCTGGGCGCCGTTCGGGACCTCGACGTCCTCCGGGAGCATCTGCGTGACGAGCTGGCTGCGCTCGAAGACTCGACGCGACGACGATCTGCGTCTCTCCAGCTCTCGGAGTGCCTTGACGTCGAGCACTCCCGCGCGAGGGCAAAGCTGCTCGCTGCCCTGGACAGTCCGCGCTATAGGGAGCTCTTGCGCCGCCTCGATGAAGCCGTGCGACAGTCGCGCGTGGCGACCGCGGATCTCTCCCTTCCCCGGATTGCCGCACGGCAATTCAAGAAGCTTCGCAAGGCGGTGAAGGCCTTGTCCGCTGAGCCGAGCAACGCGGAGCTCCACGCCGTGCGGATCGAGGTGAAGCGCGCCCGGTACGCCGCCGAGCTGGCGGCGGAGGAAGTCGGACGCCCGGCGGCGTGCTTCGTCGACAAGGCCAAGAAGGTTCAGGACATTCTCGGCGAGCACCAGGATGCCGTGATGGCCGAATCGCGCATCCGGGCCTGGCTCCGGGGCATCCGGAGCCGCCCCGCGACATGGCTCAGAGACCATCTGATCAAGCGCCAGCGCGCGCGACGTCAGGAGGCCCGCAAGGCTTTCTGGAAGAGGTGGCCCAGGCTCAAGCGGCGGGGGCGAAAGGCATGGACGTGAGAGAGTCGAACGGTCCGGCCCCTCGCCGGACGACAGCAAGGCTGCGGATGCGCTCGGGTACGTCGAGCGCAGCGCAGCCTGCTCTCACCGCCTGAGCGAAGCTGCCGTCGCGGCTCCGCCGATCACTGACCGCCGTGCTGGATATAGCCGGCGACGAACTCCTCGGCATTTTCCTCGAGCACATCGTCGATCTCGTCCAGGACGCTGTCCAGCTTCTTCTTGATGTTCTCGCCTTTGCCCGCCAGCCGATTCTCGACCTCCTCGGGCGCTTCTTGCGTCTCCGAAGGCCTGATACGTGTTTTCGTCTGTTCGGCCATGATTCTCGCCTCCTCGTGTCGTCACCAGCCTTACCCCAGGCACGCCATCCATCTTCGCCTTCACGATCACTTTGGTGAGCAACCGGCATGCCAGCGAGGCCAGAAGCTCATTGAATCCGGAGGTTCGTCCCGCTGGACCGGCTCGGCGCCGCCGCGACCGCGATCTACCGGGTCAAGACTTCCGAGTCGAGGCCCCATCACGACCGGTTGCAGAACCGATGAGAGGGAGGGAGCATCGAAAACGAGGAGAGGCGCACCGTCTCGTGAGACTCACGAAGGAGAAGCCCATGAGCATCCACTCCGTCAACCCCGCAACCGGAGAGACCCTCGAAACCTACGAGGAAACCGCCCCGCGCGAGCTCGAACAGATCCTGGCGCGGGCCCAGGAGGTGTTCCTCGAGTGGCGCACCGTGCCCTTTGCCGACCGTGCCCTCCGGATGCGTAAGGCGGCGGAGCTCCTCCGGCGGCGCCAGACGGAGCATGCGCGCACCATGACGCTCGAGATGGGCAAGCCCATCGTGCAGGCCGAGGCCGAGGTGGAGAAGTGCGCCTCCGTGTGCGACTACTACGCAGAGCACGCGGAATCCTTTCTCGCCAAGCAGCCGCGGGCCACGGAGGCGTCCAGCAGCTATGTCCGGTTCGACCCTCTCGGGGCCATCCTCGCCGTGATGCCGTGGAACTTTCCTTTCTGGCAGGTCTTCCGATTCGCCGCCCCCGCTCTCATGGCCGGCAATGTCGGCATTCTCAAGCACGCGTCCAACGTGCCCGGCTGCTCTCTGGCCATCGAGCAGGTCTTTCGCGACGCCGGCTTCCCGCCCGGCGTCTTTGCGAGCGTGCTCATCCCGTCGTCGATGGTCGCCGGGCTCATCGCCGATCCCCGCATCGCCGCGGCCACGCTGACGGGAAGCGAGCGCGCCGGGAGCACCGTGGCCGAGCACGCAGGCCGGCACCTGAAGAAGACCGTGCTCGAGCTCGGGGGCAGCGACCCCTTCATCGTGCTCGCGGATGGCGATGTGGCAGCCGCGGCCCGGACGGCGGCAGACGCGCGGCTGATCAACAGCGGCCAGAGCTGCATCGCGGCCAAGCGCTTCATCGTCGTCGAAGCGCTCGCGGATCAGTTCATCGAGAGATTCCGCGGCGAGCTCCAGGGCCGCCGCATGGGCGATCCCCTGGCGCGCGAGACGCAGGTCGGTCCGCAGGCCCGCGCCGATCTCCGGGACGCCCTCCACCGGCAGGTCGAGGAATCCATCAAGCGCGGGGCCAAGCGTCTGCTCGGGGGCGAGATCCCGGCGGGCAAGGGGGCATTCTACCCTCCCACCCTGCTCGCGGCCGTGGACAAGGGCATGCCCGCCTTCGACGAGGAGACGTTCGGCCCGGTGGCGGCGGTCGTCCGCGCCAAGGACGAGGCCGATGCCGTGCGTCTCGCCAACGACTCGCCGTACGGGCTCGGGGCCTCGGTGTGGACCCGGGATCGCGCCTGCGCGGAGCGCGTGGCCGCCCAGATCGAGGCGGGCACGGTGTTCGTGAACAGCCTCGTGAAGTCGGATCCGCGCATGCCCTTCGGGGGGATCAAGCGCTCGGGCTATGGCCGCGAGCTATCGGAGTATGGCATCCGCGAGTTCGTCAACATCAAGTCGGTGTGGATCGCCTAGCGGACCGGTCATGAAGGCCTCCGATCTCATCGTGCAGTGTCTCGAGAACGAGGGTGTGCGCTACGTCTTCGGACTGCCCGGCGAGGAGATTCTGGACATCCTGGACTCGCTCGCCGACTCTCGGGTCACCTTCATTCCCACGCGCCACGAGCAGGGCGCTGCCTTCATGGCCGACGCCTACGGTCGGCTGACCGGCACGGCGGGGGTGTGTCTCTCAACGCTCGGGCCCGGCGCGACCAACCTCGCCACGGGTATCGCCGACGCCAACCTCGACCGCGCGCCCCTCGTGGCCATCACGGGTCAGGCCGCCCGCGATCGCATCCACAAGGAGTCCCACCAGCACGTCGACATCATCGAGCACCTGCGCCCGTTGACGAAGTGGAACACGCGCCTGGAAACGGCGACCGTGATTCCCGAGGTGATCCGCAAGGCTTTCAAGCTCGCGGAGTCCGAGAAGCCGGGCGCCTGCCACGTCGAGGTGCCAGAGGACGTGGCGGGAGAAGCCGTCGAGGGGACACCGCTGTCCACCGAGCGGGCGAGGCGGCCGTCGCCAGACCGCCCGGCCCTCCAGGCCGCCGTCCGCCTCATCGAGGAAGCCTCACATCCACTCATCTTCGCCGGGAACGGAGTCATCAGGGGGCACGCCTCCAGGGAGCTTCGCGAGCTCGCGCGGACTCACGGCATCCCCGTCGTGCACACCTTCATGGCCAAGGGCTCGATGCCCTCCGACGACGATCTCTGCTTGCTGTCGGCCGGGCTCCAGGCCCGCGACTATGTCTCGTGCGGGTTCGACAAGGCGGATCTCATCATCGCCGTCGGCTATGATCCCGTCGAGTACGCCCCGAAGTTCTGGAACCCCGACCGGAAGAAGCCCATCATTCACATCGACTTCACGCCAGCCGAGGTGGACAGCTTCTACCAGCCCGTGGTCGAGGTGGTGGCCGACGTGCGGGAGGCGCTCGAGCTGCTGAACGACATGGTGAGGGGTGAGAAGGATCCGTCGCCCTACCTCGAGCTCCGCCGGCTCATCCTCGAAGACCTCGAGGAAGGAGCGGATGATCAGACCTTTCCCCTCAAGCCGCAGCACATCCTGCGAGAGCTCCGGACCCGCATGGGGCGCGAGGACATCCTCATCTCGGACGTCGGTACCCACAAGCTCTGGATCGCTCGGACCTTCCCGGCCTATGAGCCCAACACCGTGCTGATCTCCAACGGCCTGGCCGCCATGGGCTTTGCTCTGCCCGCTGCCATCGCGGCCAAGCTCGTGCACCCGGAGCGGAAGGTGGTGGCGGTGAGCGGCGACGGCGGCTTCCTCATGAATTCCCAGGAGCTCGAGACGGCGCGCCGTCTGGGGCTGGCGGTCGTGAACGTGATCTTCCGCGACGGCGGATACAACCTGATCCAGTGGAAGCAGCAGACGCGTCTGGGGCGCGAGACGGGGGTGACCTTCGGCAATCCCGACTTCGTCGCACTGGCGGAAGCGTTTGGCGCGAAGGGCTATCCGGTGGAGTCCCCGCGCGAGCTCGGCCCCGCCCTGACCCAGGCGCTCGCGGAGCCCGGCCCCTCCATCGTCGATGTCCCCGTCGACTACGGGGAGAACGCGAAGCTGACGGAGCGGCTCGGGCACCTCGTGTGCCCGATCTAGAAGCCCGGGACGCCATCCCATGGCGCAACTCATGAACGCGGAGGCTTACATGACGCTGGCGGGCGCCCTGGACGAGCTTGCGCGGCGCGGATTCACCGCGCGCTTCCAGGTCTTCGACGGCGGGCTTCGCGCGGCCGGCGGCGAAGAGACCATGCGGCCGAAAGACCTGGTGGTCCGTGAGTACTATCGCTTCGAGGGCATCTCGGATCCCGACGACATGGCCATCCTCTATGCCATCGAGAGCACGAGCGGGGTGCGCGGCACCCTGGCCGACGCCTTCGGGGTGTACTCGGATCCCGCCACGAGCGCGGTCATGCAAGACATCCCCATTCGCGCGAACGGCTCCGGCCCCTAGGCTCGGCTCGCAGACGCTCCCGCCTCGCGGGCGAGACGACGCATCAGCGCCTCGCTCCCCTCGTCGGCCGGGAAGAAGGCTTCCACCCGCAGCTCGTGCAGCGTGATGTCGTAGGGGACGCCCAGGCTCGTCAGCGTCGAGAAGAACTTCAGGTGGATATCGCCTCGGGCCAGCTCCACGGCGAGAAAGGGCGCGGTGGAGGCGTCGAGGTCCAGCTTGCGCCAGTGGTGCGGGACGTCCGGGTAGGAGAGCAGCTCGTCGAGGAGCCGGCCGATCTCGGGATCCCCCCGCAGCAGGTCACGATGGAGCCACTGGATGAGCGCGGCTGCCGTCGCCTCCCAGTTCACGATGTACGGGCGGACTCCAAGCGGATGATAGAAGAGCCGCATGGCATTCGCGGGACCCAGAGTCGCCGCCTGCGCGGGATCGAGGAACAGAGCCATGACCCTTTGCATGCCTTCGTTGCTCATCAGGACATTCCAGTGACCGTCGACCACGAGAGCGGGGAAGGGCTCCTGCTGGCGGAGCATGAAATCGAGGGCGCGGCGCACCTGGCTCATCTCGGGCGAGTCGAGCCCTCGCTCGAGATACACGGGCGCATAGCCCGCGGCGAGGAGCAGCTCGTTGCGGCCGCGCGGCGGCACCTCGAGCACGCGGGCGAGAAGGAGGACCATTTCCCGGCTCGGCTTCGCCCGCCCGGTCTCGATGAAGCTCAGGTGGCGCGAGGAGACCTCGGCCTCCACGGCCAGGGTGAGCTGGCTCATCCGACGGCGCTCGCGCCACTGGCGGAGGAGGGGCCCCAGCGCGCTCTCCGAGGCCGTCTTGCGCTTCGTGCCCGCCGCCCGCGCCATGCCGGGAGTCTACACCGCTCGCCGGTGCTGGGACATTACCTCGAAGGTAATTGAACTCGGTCGGGGACCGTTCCATCATGTCCCGCGATCAACGAAAGGAAGGTGCCCTGATGCCGATGGATGCCGCCGCCGTCTCCGACCTCTTCAGGGGAACCCTCGCCGACCTGTTGGGTATCCGTTTCGTCGAAGCGACCCCGGACCGGGTGGTCGCCGAGCTCGACTACAGAGACGAGCTGACCACCGTGGGGGGGAGCCTCCACGGCGGCACCCTCATGGCCTTCGCCGACACGATCGGCGCGGTGGCCACCGTGCTCAACCTGCCGGAGGGCGCCAGCACCACCACTCTCGAGTCCAAGACCAACTTCTTCGCGGCGGGGCGCTCCGGAACGGTGCGGGCGGAGACGACGCCACTTCACCGTGGCAAGCGGACCATGGTGTGGCAGACGCGCGTCACGAACGACGCCGGGCGCCTCCTCTCGCTGACGATTCAGACCCAGATGGTTCTGACATGAAGGTTGGCTTCGCCGGGCCCTTCTCTGTCCGGCTCGCGGATCGGGTGCGGCGTCACCTGAACGTGGAGTGCGAGATGATCCTGGCCGACGAGTCCGGCGTGGTCGGCCTGCTCCCGGAGGTCGACGTCCTGGTCACGCTCGGCTTCACGCGCGAGATGGGCGCGGCGGCCGCGCGACTCAAGCTCGTGCAGGTGCCGGGTGCGGGGCTGGACCGGATCGATCGCTCCGCGCTTCCCGCGGGCACCGCGCTGGCCAACGCCTACAACCACGAGGTCGGCATCGCCGAGTACGTGATGGGCGCCATGCTCGCCTTGAGCCGAGACCTCTGTCGGCTCGATGCGGCCCTGCGGCGGGGACGCTGGGAGAGCCCGTGGGTGCCGGGAGCCGAGCCGCCGCCGACATGGCCCGAGCTGGCGGGCAAGACGCTGGGAATCCTGGGCTATGGCCGCATCGGCCAGGAGCTCGCTCGGCGGGCGCGCGCCTTCGACATGACGATATGGGCGATGCGCCAGAGGGTGACGCGAGAGGCCGCGCACGGCCTCGCTTTTCTGGGGGGGCCGGAGGCGCTGGACGAGATCCTGAAGCGCGCGGACTACCTCGCCATCACGCTGCCGCTGACCGAGGCCACCCGCGGTCTTCTCGGCGCGCGGGAGCTCGGGCTGATGAAGCCCACGGCCGTGCTCGTGAACGTGGCGCGGGCGCTCATCGTGGACGAAGACGCGCTCTATCGGGCGCTCCGCCAGGGGACCATCGCGGGGGCCGCGCTCGACGTGTGGTATCGATATCCAACGAACGGAGAGCCGGCGTTTCCCTCCCGCCACCCGTTCCACGAGCTGCCCAACGTGCTCGCGACACCGCATGTGTCGGGATGGACGGAAGGCACCATGGAGGGCCGCGCCCGGCTTGTCGCGGAGAATATCGGCCGCGTGGCGCGAGGGGAGCCGGTAGCCAATATCGTTCTGTAGGCCGCGCCACCGGGTAGGTCTTGCCGATGACGGAAAATCTTTCCGTGACCGAGAGGCCTGCCCATTTTCGAGACGCCGTGTAACTGCGGGTATTCCGGATATTCCGCGGGCCGCCATCGCGTGAGCTCGCTGGCACATGGGTTGCCTCTCTCCTCGGAGGGCGTGTCGTTCACGCCGAGGAGGAAAATCATGAGCCAAGTGCTTCGCGCTGGATGGCTGTGCTTCCTGGGTGTGCTCTTCGCCGTCGGCTGCACGGTGGCTCCGCGGCCGGGCTCACCGATTCCGCCCGCCGCCGAGGTCCTTCCCGCGGACGCGCGCGCGCTCGCCTATGGCCAAACCGTCGACCAGGTGCTGCAGAACGCGCAGATGGGAGACAAGATTCGCGCGCTCTTCGGGCCTGACTGGACGCCTGCCGCCCAGGGCGGCGGTCAGCTCGTCATGGGCGCCGCCCCTTACTTCGAGCGGGGCGGCCCGTTGCGGATGGTTCGCATCGGTGGCGAGGACTACATCGCCGTGACCGGGTGCGTGCCGCGCGACTGCGACACGCAGCGAGTGCTCCTTCTCATCCGCGCGGACGGGTCACAGCTTCTCGCGCGCCTCGACGAAGGCGGCTTCTCGCACTACTACGGATACGGGAGCGAGGCCCTGACCAGGAACACCGCGCCGCTCGTGGTCGACAGCGGGCTGCGCGCTTTGAAGCGCACGGGCAATCCGTACCCCGCCTGAGAGCGGCGCTGCTCACGCGCTACGGCGACTGGCGCGATGCCAGGTAGGCGCGCCAGCCGCCGTGCTGCGTGATCTCGCGCTGTCCCTCGCAGAGCGTCGGCTCCCCGAGCACCCCCAGAACTTCCTCGCCGTCGGCGAGCGTGACCTTGCCGATGCAGAGACCCGGCGGCTCCCGCAGCAGGATCTGCGCGAGGCCCTCGGGAGGAACCGCCCAGACCTCGAGGGCGATCGAAGCGCCTCCCGAGAGAACGCGGATCATGGCGGGATGGCGGTCATTGACTGACCACAGCCGGTAGACAGGGGCCGTCGTGGCGTCGCGAAGAAAGGTCGCCTTCGCCTCGAGCATGTTGGCGTTGAGCTCGAGGCCCCGCATGAGGGTGCCGTTGACCGCGAGCTTCACCACCGCTGCTCCGACCCTGGACGAGGGCGCGCGACCGGCTGCCTACCGTCCCGCTGCCGCTCCCTCGACGCCGAGCTCCGCGAGCTTCGAGTCGGTCGGCCGGCCGGTGTTGGGGTCCCAGCCCGCCATCTCGTAATACGTGCGCCGGGCGGCAAAGAACTGGTCGGGGTCGATGAACTGGCCCTTGAGCGCACCGTTGCCGATGCCTTCGTGTAGGCGCTGGGGCAGGACGTCGTCCTCTGGAGTGAAGCCCTCGCGGCAGTTGAACTCGCGAGCCAGCGTGTTGTTGCGCTCGCCGACCTTCATGACCTCGTAGATGCTCATGTTCCAGCCGGTGACGGCGTTGATGTAGTCGACCATGGGCTGGAGCTCGAGGCCATTGAGGGGCGCGCCCACGAAGTCGCACATGCCCACCGAGTTGTAGGCGCTCCACACCTTCTGCGTCTCGAAGAACGCGCGCACCTTCTTGGAGTCGAGCACGAGCGGGTCGAGCGGCTCGATGAGGCCGAGGACGCCGAGGGGATGTCCCTGCGGGTGGAAGCCGGCGTAGAGGGGATCGTGGGGCGCTTCCATGTGGTCGGCGCCCGTGGGAGACAGGGCATACGCGAGGGACAGGCCCTTCTTGCCCCGCGGGTCGTGCATGGGCAGCTCCTGGCCCTTGACGTGAAGGGCGAAGCGCTCCGCGCCCTTGCCCAGCTTGGCGGCGGCGCGCTTGACGCCCTCGCCGAGGAGCTCGCCGATACCCTCGCGCTTGCCGATCATGTGGGTGAGCTGGATGACCGCGTCCGCGTTGCCCCAGGTCAGCTCGAGGCCGCCCGTCATCTCCTTCGTGATGATGCCGTGCTCGTAGCATTCCATGGCGAAGGCGATGGCCGCCCCCGTCGAGATCGAGTCGAGCACGTACTGCGCGTAGAGCTGGTTGATGAGAGCGAGCGCCTTGAGATCACCCACGCCGCACAGCGATCCCGACGCCGCGAGCGTCTCGTACTCGGGCCCGCCGTACTTCGGGGTCACCCCCAGCTCCTTGACCTCGACCTCGCGCTTGCAGGCCACCGCGCACGCGTAGCAGGTCCCGCGATTGACGAGGATGGTGTCGCGCATGGTCTGGCCGCTGATGGCCTTGGCGTGCTCGAAGGAGCCGTCCCGGAAATTGCGGGTGGGCAGGATGCCGGAGGCTTCGAGGGCCAGGACTCCGCCCGCCGATCCGACCTGGTGGAAGCGGTCGGTGGCGCGGTCATAGTGCTCCTTGAACCACACGAGCTGGCTCTTGGCCTTCTCCTTGTCGCCCGCCACGGGAGGCTTGGAGCCGCGGACCACCACGGCCTTGAGATTCTTGGCGCCCATGACGGCGCCGAGCCCGCTCCGGCCGTGGAAATGCTTGAGCTGGTTCACGATGGCCGCGAAGCGGACGCCGCGCTCGCCGGAGACGCCCGTCTGCAGGACGCGGACGCGCTTGTCGCCCAGCTCCTGCTCGATGCCGTCCTGGACCTCACCCGAGAGCTGCCCCCAGTAGCGGCTGGCGTCGCGAAACTCGACCTTGTCGTCCTTGATCCACAGATAGACGGGCGAGGCCGCCTTGCCGCGGATCACGAGGCCGTCCCAGCCGGCCGCGCGGAGCTCCGGCCCCCACCAGCCGCCCGCCTCGGACTCGCCATAGCCACCCGTCAGGGGAGACTTGGCGGCCGCCGTGTAGCGATTGGTGCCCGACAGCGAGAGGCCGTTGATGACGCTGGTGGCGAGGACCAGCACGTTGTCGGGCCCGAGGGGGTCGACGCCGGGGGGCATGTCGCGCAGCAAGAGATAGGAGGCGAGCGCTCCGCCTCCCAGGAACTTCCGCATCACGGCCTCGGGCAGCTCTTCGGTGCGGGTCTGGCGAGTCGTCAGATCGATGTGGAGAAGCTTGCCGGTGACCCCCGATGCCATAGTGCCTCCTCGTGATGCGTGGTCGCGATGGTAGGCGAGGGTCGCCAAGCGTTCATGCCTGCGCGCCGCCCGTTGCTCCGCCGTTGACGATAGCCGCAGGCCGCCACCGACGCAAGGGCCAGGCCGCGTGCGTCAACGCCGTGCTTGACAAGGTGTCTCGGGACGCTCAGTCTCTGGCCGGGCGCGTGCCCGACTTTTCAGCGAAAGGAGACCTGCTCATGGCCACCGGCGTCGCGGTGTCGGGCATGGAAGGGGTCAGGAAAGCCCGGGGCTGGCTCCTCGGCCTCGGCATCGTCCTCATCCTGGTCGGCACGCTGGCCCTGGGCGCCGCCGTCTTCGCCACCATCGCCTCGGTGATCTTCTTCGGCTGGCTGCTCCTCGTCGCGGGAGCCATCGAGGTCGGCTATGCCTTCAGCCAGCCGAAGTGGGGCGGCCTCATCCTCCACGTGGTCAACGGCGTGCTGGGCGTGGTGGCGGGCTTCATCCTCGTGCTGCATCCGGCGGCGGGCGCCCTCACCCTCACCCTTCTCATGGCGATGTTCTTCATGATCGCGGGTCTCTTCCGCATCGTCACGGCCTTGTTGATGCGCTACCCGCACTGGGGATGGGTGCTGCTGAACGGCCTCATCACCTTCGTGCTCGGAGTGCTGATCTGGAGGCAGATGCCGGGCGCCGCGCTCTGGATCATCGGGATGTTCGTGGGCATAGACCTGATCTTCGTTGGATGGTCCTGGGTCATGCTCGCCCTCGCCCTCAGGACCGAGCCAGGCCAGGCCTAGAGAGCCCGGAGGGAAGCTCCGCCCGAAGTTACGCGCTGGCCGTCAGTCCCGTCGGGCAGCGGACCCCGGTGCCGCCGCCACCGCAATAACCCCACGGGTTCTTGGCGAGGTATTGCTGGTGGTAGTCCTCGGCGTAGTAGAACTCAGTGGCGAGGCAGATCTCGGTGGTGATGGCCTTGTAGCCCGCCTTGCTGAGCACGCGCTGGTAGGCATCGCGTGAGGCGAGGGCCGCCTTCTGCTGCGCGTCGCCGTGCGTGTAGATCGCCGAGCGGTACTGCGTGCCCACGTCGTTGCCCTGGCGCATGCCCTGAGTTGGATCGTGGCTCTCCCAGAAGACGCGCAGCAGCTCCTCGTACGAGATCTTGGCGGGATCGAACACGACGCGCACCGCTTCGGTGTGCCCCGTCATCCCGCTGCAGACTTCTTCGTAGGTGGGATTGGGCGTGAAGCCGCCCGCATAGCCCACCGACGTCGAGTAGACGCCCGGGAGCTGCCAGAACTTTCGCTCCTCGCCCCAGAAGCATCCCATGCCGAACGTCGCGAGCTCCATGCCCGCGGGGAACGGAGGACTGAGGCGCGCCCCCGAGACGAAGTGCTTCTCGGGAACGGGCAGGGCCGTGGCCCGGCCGCGGAGCGCCTCTTCCTTCGTGATCATCGAGACTTTGTGCAGACCAAACATGGTCCCGTCTCCTTTAGAGAACGACTTTCCTGTCGCGGAGCTCCTGGATCCTCGCCGGCGTGAAGCCGCAGGCGGTCAGGATCTCGTCGGTGTGCTGGCCGCGCAGCGGCGCCGCGCGCCTGACCCCGGGGGCCATGCGCGAGAACTTCAGCGGCGTCCCCACCACGGGAATCTCGCCGAGGCGTGGATGGGTCACGCGCTGGACGATGCCGCGCTCGACCGTCTGCGGATCGTTCATCACCTGGTCCACGGTGTTGACGGGGGTCGCCGGCACGTCCGCCTCCGCGAGGATCTTCAGGAGCTCCTCGCGGTCCCGGTCGCCGATCACCTGCTCGAGCAGCGTCTCCAGCTCCACTCGGTTCTTCACCCGCTGCTGGTTGACGGCGAACTTCGGATCGGCGGCGAGCTCGTCGAGGCCGAGGACGCGGACGAGCTTGCCCCAGAAGCGATCGTTGGCGGCGGCCACGAAGATCCACTGGCCGTCGCGGCACTTGAAGTTCCGGTAGGGCGACAGCGACGGGTGCCCGGAGCCCAGCGCTTTCGGCACGGCGCCCGTGAGCAGGTAGCCCTCGGCGTGAAAGGCGAGCAGGCTCACCGCCGTCTCGAGGAGGGACCCGTCCACGCGCTGGCCGAGCCCGGTCTTGGCGCGCTGGATGAGCGCGCTGCAGACGCCGAGGGCGCAGAGGATGCCCGTCGAGAGATCGAGGAAGGAGACGCCGGCCCGCACGGGCTGCCCGTCCGGCTCGCCCGTGATGGACATGATGCCGCTGAAGGCCTGCATGAGCGCCTCGTACCCCGGGCTGTCCTTGCGGGGGCCGGTACGACCGAAGGCGGAGACGGAGCAGTAGATGAGCCGCGGATTGATCTTCGCGAGGGCGTCATAGCCGAGGCCGAAGCTTTCCATGGTCCCCGTGCGGAAGTTCTCGATGAGAACGTCGGCGTCGCGGACGAGCGCCGTGACCACCTCCACGCCCTCGGGCGCCTTGAGGTCGAGGGCCATGCCGCGCTTGTTGCGGTTGAAGAGGAGATAGGCCGCGGCCTCGCCGTCCTTGTGGGGGGGCCAGGTGCGGGACTCGTCGCCGCTGCCCGTGTCCTCCACCTTGACGACGTCCGCTCCCAGATCGGAGAGGAGGGCGCCGCACCAGGGGCCGGCGATGACGCGCGAGAGATCGATGACACGGATGCCGTCGAGGGCGAGCAGGTCGGGAGTCATGGGCGCTATGATACCGCAGCGCCAGGACCTTCAGCGCCGACGTCTTGACCCGCTCCGGGAAAGCCCGTAGTGTCCGGCGCAGACCCATGACGGACAGCGATCGCCAGTTCTATCTGCGGGTCTTCTGGGTGGCCGCCGCCGCCCTCCTGGCCATCGGACTCTTCGAGGTCCTGCGTCCCTTCGTCGAGTCCATCGTGTGGGCGGCGCTCCTGGCCTTTCTCCTCAAGCCCCTCAACGATCGTCTCACGCGCAAGCTCGGGGGCCGCCGCGGCGTGGCGGCCATGATGCTGACGGTGGCGGGTTTCCTGTTCGTGCTCGCGCCCATCGGCATGCTCGCGGTCGTCTTCGGCCGGCAGGCCGCCGATCTGATCGGACGCCTGCAGGCCCTGGCCGAGCGGTACAAGGTCTCGCAGACGAGTGATCTCTTGAACCTGCCCATCGTCCACCGGGTCCTCGAGTGGCTCAACGATTTCCTGCCCGTGGACACCACGCAGCTTCAGGCCGCGGCCATCGACGCCACCAAGGCCCTCCTCGGCCTCTTCGTCGTCACGAGCGGCAGTCTCTTCGCCAGCGCCCTCGGCACCCTCTTCAACATGCTCATGACGCTCTTCCTCATCTTCTTCTTCCTGCGCGACTGGGACGTGATGGTCGCCGCCACCTCGCGCTTGATTCCGCTCGACCCCCGCCGGAAGGAGAGCCTCGCCGGGCACATCGCCGCCGTCACGCGCGGAGTCGCCCTGGGCTCCATGGTCACGGCCGCCGTCCAGGGCGCGCTCGTCGGCATCGGCTTCCTGCTCGTGGGCCTGCCCTCGGTCGTGGTCTTCGGCGTGCTCGCCGCGGTTGCCGCGCTCCTGCCCGTGCCAGGCACGGCGGCCGTGTGGGTGCCCGCAGCCATCGTCCTCTTCGCCCAAGGCCGGATGGGCGCGGCGGTGTTCATGCTGCTCTGGGGCGGCCTCGTCGTCGTGGGCATGTCCGACAGCTTCATCCGGCCCGCCTTCGTGTCGGGTCAGGCGGAGATGTCGACGCTGCCCGTCTTCCTCGGGCTCATGGGCGGGATCGGCGCCTTCGGCGCGGTGGGGATCGTGCTGGGGCCCGTGCTCGTGGCCATCGCGCTCGCGCTGCTGCGCTTCGCGGCGGAGGCGGGGATCGCAGGGCGCTCTCAGAGCACCTGACCCCGATTAGAGAACCACATGATCGACCGCAGAAAATTTATCGCTCGTGGCGCGGCGGGGCTGGCGGGCATCCTCGCCTCGCGGCAGGCTCCCGCGCTCGCGCAGACGATCCGTCTTCATCTCCTCCACCGCGTGGATTTCATCCCGCAGGGCGAGGCCGAGCTCAAGAGGCAGCTCGCCGACTATGGCCGCCAGATGAAGATGGACGTCGTGCTCGAGACCATCAACGAGAACGATCTCCAGACGCGGATCACCTCGGCCATCCAGTCGGGCGCGGGCCCGGACATCGTCCAGATGCTCCACAACTGGCCGCACCTCTATGCGGGCGGGCTCGTCGACATGACGGACCTGTGCGACTGGAAGCAGCGCGATCAGGGCAAGTTCTACCCGCAATCCGAGGCCGCGACCCGCGAGGGAAGCCGGTGGCTGGGCCTGCCCCACTGCGTCACCCCCGCCCTCATCAACTACCGCAAGTCCTGGTTTGCCGAGGCGGGAGCGACGGCGCCGCCCAAGAACCTGGACGACTACCGCAAGCTCGGCGCCGTCCTCAAGAAGAAGGGCAAGCCCTTCGGCCAGACGCTCGGTCATACCGTCAACGACGCGCCCGGCTGGTCGTATCCGCTGACGTGGACGTTTGGCGGCGCGGAGACCGACAAGACGGGGAAGAAGGTGGTGCTGAACTCGAAGAACACCATCGAGGCGGTCAAGTGGATGACGGCCTTCTGGAAGGAAGCCTGCGACGAAGGCGGCCTGGCCTGGGACGACACGACCAACAACCGCGCCTTTCACGCGGGCGAGATCGCTGCCACCCTCAATGGCGGAAGCATCTACGTGCTGGCGCGCCGCCGGACCGACATCAAGGACGAGAAGGGCCAGCCCCTCTGGCCCGACATCGGGCACTTCCGCTATCCCGACGGCCCCCACGGCTCCACGCCGACGTACCACGTGACGTATGCGAGCACGATCATGAAGCACTCGAAGAACGTGGAAGCGGCCAAGGAGCTCCTCAAGTGGGTCCATTCCAAGGAGCAGTTCGGCAAGTGGTTCGAGCTCGAGGGCGGGTATGCCACGGGTGCGAATCCCGTCTGGGAAGGGCACAAGATGTGGACCGAGGTGGACGAGGCGATGCGGCCCTTCAAGACGGCCGCGCAGGGCGCGCGCGCCCTCGGCTACGCGGGCCCGCCCTCGGCCAAGGCCACCCTCGCCTATACCAAGTACATCATCACCGACATGTACGCCAAGGCCGTGCAGGGGCTCGCGCCCGAGGATGCCGTCCGCTGGGCGGAAGGCGAGCTCAGGAAGATCTACGAGGTCTGAGCGTCAGGGAGCGGGGGTCAGGTCTCACATTACGACATTTTCGGAACTCGCCAGCCTTCGATCACCGACGTTCAATGTCGTAATGTGAGACCTGACCCCGAATAGGCGCGCTCTTGGAGCGGATGCGTGGCCGCCCCATATGCTAGAGCCGTCCATCGTGGGAGCGGGCGAACTCTCGCCCAGACGCGCGCGTGGGCCGAGCGCGCCATCGATGATTGTCAGTCCTGACCTCTAGCCTTCCTTCTTCAGGAGATAGAACACACATCCGTAGCACGACGAGTGCTGCCGGAAGACATCGATCTCCCTTTGCTCCTCGTCGAGGAAGGCGAGCGCGTCGGGACTGTCGGCATACTTGAGCCGGAGGACCCGGATCTTCATCTCGAGCGGCTCGTAGTAGTCCGTCCACCAGTCCCTCTCGGGGGTGGTGAAGTGGTGCAAGATCTCGTATCCGGCGGCCTGGGCCATCGCGCAATTCGAAGCGATGGTGGCCATGGCGGGGTAGTTCCTGCTCCAGAACTGTGTAGGCGCTTCTGGCGGCGCTTCCGTCAGCCAGCTGATCTCGGTGACGGCCACACATCCGTGCGTCTTGAGTAGTGGCCTCCACGATCTGAGCCCGGCTTCGAATCCCACGATGTAGATGGCACCTTCCGACCAGATGAGATCGAAGCGGTTGTCCGAGAACGGCAGCGCTCGCATGTCTCCCTGAAGGCTCGCGATCCGCGAGAAAGCCTCGGAGCTTCGGGTCCGGCGTGTCAGGTCTTTCAGGAAAGGCGCATGGCGGTCCACCGCCATGATGTGCGCCTGAGGGAACGCTCTGGCCAGCGCGAGCGTCTGAGCTCCGGGACCGCACCCGACATCGAGTACCCGAGCGCCGTCAGAGAGGCGGGGCAGCTTCTCCGCCGCTTCCCGGGTCGTTCTGTCGGAACCCGGGCCTTCTCGGGGCAAGTCAGAATGCAGCTCCCAGAAGAGACTCAGAGACCCGGACCGCTTATCCGACGGAAATGGGACGACCGTCGTCGGCGGTGGGGCCAGCGCCCGCGTGCTGCCGCCCCTGCGCCTGGCCGAAGTCTCCGCGAACCGGCGTGGCGAGGATTCCCGTGTCACATCTCCACTTGCCTGAAGACGGTGCCCAGCACGGGATGCGGCCCCAGGGGTAGCGAGAGCCGCCGGCGGCTCGCCACCTCTAGCGCGATCGGGCCCTCATCCTGAACGGGGTCGATCTCGATGGCAAGGCGCATGAGGGAGTCGCGCCAGGAGAAGACGAGCTCGCCGCGCGGACCCTCGGCGGCGGTGCCCTGCAGCACGGTCGTCCACTGAGTCACGGCCCGCTCCACGGACTGGCCGCGCATCCTCAGCCCCAGGATCGTCACGGGCGGCGGCGCGGTAGCCGGCGGACTCCGCTCGGGCGCAGGCCTCCGCGAGGCTCGGCACCTTGAAGGTGACATGATGGATGCCCGCGCCTCGCTCGGCGAGAAAGCGATGGAGGAAGCCCGACGGCCCCGCGGGCTCCATGATCTCGATCGATCCGCCGCCCTCGAAGCGATACGTGCCCCAGGCGAAGACGCCCGAGGGCTGACCGGCATCCGGCTCACCGCCCAGCTCTGCGCAGAGAAACGGGGCGGCGTCGGCCATTCGCGGCAGGGCGATGGCGATGTGATCGAAGAGGACGCGGTCGACCAGGCTCAACCGGTGAAGATCTCCTGGGCCGCCTCGAGCGAGCGCTCGATGCCCTGAGCGCTCACGTCCAGATGCGTGACTGCGCGGATCGTGCGCGGACCGAGGGCGCCCATGCGGACGCCCCGGGAGAGGAGCCGCTCCACCGCCGCGGGCGCGCCGATCGACCCCGTCAGGTCGAAGAAGACGATGTTGGTCTCGACGGTGGCGGGGTCGAGGGACACGCCGGGCAGGGTCGCCAGCGCTTCAGCCAGTCGCTTCGCGTTGACATGGTCGTCGGCCAGCCGCTTCACGTGATGGCGGAGAGCATAGACGCCACCCGCGGCAATGATCCCTGCCTGGCGCATGGCCCCGCCCATCTGCTGCTTGCAGCGCCACGCTTCCGCGATGAACTCCCGCGAGCCCGCGATGGCCGCGCCCACCGGCGCCCCCAGGCCCTTGGTGAAATCGATCCAGGCCGAGTCGAAGGGCGCGGCCCACTGCTGGGCGGCGATGCCGCTCGCCACCACCGCGTTCATCAGGCGGGCGCCGTCCATGTGCGTGCTGAGCCCGCGGCGCCGCGCGACGTCGACCACCGCCCGGATCTTCTCGAGCGGCCACACGGAGCCGCCGCCCAGGTTGGAGGTCTGCTCCACCCACAGGAGGCGGCTGCGCGGCATGTGACGGTTGTCCGGACGAATGGCCGCCTCGACGGCCGCGAAGTCGAACTGACCACGCGGGCCGTCGAGCCCCTGCACGTTGATGCCGGCCAGCGCGGCCGGCCCGCCCGTCTCGAAGTGGATGGGATGCGCGGTGCGATGCGCAATCATCTCCTCGCCGTGACGGCAGTGCACGCGCATGGCGATCTCGTTGCACATGGTACCCGAGGGCAGAAAGAGCGCCGCGTCCTTGCCCAGGAGCTCGGCGACCATGTCCTGCAGGAGATTGACCGTCGGATCCTCGTGCTTCTGCTCGTCGCCCACCTCCGCCTCGCACATGAAGCGGCGCATCTCGGCGGTGGGCTTGGTCACCGTGTCGCTGTAAAGGTCGACCTCGATCGCCATCGGTGCTCGCCTATTGCATCGGTGAGAAGGCCGACGGCATGACGATCTTGGTCGCCTGGGTGAGCAGGCTGTCCGCCCCGCCGCCCGGCGGCCACAGGCCCTCGGCCACGGCCTTCTTCCGCGTGGCCACGCGGGCATCCAGGGTCGGATAGGGCCAGATGTGGATGAACTTGTTCGCGGTGCCGAATTCGACGTGGCCGACGAGGGCCACGGGCGAAAGCCCGAGACGGCCGGGCAGCTTGGCTTCCCAGCGCTTCATCGTGTCGGGCAGCGTCCCCGCCCTGAACGTGTAGTAGCGGAACTCGTAGTAGGGGCCGTAGGTGCCGGGCTTGGGCTCGGGGGCGAAGGGGAAGGGGACCACGATCTCCACGGACATCGTCGTGATGAACTCCTGGATCTTGGGCGGCCAGTTCGCGTCCTTGGCGGCGGCCGCGCGCACCTTGGCCCGATCGTCCACGCTCTCGTACTTCCAGATGTGGATGATCTCGTTGAGCGGCCCGATCTCCGTGTGGAAGAAGGCCGCGAGCTCCGAGTACTTCTTGCGGTGCTCGTAGGCTTCGCCGTAGCGCTTCTCGACCTCGCCGAGGCTGCCGACTTTGACGCCGTAGGTGCGGATCTCGTAGATCATGGTGCGCTCCTCTCTGGTGTGGAAGTTTACGGAAGCAGGCCGATCTCGCGGAAGTAGCGACGAGCGCCTGGATGGATGAGCTCGGGACGCGGGGCGCCCGCCGCCGTATTGGCCGCCGTCGTCTCGTGCCCCTGAGGCAGCTTGGCGGCCATCATCGCCTCGCCGCGGTGAAGCGCGCGGGCGAGACGATACGCGGTGTCCTCGGCCAGGGTGGGCGTGACGAGGATGAAGCTCCACGACCCCACCGACACGATGGGCTCCGTCTGACCTGGATACGCGCCCGCGGGAATGGTCAAGGTCTTGAGGAAAGCGTGCTTGGCCTGGATGCGCGCGCGCTCGCTCGGAGTGGGGGCGATGAAGCGCGCGCCCTGCGCGCCGCGCGCGACGGCGGTGAAGCCGGGCCACCCCGCGCCGCCACCCCAGAGGGCGGCCGCGCGGCCGTCCCCGACCATGGCGGGCCCGTCGCCCGCCTGATCGAGGTAGACGGGCTGGAAATCCCGCTCCATGTCCAGCCCGAGCCCGTCCAGCACATAGCGGGCGAGGACCACGAGGCCGGATCCGCGGGCGCCCCAGGCCACGGTCTTGCCCTTGAGATCGGCGATGGTTCGGTAGGGCTGATCGCCGCGGACCACGAACATCCCCGGCGTGGTGTACATGGCCACGAGGATCTGAAGGCGCGCGGGCGGACGGCCGATGCCGCTGAGCGCCTCGTGGGCGACCTCGCCCTGAACCAGCGCCAGATCGAGCTGGCCCGCCTCGAGGAGCGGCACGTTCTCGGTGGAGCCCTTCGTGTTTCGCGTGCGCACCTCGAGCGAGGGATCGTTGGCGTGGATGGTCTCGGCCACCGCTTGACCGTAGACGGGAAAGCCGCCGCCCGGCGTGGCCGTGCCGAGCGTGACCACCGTGCGCTGCTCCTCCGCTCGGGCCAGGCCCATGGCGAAGAGGATGGTGGCGGCGGCCCCGAACCACTTCATCATCGACCAAACCGGTTCATCATCGAATAGTCTGACGCCCGAGATCGACGAGGCGCTCCGCCACGGTCCTCAGGAGCCGCCAGGCCGGCTCGTGGCTCCGGGTCGCCTCGGGATCATCGAGGTAGGTGTCGAGCAGCACGTACGGCGCGCCCATGGCCTCGAGCTCCCGGAGGTCGCCGCGCACCTGCTCGACGCTGCCCTGGCCCGCGCTGCGCGTGTCTTCCGGCATCGGCCCGTCCGAGAGCTGCAGCTTGATCCGCGGGCAGAGCGCGGGCACCGGCCTGTCCTCCTTCTGGGCGATCTCCTTGAGCCTGGGCAGCCCTGCATCCCGCAGCCAGTCCACGCGCACCCTGATCGGGTGCCAGGCGTCGCCATGAAGCACCGCGCGCCGGAGCGCACCCTCGCTGGCCCCGCCAACCCAGATGGGCGGGTGGGGCGCGCGGAGCGGCCGGGGAGACGTGTGGACGCCCTGGAAGCGGACGAAGCGCCCCTCGTAGCTCGCCACGTCCTGGGTCCAGCAGGCCTTGATGGCGCTCAGATAGTCATTGGTCATGGCCCCACGCTTGTCGAAGGGGAGCCCCAGCGCCTCGAACTCCTGCTTCGCCCATCCCACGCCGATCCCGAAGATGAATCGCCCGCCTGAGAGCTGGTCGACCACGGCGGTGGCGCGCGCCGTCTCGAGCGGATGACGATAGGGGAGGATGATGACCGTGGTGCCCAGCTCCACCCGCTTGGTCACCCCCGCGAGCCAGCCGAGCACGGTCAGGGGCTCGTAGAAGGGCGCGGGATAGCGGCCCTCGACGTCGGGCGTGACGGCCACGTGGTCAGAGGTCATGAGCAGGTGATAGCCCAGCTCCTCGACGAGGCGAGCCCACGAGAGCAAAGCCTCCGGCGTCGCGCCGGGGCCGAAGTTGATGAGGTTGACGCCGATCTTCATGGAATGGCCTGCGCCAGGCCCGCGACCACGGTCAGGCTCGGCAGGCGCTTCAGCGCGTCGGGGGCGATCTTGATCTTCGATGACCGGCTGCCCCCGCCCAGGATGACGTAGTCGAGCGACATGATCCGCTCGTCGACGTAAACGGGCAGGTCGGCAGGCAAGGCAAGGAGCGTCACGCCGCCGATCATCATGCCGGTGAGGGCCTGCGTCTCCTCGGCGGTGGCGAAGGAGACGCGCGAGGCGCCCAGGAGCTTGCGCACCGTGTGGTTGACGTCGAGGCGTGTGGTGGCGAGCACGAGGCAGGCGCAGTACTGCTTGGGCTCCTTCTTCGAGGCCACGATGATGGTGTTGCCCGAGTGGTCGAGGGGAATGCCGTACTTCTCGCAGAAGGCCGCGGTATCGGCGAAGTCGGGGTCGATCCGGAGCAGCTCGAAGGGCGCGCCCAGCTCCTCGAGGCTCGCCGCCACCTTCCTCTCGACGTCGGCATCGTCGCTCATCGACCGGGCGGGGGCGGGCTCAGGCCGAAGGGGGAGCGGGTTCGATCTCGACGAGGCAGGTGTTGTACGTCGGCGCTCCCGCCGGCGTCGCGCTGTCTTCCGTCAGGACATTCGCGCATCCGCGCGTGTCCTCTCCGGAGGCGGCGGGAGTGAACCACGCGCCCTCCTTGATGGAGACAACCCCGCGGGCGATGCGGTCGGTCACGCGCGCGGGCAGGATGGTCGCGCCACGCTGGTTGAAGACGCGCACGGGCTGGCCGTGCTCGATGCCGCGGGCGGCCGCGTCCTCGGGATGAATCCACACGTCCTGCATGTCCGCCCGCGCCAGGATCTCCTGGTTGTCGTGGGTGGAATGCGTCCGGGCCCGTGACTTGGGCGAGATCAGCTCGAGGGGATGGCGAGGGTCGCCCTCGTGGGGCGGAATCCAGGTCGGGATGGCGGGAACGCGGCCGAGCCCGTACGGGTCGGGGTTGGCGGCGATCGACGTCGAGTAGATCTCGATCTTTCCTGACGGCGTCGAGAAGGGATGCCGGGCGGGGTCGCGGACTTCTCGCGCGAAGGCCACCGCCTCTTCGGGGGCGGGCAGGCGTGCCAGCCCATGCTCGCGGAAGGCGTCGAAGTCGTCGATGTCGGTGCCCGCGCAGACCTCGCGCAGCCACTCGATGTCATCCGGCCGCTTGTAGCCGTGCAGGCCCAGCCGCCGGGCCAGGTCCGCGCAGATGTCCACGTCGTTGCGGCACTCGTACATGGGCTTGATGGCCTGACGCATGAAGATGGCGTAGTGGCCCGCCCCGCTCCACGGCGTGTGGATGTCGTTCCGCTCCCAGAACGTGGTCGCGGGCAGCACGATGTCGGCATGGCGCGCCGTCGGGGTCAGGAAGTGATCGTGGGCGACCATGAACTCCAGACCCTCGAGCCCCGCGGTGATCTTGTTGACGTTGGGGCACTGGTTGGCGAGGTCGCCGCAGGCGGAGTAGACCATCTTGATGTCGGCGGGATAGCCGCCCGACCGTCCGCGCACGAGCAGATCGGCGAGCAGCGTGGAGGCGACCCGCGCATTGACGGGATTCGGGGGCGCGCCCTGGCGCTTGATGCCGTGGAACTGGGCGCCGCCGCTGCAGCCGGAATTGCCGCCGGGGATCCCGACGTTGCCCGTGATCGCGCAGAGCGCGTACGCCGCGCGGTGGAACTGCTCGCCGTACGCGGTGCGTCCCGGCGCGTAGCCGCAGTGGAGGGCGGCCGGCTTCATGGTGGCGAACTCACGGGCCAGCCTTCGTATCGTCTCGGCGGGGACCCCGGTGAGGGGCGCGGCCCACTCCGGGGTCTTCACCACGCCGTCGGAGAGGCCGAGCAGGTACGAGCGGTAGGAGGAGCCGGGGGGCGCGCCCTCGGGCAGGTGGGCCTCGTCGAAGCCGAGGGCAAGCCGGTCGAGGAAGGCCTGATCGTGGAGGCCTTCGCTCACGATGACCTGGGCCATGGCGATGAGCATGGCCGCGTCGGTCCCGGGGCGAATGGGCACGTGCTCGTCGGCCATCTTCACGCTCGTCCGCGTGGCGCGCGGATCGACGGTGACCATGCGGACGCCCTGCTCACGCGCCCAGTGGATGTACTGGGGCGAGTTGGTCCCGAAGGTGCCGTCGGCGGGGCTCCAGCCCCAGAGGATCATGAGCCGCGAGTTGACGTAGTCGCTGGGCTCCCGCCCCGCGAACTTGCAATCCACCTTGGCGCCATAGGTGTGGCGGAGGGCGAAGACCTCCGCCTCGTTCGAGAGGTTCGACCAGAGCTCGGTGCAGCCCCCGAAGAGGTGGAGCAGGCGCTGGACCACGGCGCGATTGTGGATCACCGCCGTGCTCCCGGTGCGCGAGCAGTCGAGGATGGCCGCGGGCCCGTACGTGTCGCGAATGCGCAGCATCTGGGCCGCGACCTCGTCGAGCGCCTCGTCCCAGGAGATCCGCTCGTAGGCGCCCGAGCCCTTCGGGCCCACGCGGCGCAGGGGATAGCGCAGCCGGTCGGGGTGATTGATGCGCTCGGCCGCGCCGAAGCCGCGCACGCAGGCGGTCAGCGGCGGCATCTCGGGGGTCCAGCGGCGCGGATCGGTGCTGATGCGCACGATCTGGCCGTCCTTGACGTGGGCGTTGACCACGCAGCGCCCGCCGCAGTTGTGCGCGCACGTGCTGGTGACGACCTCTTCGCCGGGGGCACCCGCGCCGCGCGGCGTCTCGTAGACGGTGCGGGATTTCATCAGTTGAACACCACGACACCGCGGGCGACCTGGCCGGAGGTCAGGGCCTTGAAGCCCTCGTTGATCTCCTCCAACGTGTACGTCCGGCTCACGAGCTGATCGAGCTTGAGGCGGCCGTCGAGGTAGAGCTCCACGAGCCGCGGAAAATCGATGGGCGGACGCACGGAGCCGTACATGGTGCCTTTGAGGGTCTTTTCCTGGAGGGCCATCATGTACGGCGTGATGGGCGCGCGGACGGCCATGGCCGCCATGCCAACGATGACGGCAACGCCGCCGGGCCTGATGGCGTCCAGGATCTGCAGCGTCGTCTGCTCGCCGCCGATGGCGTCGAAGGCGTAGTCGACGCCGCGCCCCTCCGTCAGCTCGCGCACGCGCTCGACGACGTTGTCCTGCTTCGCGTTCAAGGTGTGGGTGGCCCCGAACTCCTTGGCGTAGCCGAGCTTGCTGTCGAGGAGATCGGCGGCCACGATCATGCCCGCCCCGGCCAGCCGCGCGCCCTGCACGACGTTGAGCCCCACGCCGCCGCAGCCGATGACGAGAACCGAGGCGCCGGCTTCCACGCGCGCGCACGAGGTGACGGCCCCCACGCCCGTGGGCACGCAGCAGCCCACCAGGGCGGCCTGGGGCCACGGCATCTCCTTGCGGATGGGCACGAGCATCTCGGCAGGGCACACGACGAACTCGGAGAAGGTGCCGATGCGCGCCATCTGGTTGATGTTCTGGCCGTCGCGGCGCAGGCGATGGCTGCCGTCGAGCATGGCGAAGCGCGCGCTCTTGTGCCCGTCGCAGAGGATGGAGCGACCGAGCGAGCAGTAGAGGCAGCGGCCGCACTGGGGTCGGAACGAGAAGATGACGTGATCGCCGGGCTTGACGTTGGCGACACCCGGGCCGACCTCCTCCACGATACCCGCCGCCTCGTGGCCGAGGGCCATGGGCAGGGGCAGCGGCCAGTCGCCGTTCATGATGTGCCAGTCGCTGTGGCAGATCCCCGCGGCCTTGACGCGCACCCGCGCCTCGCCGGACTGCGGACCCTGCTGCTCCACCTCGACCACCTGGAGCGGCGTGTTCGCCTCGTAGAGAATGGCAGCCTTCATGATCGAGCCCTCCTCAGGATTTCCGGGCCGCGCTCATCGCCGCCCAGATCTTCCGCGGGGTGAGGGGCAGATCCACGTGCGTCACGCCCACGGGAGCCAGCGCGTCCATCACCGCGTTGGCGATGGCGGGCGTGGAGCCGATGGTTGCGGCCTCGCCGATGCCCTTGACGCCCAGCGGGGTGCGCGGCGAATGCGTGCGCGTGTGGTCGTTGTCGAAAGAGATGAGATCGATGGTCTTGGGCAGGGCGTAGTCCATGAGGCTCGAGGAGAGGAGCTGGCCGCCTTCGTCGAAGGCCGCCTCCTCCCAGAGCGCTTGCCCGATCCCCTGGGCCAGCCCGCCGTGGACTTGTCCCTGGACGAGGAGCGGATTGATGAGGAAGCCCGCGTCGTCCACCGACATGTAGCGGAGGATGCGAGGCTGGCCCGTGTCCCGGTCGACCTCGACCATGGCCACGTGAGCGCCGAACGGAAAGAGCATGCCGTTGCCCGTCTGGAGATCTTCCTTCGAATGCAGGCTGCCCTTGGCGGCCGCGGCGACCTGCTGCCAGGTGACGGAGCGGTCGGGCACGCCGCGCACGGAGAACCTGCCGTCGGCCAGCACGAGGTCGGGGGCGGCCGCCTCGAGAAGATTGGCGGCGATCTGCTGCGCCTTCTCGCGCACCTTGGTGGCGTTGCCCAGGGCGTGCATCCCACCGCGCGCCGCAGAGCGGCTGCCGAAGGTGCCGACGCCGTTGCGCACCAGCGCGGTGTCGCCCTGCACGACCTTGACCATGTCCATGGGCACCTGCAGCTCGTCGGCAACGAGCTGCGCGAAAGCGGTCTCGTGCCCCTGGCCGTGGGAGGCGGAGCCGGTGAGCACGGTGACGCGCCCGTCGTCGGCGACCACGAGGTCGGACACCTCGTCGTCCTCGAAGCCGCAGATCTCGACATACGAGGCGAGCCCGATCCCCACGAGGCGGCCTTGGGCGCGGGCGGCTTCCTGCTCCTTGCGGAGGGCGGGATAGCCCGACTTGGCGAGGGCGTGGTCGAGGGCGCGCGCGTACTCGCCGCTGTCGTAGGAATTGCCCAGCGCGGTGTCGTAAGGGAACTTGTCCGGCGGGATGAAGTTGCGCTTGCGGACGTCGGCGGGATCGAGCGTGAGCCTGGCCGCCAGCATGTCCATGGCGCGCTCGATGAAGTAGGCGGCCTCGGGCCGCCCCGCGCCCCGGTAGGGAACGGTGCCCATGGTGTTGGTGAAGGCGCACACCACCTCGGCGCGCACGGCCTGGACCGCGTAGCAGCCTGTGATCATCTGAGCGCAGAGGACGGGCAAGAGACAGCCGACCTGGTAGAGGCAGAAGCCGACATTGCCGGTGATGCGGACGTCCATGGCCAGGATGCGGCCGGTCTTGTCCGCCCCGAGCTTCATCCAGCAGCGCATGTCACGCCCATGGCCGGTCGACTGCATGTCCTCGCGTCGCGTGGCCGCCCAGCGCACGGGACGCTTGAGCCGCCTCGCGAGCATCGGCACCAGCGTGTCTTCCTGGTACACGGGGACCTTGGCGCCGAATCCGCCGCCCACGCGCCCGGTCCTGAGATGGATCTGCTCGGGCTTGAGCTGCAGGCGCTCGGCGATCTGGTCGCGCATGCGGTGGGGAGTCTGCGTGTCGCCCCACATGGTCAGCTTCTGCGCCTTGTCGTCCCAGATCGCGCTGCACGCCCGCGGCTCCATGCACAGGGGCAGCACGCGCTGGTTCATCATGTCGAGCTCGAGAATGACGTCTGCGGCCGCGAGGCCGGCGTCGACGCCGGCCTTCTCGATCTTGAGCGAGACGGCGAGGTTGGAGCCGGTCTCGGGATAGAGCAGCGGCGCTCCGGGCTTGAGCGCCTCCTGAGCGTCGACCACGACGGGCAGCGGCTCGTAGTCCACCACGACCGCGTCGGCGGCGTCGGTGGCGGCCTGGGGCGACTCCGCAGCGACGACGACAACGGGCTCGCCCACATGACGAACCCGGCCTTCGGCGAGGAGCGTGTGGCCCTGACGATTCATGGTCTGGAACATCTCGGGGGGGAGCGGCGTGTGGATGACGCCGACTTCCGCATTGACGTCGGCGCCCGTGAGGACGGCGACCACTCCCGGCATCTTCCTGGCCGCCGTCGTGTCGATCCGCTTGATCACCGCATGGGCGTGGGGGCTGCGCGTGAAGGCGAGCCAGAGTGCGCCCTCGAGCCCGCGACGCACGTCGTTGACGTAGGGGTCGCTGCCCGTGATGAGCTTGGGGTCCTCGAGCCGCTTGAGGGGGCGGCCCACGTGCTGGATCGGCATCAATACCTCCCGGTAGGCTCCTCGGTGCGAGCGCTGGCGGGGCGATGGTACCACGCGGCAACAATCCGCGACAGGACGCCTTGGCCTGCGGTACGCTGCATGAGCCCCGCCCTCGCGGGGCTTCGTGCTGTTGAGAGGCGATGAGACGCACAGGGAGGTGCGCTATTCGGACGGCGGCAGAAGCTCCGGTGGGCAGCCTGAGGCGTGATGTGCGCATCATCGGCCTCATCGGCTCGGCGCATTTCGTCAGCCACTTCTTCCAGCTCGCCCTGCCACCGCTCTTCCCGCTCCTCCGCGAGTCGTTCGGCGTCTCCTACGTCGAGCTCGGGCTCCTGATGAGCCTCTTCTTCGCGGCCTCCGGGTTGGGGCAGACGGGCGCGGGCTTCCTCGTGGACCATCTCGGCGCGCGGCGTGTCCTCCTGGGGGGCATGGCGCTCCTCTCGGGAGCGACGGCGGTCGCGGGGGTCGTGCCCGCCTTCTGGCTCCTGCTGCCGGTGGCGGTGCTCCTCGGCCTGGGTAACAGCGTGTTCCATCCTGCGGACTATTCCATCTTCAACACCGCGGTCTCGCCGGAACGGCTCGGCCGCGCGTACGGCGTCCACGGCATCTGCGGCACCCTGGGCTGGGTGGCGGCGCCCACGGTCGTGGTCGGGCTGGCGCACGCCTTCAACTGGCGCGTGTCGCTCGTCGCCGTGGGCGCGGCCGGGCTTGCCGCCACCCTCGCCCTGTCGACGCAGCGACGCACCCTCGATGACCGCGGCGGACGCGAATCGAGGCGCGCGGCCCCCGTGCACGGCCTCGCGGGGAACATCGCCCTCCTCATGACTCCCTCCATCCTGGCCGCCTTCGCCTACTTCGCCCTGCTCGCGACCTCGCTCGTGGGCATCCAGACCTTTGCCGTCTCCGCCCTGGTCCAGCTCTACCAGGCGCCGCTGGGTCTCGCCACGGGAGCGCTCACGGGCTTTCTCCTCGGATCGGCGGGGGGCATTCTGCTCGGAGCCGTTCTCGCGGATCGGACGAGTCGACATCATGTCGTCGCGGCGGGCGGCATGCTGCTGGGCGCCGTCATCACGTTGGTGGTGGCGAGCGCGGCACCCCCTATGAGCACGCTGCCTGTCATCATGGCGCTGGCCGGCTTCTTCGTCGGCGGCACCTCGCCATCGCGCGACATGCTGGTGCGCTCGGCCACGCCCCCCGGGGCCTCCGGCAAAGTCTACGGCTTCGTGTACTCCGGTCTCGATCTGGGCTCCGCTCTGACCCCGCTCTTCTTCGGCTGGCTCCTCGATCGTGGCGAGCCGCGGCTGGTCTTCGTGGTCTCGGCAATGCTCATGGTCGTGACGATCGCCACCGTGCTCCAGGTCTCCCGTCGCGCTTCGCCGCACGCAATAACCATCACCGCCCCCTGACGTCTGCCGCTCTTTTCTTGACAGTCCTGAAACATGGGATGACGTCAGGCGTTCTCTACATGACGCGCGATAGTGAAAGCTTTCTCGACAGGCCGTGAAGAGACTTTCCCATTCGATCTCGTCTCCCCACGATGCGTATGGTTTCCGCCACGAGGCAAATCTTTGAATTACAAGATGCAGCGTCGAGTTTCGCCACACGTTCGCAGGCTGACAGCGATCGAAATACGAGTGGAACCGCTCTTGCCATGGAAGACGCCCTCAGGCCGCGTAACGAACGCCTCGCCGTCGCGTTCCGGGTCGGCCTCAAAGAGGGTATCGCATGGACTGGACCGTCACGACCCTCCGGGAATATCCAGAGGCCGCGATCTTCCTCGCCCTCGCGCTCGGCTACTGGATCGGCGGCCTCAGGATCGGGAGCTTCAGCCTGGGGTCGGTCACGGGAACCCTGCTCATGGGTGTCCTCATCGGACAATTGCACGTCACCGTCTCCGCCAACGTGAAAGCGACCTTCTTGCTGATGTTCCTCTTTGCCGTGGGTTATGGTGCCGGGCCGGAGTTCTTTCGAAGCTTGAAAAACGAAGGCGTGCCCCAGGCGATCTTCGCGGCCGTGCAGTGCGTGGTGTCCCTCGTGGTCGCGTACGCGGTGGCGAAGGCCCTCGGCTACGACGTCGGCCAGGCCGCGGGACTTCTCGCCGGCTCCCAGACCATCTCCGGGCTCCTCGGCACCGCCGCCGAGGCCATCAACAAGCTCGCGATCCCGGACGACGAGAAGAAGCGCATGGTCGACGCCATGCCCGTTGCGTATGCGGTCACGTACATCTTCGGCACGGCCGGGTCGGCCTGGATCCTGTCGTCGTTGGGGCCGAAGCTGGTGGGCGGCGACGTCGAGGCCGCCTGCAAGGAGTACGAGGCGACGATGGCTCGCCAGGCCCGATCCGCCGAGCTCAGGTTGGTGGCCCAGGCCCAGCCCACGTCCTTGACCGACATGCTTCTGGGCGTGGAGGCTGTCGGCCCGCACCCCGACACCGTGCTCCACCCGGGTGAGGAGAGCACACGAGGGGGCAGGACCTTCGGCTCCCTTGCCCTTGCCCCGGAGGTCGACCGTCCCGTCAACGCCGGCGGTCCCGTGCTCACCCTCGTGGAGCCCCGCCGAGGGGACCGCCGGGGCCCTGGCTCCGCCGGTCTCTCCCTCAACATGTCCGACATCCTGGTCGTCGCGGCCGGCGTCACCATCGGCGCCTTCGTGGGCGCGCTGGCCATCAAGATCGGCGAGGTGCCCTTGAGCCTCAGCACCAGCGGCGGCGCGCTGATCGCGGGCCTCGTCTTCTCGTGGCTGCGTTCCGTGCGTCCGTCCTTCGGGGCCGTGCCGGAGCCGATCCTCTGGATGATGAACTCGGTGGGACTGAACATCTTCATGGCGGTGGTCGGCATCAACTCCGGCCCCGGGTTCGTGACCGGCCTCCGGGAAGCGGGCGTGAGTCTCTTTCTTGCGGGCATCCTGGTGACGACGATCCCCTTGCTCGTCGGCCTGCTCGTGGCCAGGTACGTGTTCCGCTTCCACCCCGGCATCGCCCTCGGCTGCGTGGCGGGGGCGCGGACGACGGGAGCGGCGCTGGGGGCGGTGCAGGACGTGGTTCAGAGCAAGGTCCCCGCCCTCGGCTATACCGTCACCTATGCCGTGGGCAACACCATCCTCACCATCTGGGGGATCGTGATCGTCATCCTCATGACCTAGAACTCGCGTGATCCCTGAAAGGGAGTCAGGCGATCTTCACGCCGTACTTCTCCAGGGTCTCGTCGCGAAGCGCGAGCCCGAGTCCCGGCGCCTCCGGCAGCGCCATGAAGCCGTCCACGATGGACGGGCGCTCGCGAAAGAGCTCGAACCACAAGGGATCGCGAGTCGGGTCCGCGAAGGATTCCAGGATGAACCCGGTCGGACTGGCCGCCACCGCGTGGACATGGATCTGCGGATCGTGATGGGCGGCCAGCGGCACCTGATAGAGCTCGGCCATGACGGCGGCCTTCCGCCACGTCGTCAGCCCTCCCGCCCAGGTCGAGTCGATGATCAGGTAGTCGACCAGCCCCTCGGCCAGCATCGTGCGCAGGCCGAAGGGGCTGTACTCCGTTTCCCCGGCCGCGATGGGGATGTCGACCTCCGCCTTCAGCCGCTCCAGGGTGTGGCGCTCGTCGTACCAGGGCATCGGGTCTTCCAGCCAGAAGATGTCGTGCTCGGCGCAGAGCTTCGCCGCGCGCACCGCCGTCGGCAGGTTCCACCCCTGATTCGCGTCGAGCATGATGGCGACGTCGCCTCCCACCGCCTTCCGGATCCGGCCGACCCGCTCGGCATCCGCCTCGGGGCTCAGTCCTCCGACCTTGACCTTGACCGTGCGATATCCCTGCTCCACGTACATGGCCGCCTCGCGAACGAGATCGTCGGGGCGCTCGCCGTCCCGATAGTAGAAGCCCGTGACATAGGCGGGCACCCGCTCCCGGAGGGCGCCGCCCAGCAACGCCCAGACGGGGCGATTGATCGCCTGGCCCTTGAGATCCCACAGGGCGATGTCGATGGCGCTCATGGCCGTGACCAGGGGGCGCTGCTGCCTCGCGAGCGTGGGAATCCCGCGCACGCTCGTGTAAGTCAGGGCGAAGAGATCCTGCCAGATCCGCTCCGTGTCGAAGGGATCCTGTCCCACCACGAGCGGCGTGATGGCGGTCAAGATGTCTTTCACGGTGCGCAGACCGTCCGGGCCCTGCTGGAAGAGGAACGGCCCATGGGCCTCGCCGATTCCCATCAGGCCCGCGTCCGTGGAAAGCCTGACGATGACCTCGCTCACGCTCGTGATCCGATGGGTGGACGTGCGGACGGCCTGGGGCAGGGGCGCGGACAGGAAGTACGTCTCGAGCGAGGTGACCTTCATCGCGCGACTCCTAGCAGAACCGGCAGGGCGGCTGGTCGCGGTTGTACAGGGGCTGCTTGAGAAACTCGTCCGGCTTGTATGTCCAGAACTGCGAGACGGCCGGGAAAGTGTGGATGACGGTATTCTGCAGCTCGCCCCCCTTGCGCTCCACCTTGCGGACGTAGATGTTCTGGATCGGATTCCCCCAGGCGTCGAGCTTGACGGGCCCGCGGGGGGCGTCCGGGATCTCCACCTTGCGGAACGCCGCCATGAATTTCTCTCGATCCTCCACATTGCCCCCGACCACGCGCGCCGCCTCGTTGATCCAGCGGCCGGACGTGTAGCACGTCTCCGAGAAGTACGAGGGAATCTTGCCGAAGCGCTTGCGGTACTCCGCCACGAAGCGCTTGTTGACGGGAGTGTCGAGGGCGGCGCTGTACATGAGCGGCGTGACGATTCCCAGGGCCTCGTCGCCGAAGGAGGGCAGAATCGACTCGTCCACGATGACGGCGCCGCCGATCACGGGCAGACGGCCCCGCAGGCCGGCGTCCTGATACTGGGCGGGGAAGCGGAGGGCGGAAGCGGCGACCACGATGATGAAGGCCGCGTCGGCCTCGCGCTTGATCTGGGAGAGGTAGGGGGCGAGATCGGTGGTGCCCAGCGGAGCCCAGAGCTTCTGGATGACCTGCCCGCCCGCTTCCTCGAAGGTGCGCTGAAAGCCGCCCACGACCTCGTAGCCGAAGGCGTAGTCCGTGCCGAAGACGGCCACGCGCTTGTAGCCGAGGGTCTTCGCCACGTATTCCCCGAACGGGTGGGAGGGCTGGCTTCCCGTCCAGCCGAGGCGCACCACCCACTTCGAGGTCTTTCGCTGGGTCAGGTCGTCGGCCGCGATCACCGGGAAGATGGTGGGCATCCGGAACTCCTCGGCCTTGGGGGCGAGGGCGTACCCGATGTGCGCGAATGCCTCGCCCACCACCATGTCGACGCGGTCGCTCTCCGCGAACTTGCGGAACTTGGTGATGGCCGTGCCCGGGTTGCCCGCGGTGTCCTCGACGATCACCTCGACCTTGCGGCCGGCGATCTGATGCCCCGTTTCCTCCAGGTACATCTCGAAGCCGTTGACCATGTCCCGTCCGATCTGGGCGGCCCCGCCCGTGAGCGGCGCCAGGAAGCCGATCTTGATGGGCTTCTTCTGCGCCTCGACGGGCGCCAGCACGGTGACGCTGATGGCCAGGAGGGCGAGGACGAGGAGGATGATGGAGAACCCGCGTGGTGTCCGCATGCTCATCTCTCCTCCGAGGAAAGGGCCACGAATTGCCGCTTCATCGCATTGACCTGTGCGAGATAGCGGCCGACGTCATGGTCGCCGCACCGCTGGCTCGCGGTGAGCCTGAAGCCGCGACGCGCGTAGGCATCGCCCGCCCCGGCTCCGCACAGGTGGGTGACGGCGGCCAGGTCCTGCTTCTGCCGAGCCGTGGCCGTGACGATCCGCGAGCGCTGGAGAGTGCTGGCGACGCTCCGATCGAGGAAGGCGGCCGTCAGCTCGACGGCATGGGTGGGCAGGACGCGGATGTAGAGGGCATTGAACCAGCAGGATCCCACGTCGTGCCAGGGCCCCTCCTCGGCTACCACGTGCCGATGGATGCAGTAGCGCCTCGCTTCGTGAAAGGTCGCGTCGGTGATCTGGTACATGCCGACCGCGCTCGATGCCGGCCGGTACAAATCGAAGGGATTCGACGTGACGTGCCACCGCCAGTATGTGCGCGCAATGGGATTGCCCTCGCCTTCGACCTGGGCCAGCGCGGCGAGTAACTCGGGCGTCATGATGGCGGTAGAGTGCTCACGGAAGAGCGGTTCGTATTGCCGCCAGGTCTCGGCCGGCGTCTTGGCGAGCGCGCCGCTCACCGGAAAGAACAGCTCGCTCGGTTTGCGGATCAGCTGGTACGTCCAGTTCACCGCCGACCACAGAGCGACCACGGCGACGGCTGCCACGACGAGACGGATGGCCAGCGGTGCCGCCAGCATGGCACGCAGAGCGTGCCGGCCCCGCCGGCGCCTCCAGAGAGGCGCGTTTCCGGGCCGGCGCGCGCGTGTCCGTCGAACGGCGGCTCTGGCAGCGATAGAACGTGACATAGATGACCCGCTCGTACTATGCACCAACCTATCCATCCTTTGCATCAACACGCGCGCCGTCGCCCGCTCCTGTTGGTCGAGTGCCCGCACCCGTGACGTTGCTCCTGGTGGGCGCAGGTCTCGCCGCCACGGCCGCGCCCCATCGGCGCCGGGCACCGTCTGGCTGCACCGGCGGCGTTCGCGGCTCCTTGACCGCCCTGATCAGCGAGGTGCCGGGTTGCCGGACCCTGTAGAATCGCGTCATGCCCATCGAAGAAGCCGCTCGGAAGCTCGAGGTCGTCACCGATGTTCCCAATCGTGCCATGGTGGTCTTCGCCCATCCCGACGACGCCGAGATCGGCTCGGGCGGGGTCATCGCCAAGTGGGTGGCGGCGGGCTGTGAGGTCACCTACGTGCTCTGCACGGACGGGGGCGCGGGCACGGCCGATCGCTCGCTCACGCCGGGTGAGCTCACGGGCCAGCGCGCCCGGGAGCAGCGCGCCGCCGCGGATTTCATGGGCGTGAAGAATCTCGTCATGCTCGGCCATCCCGATGGCGGGCTCCAGGACAGCCGCGAGTTCCTGGGAGACGTGGTGCGGGCCATCCGGCAATACCGGCCGCACACGGTGTTCGCCCACGACCCTTACCGGATGAAGGGCTTCCAGCACCGCGATCACCGCATGGTCGGCATCGTCACCACCGACGCCGTGTATCCCTTCGCCCGCGATCACCTGCACTTTCCCGAGCACATCACGGACGACAAGCTCGAGCCGCATCGCGTGCGCGAGCTCTGGTACTGGGGCATGGACGAGCCGGAAATCATCGTCGACGTCACGGGGTGGATCGACAAGCAGGTGGCCGCCCTCGTCCGTCACGAGAGCCAGGTACCGGGCTTCAACGTCCCTCCGGGGGAGACGATCGGCGCCCGCGTGAAGCAGAACGCCGCCGAGCGCGCCCAGGGGTACGGCTTCGAGCACGGCGCCGTCTTCCGGCGCCTGATCGCCCGGCGGTAGCTGGCGCGCGGGCTCGCCGTCTGTCCGAGCTTCCCTAGCGGGTGAGACGCGCCTCGATGGCCGCGGCCTCCTGGGAGCGATTGTTCGCGCGCAGGAACCGCAGGTAGTGCTGGACGCACTTTCCCGTCGCGTTGCGGAAGCGCGGAGGCAGCTTGTCGACGATGGCGAGGGCGCGCCGGTAGTGGGCATCCGCCTCGGCATTCCGGCCCTGGCGCTCCTCGAGCTGACCGAGCTGTCCCACCACCCTGGCGACGGCGGCCTGCCGATGGTCGTCGGACGGCGCGGGCGCTGATTCGGCTATGCCCAGCGTGCGACGCAGGAGTGGCTCGGCCTCCGCGTAGCGCTGCTGGTCGATGTAGAGAGATGCCAGGCCCATGAGCGCGCTGCCGGCATGGTCGTGGTCCGCGCCCAGAGTCCGCCCGAACGTTGCGAGCACGCGGCGGTAGATCCGCTCGGCGAAGGCGAGGTCCTCGGCCGGCTTCGCGCTGCCGCTCGCCACGTCCCGGACGTGGTTGGCCCAGTCCGAGGTGCGGTGCAGGAGAGCGGCGGTTTCGTCGGCGCGGCCCCGGCGGTAGGCGTCCTCGGCGCGCTGGAGCAGCTCGTCCACTGTGGCGTCGGTGATCTGCGTCTGGGCCGAGACCGGACCGATCCCCACGAGGAGACAGGCGGCAACAAGAAGGACGCGCCCCAGATGTCTCATGGTCACCGGTGTGGGCGCGCGGGAGGAGCTAGGCGCGAGCGACTTCCTTTTCCTTCGACTGGTCGGAGGCGAGGAGCGGGGCCACCCGCTCCGCGGTCACGGGCCGGGCGAAGAGGAAGCCCTGGCCGCGATCGCACCCGAGTGCCTTGAGCTCGGCGAGCTGCCCCTCCGTCTCTACGCCCTCGGCTGTCACGTCCATGTTCAGGCTCTTCGCCAGCCGAGCGAGGAGTAGCCGGTGCCGAAGTCGTCGATGGCGAGGCGAACGCCCAGCTCCTTCAGCTCGTTGAGCTTGGTCAAGGTGACGGGCGCGTCCTGCATGACCGTGCTCTCGGTGATCTCGAGCTTGAGGCAGGACGCGGCGAGCCCGCTCTCGTCGAGGGCCTGGGTGATCTCCTCCACGAGCTTGGGGTTCTGGAACTGCTTGGCCGACAGGTTGACGCTCATGACGAGGGGCGGGGTCGTCGGATACTCGACCTGCCAGAGCCGGGCCTGCTTGCACGCCTCGCTCAGCACCCACTGGCCGATGGGGACGATGAGGCCGGTCTCCTCGGTGAGCCCGATGAACTCGTCCGGCTGGAGCAGCCCCCGCTTCTCGTGCTGCCACCGGATGAGCGCCTCGACCTCGGTGATCTTGCCGGTGTCCAGACGCAGGATGGGCTGGTAATGCAGGCGGAACTCGTGCCGCGAGATCGCCGAGCGCAGGTCCATCTCGAGATCCATGCGGTCCAGGGCGGGCGCGCTCATGCTGCCGTCGAAGACCTCGTGGCGCGCCTTGCCCTTGGCCTTGGCGTGATACATGGCGAGGTCGGCGTCGCGGAGGATCTCCTCGGGCAGCCCGAGCTTGGCCGAGGAGAGCGCGATGCCGATGGACGCGGTCACGAAGACCTCGCGTCCCTCGAAGGGATACGGCTTGCCCAGGGACTCCTCGACGCGCAAGGCCACCGCCTCGGCGGTCTCGGCGTCGGCCACGTCCTCGAGGAGGATGCCGAACTCGTCCCCCCCCAGCCGGGCCACCGTGTCCCCGGGCCTCAGCGCGGAGGTGAGGCGCCGGCTGACCTCGACGAGGAGCTGGTCGCCCACGGAGTGGCCGAGCGTGTCGTTGACGACCTTGAAGCGGTCGAGATCGAGGAAGAGCACGGCCAGATGCTCGTGGCGCCGCTGGGCGCGGGTGAGGCCGTGCGTGAGGCGGTCCATGAAGAGCGCCCGGTTCGGCAGGTTGGTCAGGGGATCCCGGAAGGCTTGCCTGGTCAGCTGCTCGAGCCGCTTGGGGAACTGGTTGATCTCGTCGGACTGCTGCTCGATGGTCGCGATCATCCGGTTGAACGAGGCCATCAGGGTCCCGATCTCGTCGCTGCGCGACACCGTGGTCGGGCTCGAGGGCTGCGCCGTGGTCACCAGGGTGGCCGTGCGTGAGATCGCGCTGGCGAGGTCCCAGACGACATAGCCGCCGCCCGCCATCAGGAGCCCCGTGAAGGCGACCAGGATGGGCAGGGCAAGAAGATCCTGAAGGCGGCCCGCGATGATGTTGGCATTGCCACCCGGGATGAAGTACCCGTGCAGCGTATAGGTCAGGACCAAGAGCGGGATGACCGAGCAGAGCGCAAGGGCGAAGATGACCTTCTGCTTGACCTGCTGTCCCGCGAAGGCGACCTCGCGCTTGATCTCGTCCATGGACTCAGGCTCCCTGTTCTTCTCGTGACATGGGCACAGAAGGACTCGTGGGGAGCCGAGCAAGCGCGGTGCCAGTCGGGATTGAGCTCAACCTACTGAAAACTAAGCGCCCAGTTTCGAGTCAGCATGGCTCGGGTGACGTTTCTCGGAGCCCGGCTCTGTCAGCCTGACACTCAGCGTCACCATCGCCCCCGCGGGTAGGGGTGGCTTCCGCGGTTCGCCTCAGCGCTTGTACTTGGTCGGGGCCTTGCGCGCGGCGAAAAAGGCGGGCCGGGGCATGCGCCCGACCGGCACCTCGATGAGCACGGGGCGCTCGAGGCGGACGGCCTCCTTCACGAGGCGGCCGACGTCCGTCGGCTCCTTCGCTCGCATGCCGTGGACGCCGTAGGCGTCGGCCAGCTTCATGAAGTCGGGATTGTGCAGGGCCGCGCCGAAATTGCCGCCCCAGTCCTCGTCGAGGTCACGCGCGACGTTGCCGTAGGCGTCGTCGTTGAACACCACCGCGACCACGTTGATCTTGTGCTGCACGGCCGTGGCCAGCTCCTGAGCATTGAAGAGGAAGCCACCGTCGCCGATCACGGCCACCACGGGCTTCTCCGGGCGCGCGACCTTGGCGCCGAGAGCCACCGGGTACTCGTAGCCGAGGTTGCCCGAATACGAGGAGGTGATATAGGTGCGCGGCGCATACGTCGGCCAGAAGGGACGCGAGTAGTAGCCGATCTGGGTCATGCCCGCGATGAGGATGGTGTCCTCCGGGCACCCCGACCGCAGGCTCCGGAGGATGGAGGTCTGCGGCTCCTGCGTCATGAGGGCGGCGATCTCGGCGCGCAGCGCCTCGCGCTCGGCCTTGCGGGGAGGGCGCGGCGCCGCGGCCGCGCGCAGCTTCTCAAGGAGCGCCTCGAGGGTCCGTCGCGCGGAGGACCACGTCGGCGGCGTGAATGGCGGCGCGCAGCGGCGAGTCGCGCCAGAACGCGGCGCCCAGGGAGAGGTCGGAGAGATCGCCGACGGCACCCTTGCCCTCCGGAGACGACGCCACGCCCGCCTGCAGATGCTCGGCCACGGCACGGAGCGCCTCGTGGGCGCCCGAGAGATTGGCGCCGCCTCCCGCGTAGATGATGGGGTTCTTCGCCGCGAGCAGGATCTCGAGGGCGCGGGCGACGTCGCCGGCGGGAGCGGCGGCGCGCCCCGCCTCCGTGGCGGGGAGGAGATCGGCGTCCCCCTCCTCTTCCATGGTCTCGGGCGGCATCTCGAGCTCGACGGGCCGGGGTCGGCCCGTCCGGAGCTGGGTGAAGGCCTCGCGCACCGCGGCGGGGATCTCGGCGACCTGGAGGACGCGGCGCCGCCACTTCGTGATCGGCGCGATGCAGTCCTGCTGGTCGTTGACCTCGTGCAGCAGCCCCACGTTCTTGCCGATCTGCTCGCGCGGGATCTGTCCGGAAAGCATGAGGACGGGCGAGGAGGCGGAGTAGGCCGTGCTGAGGCCCGCCGTCGAGTTCAGCAGTCCGGGGCCCGGCACCACGAGGCCCGTGCCGACATCGCCGCCTGCCCGGGCATAGCCGTCGGCCATGTAGCTGGTGGCCTGCTCGTGGCGCGTGGTGATGAAGCGGATGCGCGGCTCGTCGCGGAGGGCGGCCATGACGCCGTAGAGCTGGACGCCGGGGAGGCCGAAGACGACGCGGATGCCTTCACGATAGAGGGACTGCACGAGCACTTCGCCGCCGGTCATCCGGGCCATGTCTCTCGCTCCTGCTCGAAGGGTGGAGTCAGCTCACGGCGCTTCGACGGCGCCGCATCGGATCAGGGCTTCGATGCGTTCCCGATCGTAGCCCAGAACCTCGGAGAGCACCAGCCGACTGTGCTCGCCCACGCGATACGGCGCCGGGCCCGCGGGATGGACGGGACGGCCGTCCCAGTGAAAGGGGCTCGCGGTCACGCGCACGCTCCCGCGCGTGGGATGGGGGACGGCGGGAAACGCCTCGCGTGCGAGGAGGTGCGGATGGGCGGTCACCTCGTGGGGCGTCAGCACGGGAGCACAGGGAATGCGGGCGGCGGTGAGGACGCCGAGCGCCTCGTCCACGGATGTGAAGCGCTCGAGCCAGCCCCCGATCAGGTCGCGAAGCGCGGGCCAGTTCTCCCGGCGCGCGTCCGGCGTGGCGAAGCGCGGGTCCTCGAGGAGGTAGACGGGCATGCCCGGGCGCGGGGCAGTGATCTGATCGCCCCCGTTGAGCACGGCCCCGAAGGACACGTCGTCGGCCGCGACCAGCGCTTCCAGCATGGAGACGTCGAGCTGCGCGCCCGCGCCCGTTCGCGCGCGCCGCCACAGCGCGGCCAGGATGGCCCCGAAGGCGTGCGTGCCCGCGAGCACGTCGGCCGCCTGCAGGCTCGCGGCCCGTGGCGCGGGCAGCTCCCCCTGCTCGAGGTGCATGAGACCCGAGGCGGCCTGGACGATGTGGGCGAAGGCGGGGCGCTCGCGCCACGGTCCCGTCTGGCCGAAGCCGGAGATGGAGCAGTACACGAGGTCGGGTCGCGCGATCACCAGCGTCGAGTAGTCGCAGCCGAGCCGCGCGGCCACACCGGGCGCGAAGTTCTCCACGGCCACGTCGGCCACGCGCGCGAGGTCGAGGAGGATCCCGCGAGACTCCGTGCGGCCAAGATCGAGCCCGAGACTCTCCTTGCCGACGTTGATGCGGGTGAAGTACGTGCTCTGATCGTCCCGGCCTGGCTCGAGCTGCAAGTGCCCCTTGCGCATGTCATCGCCGCCGGGCGCCCGCTCGATCTTGATGACGCGCGCGCCGAGGTCGGCGAGGAGCCGTGTGCAGTACGGTCCGGCGAGCACGCGCGTGAAGTCGAGGACGACGAGGCCGGCGAGGGGAGCAGCCTGGTCACGCACCGACGGAGCATAGCACGAGGCTCCGTGGTTGACGGCGCGCGGCGGGCCCGCCTACACTCCTTTCCGCACGCCGGCGCCTCGGAGGCGAGAGAGTTCGGGGCAGGGAGGCAGGTCCCATGATCGAGTTCGCCGCATGATCGAATTCGTCTTATGATCGAATTCTTCAACCCACCCGACGCGCCCGCCCCCGGCGCCTTCTCGCGCGCGACGAGGGCGGCCGGGCTCGTCTTCGTCTCGGGCACGGGCGCCGGCAACGACATCGGCGGCAAGGCGCGCGAGGGCACCGCCGCCGAGCAGACCCGCTGGGCCCTCGAGAACGTCGCGGCCATTCTCGCCGCCGCCGGCTCCTCGCTCGAGCGCGTGGTGCAGGTGACGCTTCTCATCCAGGATCCCGCCGACTACCACGAGATCAACGCCGAATACGTGAAGCACTTCCCGAACGGCCTGCCCGCCCGTCACACTGCGCGATTCGGCGTGCCCACCACGGCCAAGGTCGCCTTCGCATGCATCGCGCTCGCGTCCGAGGCGGCGAGGGCGCGTTGAAGCTCCCCGTGCCCGACAGTCATCCGGTGCCCGCCGAGATCGAGCGGCTCCGGTCGGCCCTCTCGCGCTTCCTCGAGGAGGAGGTGGGCCCGGCGGAGGATGCGGCGAGGATCGCCGACGAGGCTGACGCCTCCGCCGCGCTCGAGGGCTGGGTGCGCGCGCGCTCCGCCGCGCTCGGCCTCTATCGCGTGCTCCAGCCCGCCGATCTCGGCGGCGGGGGCGTGGGCGCTCTCGGCATGGTCGCCCTGCACGAAGCGGTGGGCCGCTCGGGCTGCGTGCTCGGGCACCTGGCCCTGGGTGGCGACGGCGGGCTCCTTCGCTTCTCGTCGGGCGCCCAGCGCGAGCGCTTCCTGGGCCCGGTGCTCCGCGGCGAGGCGACGGCGGCGCTGGCCTTCACCGATGCGCGCGAGGGCCCGCGCACCACGGCCCGAGGCCGCGGCGAGACCTTCCTCATCTCCGGTGTGAAGGCCTTCGTCACGGGTGGCGCGCGGGCCGATCTCCTCCTCACCGTCGCGAAGGTGACGGAGCATCCGCGCGGTGTCACGGGCACCGCGCTCTTCGTGATCCCGCGCCGCACGCCGGGCGTGACGCTGCGCCGCGAGATCCGGACCCTCGACGGCGCCGTCCACGGCGAGTTTGCCCTCGACCAGGTCGAGGTGCCGGCTGCGGACATGATCGGGGACATCGGGCAGGGCCTGCCGCGCGCGCTCGAGAGCATTGCGATCCTGCGGCTGCGCGCGGCGGCGCTGGCCTGCGGCGCGGCGGGCTGGGCGCTCGCGCACGCGCTCGACGGGGCTCGGCGGCCGCATCGCACCGGCGCCCCTCTGGGCGAGCGGGAGCAGGTGCAGGCCATGCTCGGGGAGAGCGCGACCGAGCTCTACGCCGCCCGCGCCGCTGTCTACGCGACGGCCGCGCGGGCCGAGGCTTGCGAGGATATCGAGACGGAGGCGGCCATGGCCAAGGCGACCGCCACCGAGACGGCGGCCCGCGTGGTGGACAGGGCCATCCAGCTCTCCGGGGCCGCGGCCGTCGTGGAGGATCACCCGCTCGCCCGCCTCTACCGGCGCATTCGCCCCTGGCGCATCGCGGAGGGCACCACCGAGATCCTGCGACTGACCGTCGCGCGACGTCTGCTCGCTCCCGAGGGCGAGCCCAGCACGTCGCGGACCGGGGCCGCCGCCGCCAACACGTCTTTGGAACGACCGACTGGAGGACCGACTGGCCATGCGTCCGAATAAGCTCCGAGAGCTGCTCCGTGCCGGGCGGCCGAGCCTGGGCACCCACATCCACTCCGCGTGGCCCGCGACCATCGAGCTGGCCGGGCACTCCGGCATGTTCGACTACGTCGAGTTCGCCGGCGAGTACGCGCCCTACGATCTCTTCGCGCTCGAGAACATGGCTCGCGCCGTCGACACCTTCCCGCACATGTCGGCCATGATGAAGGTCGAGCAGCAGCCGCGCACGTTCGTGGCCGTGCGGGCCATCGGCTCCGGCATCCAGAATCTGCTCTTCGCCGACCCGCGCACGCCCGCGGACGTGACGGAGTGTGTGCGCGCGGTGCGGGCGGAGGCGCCCGGGCACGGCGGCATCCACGGCGTGGGCATGCGGCGCGACGTCGGCTACGTCGTGGACGTCGGATCGCCCGCGTTCGTGCAGGCCCTCGAGGACGCGGTGATCGCCATCATGATCGAGAAGGCGCCTGCCGTGGACAACCTGGAGGCCCTCCTCGCCGTCAAGGGCGTGGACATGGTCCAGTTCGGCCCGGCCGACTACTCGATGAGCGTCGGACTCGCGGGGCAGTGGAGCCATTCGAAAGTGGTGGAAGCGGAGCGGCGCATGATCCGGACCGCGCTCGCCCTCGGGATTGCCCCGCGCGTCGAGATCTCGCATCCGGAGCAGGCCAAGCTCTACCTCGACCTGGGCGTCCGCCACTTCTGCATGGGCTGGGACGTCGAGATACTCTTCGAGTGGTTCAAGCGTGAGGGAGAGACCATGCGCAAGATCCTGGAGGGAAGCTAGCCATGCGCGCGTCGTTCTACGAAGGAGCCCGCCGGTTCAGGACGGGGACGGCGCCGGAGCCGAGCGCGGGCGCGGGCGAAGCGCTCTTGCACGTCAAGCGGGTCGGCATCTGCGGGACGGACCTGCACATCTTCCAGGGCCACCTCGACCACCGCGTGCCCAAGGGCGGCATCATCGGCCACGAGACCTTCGCGGAAATCGCGGAGGCTCCGGCACAGAGCGGCTTCGCCAAGGGCGACCGAGTCGTCGTGGAGCCCCTGCGCTTCTGCGGCACCTGCCGGGCCTGCCAGATGGGCGCGAGCTTTCTCTGCTACAAGCTCCAGGTGCTCGGGGTCGACGCGCCCGGAGGGATGCAGGAGCGCTGGGCGGTCAAGACGGATCGCCTCATCAAGGTGCCGGCCTCCCTGTCCGACGATGATGCCGCCGTGATGGAGCCGCTGGCCATCGCGACCCACGACGTCACTCGCGCAGAGGTCAAGAAGGGCGACGCCGTGCTCGTCTTCGGGGGAGGGCCCATCGGCGCCCTCATCGGCCTGGTCTCGCGCCATCGCGGCGCGCGGGTGGCCATCTCGGAAGTCAACCCTTTCCGCATCGAGCTGTTGCGTGGCCTCGGCCTCGAGGTGGTCGGTCCCGGCACCGACGTCGTCAAGTTCGCCAATGACTGGACGGGCGGCGAGGGCGTGGACGTGGCGTTCGAGGTCACGGGCAATGCCGCCGCCGTCCGCCTCATGACGGACGTCGTGCGCGTCTGGGGCACGGTGAGCGTGGTGGCCATTCACTCCGAGCCCATGATGGTGAACCTGTACCCGATGTTCGCCCGCGAGCTGACCATGCACGGCAGCCGGCTCTACACCCGCGCGGACTGGGAGGAGGCGATTCGCCTGGCGGCCTCCGGCGCGGTGCCCGTGGGCCCGCTCGTGAGCCGCAAGATTCCGCTCGAGGCCCTCCAGGAAGGCATGGAGCAGGCACTCGCGGGCGGCCCCGTGATGAAGGTCCTCATCGATCTGACGGCGCGCTGAGCTTACCCGCGGTTGAGCGGCTCAGGCGTCTGGAGTAAACTGCCGCCATGCCCAAAGCCCGCGTGAACGGCGTCAATCTTTTCTACGAGGAGACGGGGCAAGGCGCGCCCCTCGTCTTCGTCCACGAGTTCGCCGGCGACTATGCGAGCTGGCACCTGCAGGTGCGGTTCCTGTCGCGGCGCTACCGGACCATCGCCTTCAACGCGCGAGGCTATCCGCCCTCGGACGTGCCCGAGGACCCCGCGGCGTATTCCCAGGAGCAGGCCGCCGAGGACATTCGCGGACTCCTGGACGCCCTCGGCATCGAACGCGCCCATATCTGCGGCTTGAGCATGGGCGGCTACGCGACGCTGCACTTCGGCCTACGGCATCCCGGGCGCGCCCTCTCGCTCGTGGTGGCGGGGGCGGGGTACGGCAGCGTGGCCACCGAGCGCGAGAAGTTCCGGCGCGATGTCGAGGAGACGGCGCGGCGCTTCGAGCAGGACGGGATGGTCGCGGTGGCGGAGTTCTACACCAAGGGCCCCACGCGCGTCCAGTTCATGGACAAGGACCCCGTGGGCTGGCGCGAGTTCTACGACCAGTTCATCGCGCAGTCGGCCAAGGGTCACGCCCTGACCATGCGCGGCGTGCAGATGACGCGCCCGTCCGTGTACGAGCTCGAGGCGGCCATGGAGAAGCTGACCGTGCCCACCCTCGTCGTCACGGGCGACGAGGACGAGCCCTGCCTCGAGCCCGCGCTCTTCATGAAGCGCAAGATCCGCTCGTCCGGCCTCGTGGTCATGCCCAAGGCCGGCCATACCGTCAACCTCGAGGACCCCGACGCCTTCAACCGGATCGTCCTCGATTTCCTCACGGCCGTGGATGCCGGACGCTGGCCGCTGCGCAATCCCGCGTCCATCAGCGCCTCCGCCATCCTCCCCCCCGAGCCCGCCCGACAAGGAGCGCCGTCACGATGAGCCTGCCCCTCGAGCCCTACACCGTCATCGACCTCACGCGCGCGCGCTCGGGCCCGACCTGCGTCCGCCAGCTCGCCGACATGGGCGCCAAGGTCATCCAGATCTGGGCGCGCGAGGACACCGGGGGCGACTTTCCGCGGCGCGGCTTCGACTCGCTGAACCTCCACCGGAACAAGCGCTCCATGACCCTCGATCTCAAGTCACCGCGCGGCATCGAGATCCTCAAGCGCCTGGTCGCCCAGGCCGATGTCGTCGTGGAGAACTTCCGCCCCGACGTCAAGCACCGGCTCGGCATCGACTACGACACGCTGTCGAAGCTCAACCCGCGGCTGATCTACGGCAGCATCTCGGGCTTCGGCCAGACGGGGCCGTACCGCGATCGGCCGGGCTATGACCAGATCGCGCAGGGCATGGGTGGGCTCATGTCGATCACGGGCCTCCCGGGCCAGGGTCCGGTGCGCGTGGGCATCCCCGTCGCGGACCTCACGGCCGGGATCTTCCTGGCCCAGGGCATCCTGGGGGCGCTCATCGAGCGCGAGCGCTCGGGCAAGGGGCAGTGGGTGCATACCTCGCTGCTCGAGGCCATGGTGACCATGCTCGATTTCCAGGCCGCGCGCTGGCTGATCGACGGGACGATTCCGCCCCAAGCCGGCAATGATCACCCGACCTCCATCCCCACGGGGGTCTTCAAGACAGCCGACGGTCACATCAACATCGCCGCCTCTGGCCAGCACATGTTCCGCCGACTCTGCGAGACGCTGGGCACGGAGACGCTGCTGGACGACGCGCGCTTCAAGACGGCGCCCGACCGGTCGAAGAACCGGGCGCCCCTCGCCGCCGAGCTCGACAAGGCCTTCGTCACCAAGACGAGCGCCGAATGGGTGGAGCTGCTCAACGCCAAGGGCGTGCCCTGCGGCCCCATCTTCAACGTCAAGGAGACCTTCGAGAACGAGCAGGTGCAGCACCTGGGGCTGGCCACCACGGTCAAGCACCGCGAGCTCGGGGAGATGCGCATCCAGCGTCCGCCCGTCACGCTGTCGAGGACGCCCAGCTCTGTCCGGACGGCGGCGCCGGACATCGGCGAGCACACCGAGGAGATCCTGGGCGAGCTCGGGTTCTCTCAGGCGGACATCGACACGCTTCGGCGGGACAAGGTCGTCTAGCGCCATGACCTCGGCCGGCCCCTACGAGCCCGAGCAGGTCGCCGCGCTTCTCGAGAGCGCCGTGGCCACCATTCGCGCGGAGGTGGAGGCGCTCGCGAAGCCCCTGCACGTCTGGCACCCCGCCGAGGGCGAGTGGTCCATCAACGAGATCATCGGCCACCTGATCGAGGCCGAGCGGCGGGGTTTCGCGGGGCGTATCAAGATCCTTCTCGCCTCCAAGGATCCTCAGCTCGAAGGCTGGGACCAGAACGAGGTGGCGAGAGGTCGCCGCGACGACATGAAGCCCGCCGCCAAGCTCGTGGCCGAGCTCGAGCGCATGCGCGCGGAGAGCGTCAAGGTCGTGCGCGGCCTCGCTGCCGCCGACCTAAAGCGCGGGGGGCAGCATCCCAAGGTCGGGTGGCTTCGCGTGGAGGATCTCCTCCAGGAGTGGGTGCACCACGACCGGAACCACATCAAGCAGATCCTCTCCAACGTGCAGGCGTGGGCCTGGCCGCACATGGGCAACTCGCAGAAGTTCTCGGGAGAGTGAGGGCGGCGCCGACTCCGCGAGCCGGGCCGCCGAGTGCGCCGGGAAGGAGCAAAGCCATGGCCGAGCTCGATGCGGACGACGAGTATTCCAGCAGCGGCGATCCTGAAGAGCAGGCCATCAGTCCCGCTGTCTTCAACGACACGGTGGCCACCCTCGCCCCCGCCGATCCGGTCTTGCTGCGCGAGACGGCCTCGGTCGGCGAGGCGTGCCAGCGCATGGTCCAGGCGCGCCAGGCGGCGGTCCTCGTCGTGGACGCGGGCGGGAAGCTCGCGGGCATCTTCACCGAGCGCGATCTGCTGACGCGGGTGGTGGGGCGCGGGCTGGATCCCAAGGGGACCGCGCTCTCCGACGTGATGACGCCCAATCCCGAGGTGCTCTCGCTCCGCGACCGCGTCGCCTACGCCGTGCACTGCATGAGCGTGGCGGGCTACCGCACGGTGCCGCTGGTGGACGCCCAGCACAAGCCCGTGGGCATCGTCACGGTGAGCGATGTCATCCGCTGGCTCGCCAGCCTCTTCCCCGCCACCGTGCTCAACTTGCCCCCGGGCGGCGATCGCCTCAAGCGCCCCGGCCAGGTCGACTCCGGCTAGTGGGGGAGAGGGTAGGGTGAGGGGGTCAGCCATTGAGCTCGCGGACGAGGGCGCGGCGAAGCGCGGGTCGTCGAGCGAGGGCTGGAAGTACGGGTAGAGCTGGGTGCGGTCGCAGATCCGCTCGTAGCGCTCGCGAAGCTTCGCGCCGAGGATCTCCCAGGTCGCGGTCACCGCGAAGTAATCGAGCGCCTCGTCGCTGATGAGGTCGGCCATCCCTTTCCAATCTCCCGCGAGGTTCTTGGAGTGGAGCCGTGGCACGAGATGGTCCAGGCCGTGGACGGTCAGCACCGCCTGGTAGGTCCGCGTGGAGGCATTGAAGGCGATCTGCTGCTTCACTGCCCGCTTATTCTGCTCGAGTTCCTCCGGCGTGTCCCCCAGCACGACCATGGTCGAGGCCCGGATGGTGAAGGCGCGCGGCGAGCGCCCGGAGGCGCGGAGCCCCTCGCCGAGAGCGCGGGGTGAATGACCTCGCGGAGGTATTTCGGGCTGTGAAAAGAATGGATGGGGATACCTTCGCCGAGCTCGCCGGCCAGCCGGCACATGTACGGATTGACCGCCGCGATGTAAATCGGGATCTTCGGGTGCTCGATGGGGCCCAGGTTGAAGAAGGGCGTCATCAGATCGTAGCGGTAGGACGTACCGCGGAAGTCGAGCGGCGTCCCCTGCTGCCAGCACTCCCAGCCCAAAGATTCGATGACAAAATCGAGCCATGCTGGCCAAGATCTCGTCGGCCTCTTCGTCCACACGAAAGGCTTGGGAGTCGTAGTGAGCGATGTACTCGAGGATGGCCGCCTCGAGCATTCGCGCGCTTCCGATGCGCTCCGCGCTTGATCTGTTTATCGGTGAGCAGGCCGAACCAGCGTTCGACGAGATTGAGCCAGGGAACTACTGGTCGGGGTGAAGTGGAGATGGAACCGGGGCCGGCGGGCGACGAACGATGCTTCGGCTAGGCGCCGGTCTAGTCGACCTTGATCAGCGCGTGATAGTCACCGGCTCCCGTGGGAGTCCCTCTCTCCGTCCGGAACTTCAAGGTGACCTGAGCCTTGCCTTCGACTTTCGGCACGAGGACCAGTTCGTAGTCGGTGTTCGCGACGAGGGGGGCCGTCCCGGCCGGCCAGCGAAAGTCTCGCCCGCTCAGGGCCGCTTCCAGGAGCATCGTGCCGCCGTGAGAGACGCGAACGGCGGCGAAATCATCGGCGCGGGCCCCGACCAGCGCGAAGGTGGGCGAGAGGGACAGCCTGGCAATGAACGACAGACCTTGCCCATCGTCGCGAAAGCGCAGCACCACGCCCGCATTTTCACCACCCACCCGCCCCGTGCGGGGAGGACACGAGG